>Ga0209535_1001630_pt1 | contig 15148 bp, 17 predicted proteins | sample LinPmetageLP28_FD_184041 | JGI IMG/M metagenome (GOLD analysis project Ga0209535, IMG submission 184041) | Marine viral communities from the Pacific Ocean - LP-28 (SPAdes) (version 2) | ecosystem: Environmental > Aquatic > Marine > Oceanic | place: Pacific Ocean | collected 2009-08-22 | reverse complement strand
CTAACTGTGGTCGTCCTCTTGGTTTCCGTAGTTGTCCTTTAGCCGTAAAGAATGAACCAAGTCCACTTCTAACTTTGTTGTTGCCCATATGTTAGAGGTATAACATTCCTCACAAATATAACCAATATGATTGTTTAGTGATACGGAAGTCTTGATGTATTTATGGCTTTCACAGTGCAAACAATAATCTTTAGTGGGTGCAAGTATCGTTGCCGGAGGCTTAATCATTATACACGCACCTCTGGATCATTAATCAAGTGCCCGTCCTTTTCTTAACAAATGTAAATACTTTTGAAGTTTCAGAAGCCCAAGCTCTTCTAGTTTCAATACCAGGTTTATTATAAGATCTTCCTATTTGGTTTAAGTCTTGGTGTCTTGATGTATAAGCAGTAATATCAGATCTGCCTCCGTGCACTTTCTGCGATAAAGTTATATAAGATTTTCTCAAGATCTTTGGCGCATATAAAAGATTTGGATCTTCTGCTTTGTATCTCATCAATTCTCTTAATCTAGGAGTGTAAGTTTCGTCTGTTCCTAAATGAGCCTTGTGAGATTGTTTGTGGTCCTTATTAAAATATTTATTCTCTTTCCATTTTGTTGTACCAAATAACCAAGGGTGATCTTTCATTTTGTAATAACCCAGGCCAGGTCTTTCTCCTATGCTTAAAATATTCCGGAATAATATCTCTAGCTCTGGTGTAATTGGTTGCACTTTATTTAGTTTTCTATTTTTAGAAATACCTTTTGGGACTACATAAGTCATATTCTCCCAATCTATGTATTCTTTTTTATACTTCATAGCCTCTGATTTTCTGATTGAAGTAATCAATAAAAATTGATGCAACTCTGCCACCCAAGGAAATTCTTCTGATAATTCCTCGCTACTCTCCCAAAATATATCCAGGATTTTTAGGTCTTCTATTGCAACATCTTTATAGGGGTCTGATTTCTTTAATTCCTTTTTGATATAAACAGTTTTTAAAGAAATAGGACACGCGCCAGGATTTGTTCCTAACCAACCTTTCTTACGGGCCCATATCCACAAGGATATAAACACCTTTAAATAGTTTTCTTTAATTGTGCCGGAAGATATATCTTTTAACCAATGCTCTATGTCTCCAGGCTTTAAATCTTCTATTAAGCTTTTACCTAGATCCGTATCATAAATTGCCTTGTTTTTAGAAGCGGTGATAGTGTAAGTCTGCTTCTTTCTTCTATTATAATAATGTCTATCCTTTTTTACACCACGGCCTGGTGGATATTTTCTAAACAGATCTTGCCAATCTCTCGGAGCATTAATTCTTAAATGTTTGTTTGGGAGAAATTTAGCTACAGCTTCTCCGTCATCGTTATCTTCAAACTCCACTAATAATTGTCTGTTGTTATATCCGGCCATATACCTTAACCAGATCTGACAAGATTTAGATGTTCTACTACCTACTTTGTTGTCCTTTTCAAAGCCGCCTTTACAGTAATCCTCAATAACATCGTTGAGAGATTTACCGGCAGTTAATGTTGTATCGGGTTTATCAACTAATCTCTTTTCATCTACTCTGGTTTTAATCGGGCTCTTAATCCATAAGCCTCTTTCATCTTGGTGTGTATCAGCAAGGTCCAAACAAATTTTCTCAACATCTTTACATCTGATATTTGGGTATTGTCCAATCGTGAAATACCTCTTTGTATTGTGGACCCAGATCTGCATTGTAAAAAACCGCTTCCCTGTATTTTTAGATAGCCTTAATAGTAATCCCTTGAGTGAAGTTCCTTTTGAAACATCAAACTTAAACTCCTTAAATCTTTTGCCTTCAAAATTTGTGGATTGTTTTGTTATCTTATCGATGGCACTATCTCTAAATGTAAGAGAGGTTCTTTTGTTGCCCTTTTGTAATTTATCAGTTGTTGCCTGTTTGTTATCTAGTTTTTCTTCAATCATTCTCCACCTTTAATTGACTTATTTTGTTAAGTACAACAAAAGTGATTTGAACTAGTGTGAGCTAGTGTGAGCTAGTGTAAGGTAGTGTGAACCTCACACCCCTAATTTAAGCGCCTTTTTTCCCTTACTATGTTTAGGAAAACCAAGGCTTATTCAACAACACTCTCACTCTAAACTTGTTTTATCTCTTTCGTTGCCTGTTTGTTGCCAGACTACACGAAGTTTATATATAATTCATTAACTATTTCTCAATTTCATCGTTGCTTGTTTGGGGTAGAAAAAGACTCTGTTTCCTCACTTATAGGGCTGTGGATAAATAAGCTTATCTTCGTTTTTTGTTCCTTATGCTCGAGCTGTTGCTCTCGCAAGGACCCAATCAAGTAGGGGTCCTAATGAGATCCTATTCTCCGTTGATCCTAGAGACCCTAACACCCCTTTTTTAAATAGGGATCCTAATAGTCTTACCTATAGAGTTTGATTTAGACAGTTAAAGCCGTTGAAAATGTTTTCAGTTAAAAAAATAAAAAAAATATATTTTTCAAAAAAAAATATCAAAATGAAAAAAGCTCCTCTGACTACGGGCAAGCAATCAAAGGAGCTAAAGTGTATTACTAATGTCCAAGTATTATATAACCACGAACCAGGAATTTCAATCCGGTCAATAGCGTGCAACGAGCAACTACTTATTATTTTTTAATCTCCAAATACTTTCTTGTATCTTGTCTTTGAATTGCGGCTCTCTATCATCGGGACGGGATCGCGATAAGTCTATGGAAACAGATCCATCATCATAATCTGATCCAATACTGTCATAACCTCTAAATGGCTTTCTGGCCGGGGATCTGGAATTATAATCATCATCTATACTAGGATAGGAAACTCTTCTCATAGCAACCGGGCCGCCGTAATTCTTTAATGGTGTAAATTGTTTTGATTGATCTTTTTCAGTATTTTTCAAAGCAGTTTTGAGTGCTGCATTATTAAGTTTATTATATTCTAATTCGTGTTCTTTATTCTTAAACTTACCTTGAATTTTATTTAATATTGCCTGTTCTTTTTTTCTCTCGTTATAAAGACGGAAAGCGTCATTAGGATAATCAGCTTTGAAGTGGTTTCCTCTATTAACCTTTTTTGGTTGAGCTGTTTGGGTGGTCAACTTGAAAGAATTAAGGTGGTCATTATCATAGCTTTCACGCGGTCTCTCTGGAGACTTAAATAAATATTTGGATCCGTCAAAACGATATTCCCCAGATAATTTTCCGTGTCTCATCATCATACGGACAGCATTTGGCGATTTATCTATCTTATTTGCATACTCGCCTCTGGTTAAAGTGAATTGATCTAGTTCTTTTTTGCCTTTTAATATTGTCATAATTACCTCTGCAACGGAAACGGGGTGGTTAACATTTCTGCACGCTGTAATCATTTTATCAGATCCAGGAATAAATCTAAAGTAATAACTACTAACGGATCTTTGCCATTCATTTTCATTACGACGACGCCGTCAAGATTTGTTTTCTTACTTGCTTGTCTATGCCAGGAATAAATTGTCTTCATTCTCTGTTGAGACTTTGTTTCAAATTGATATGGGATTAATCTCTTTGCAATTCTGGACAGCTTTATATCGGGACCATTCTCACCCGTTTTAGCAACATCTATGTCATTCTCTTTTAAATGAGTAAATACTTTCAATAATTTGTTTCTTACAAGGGTTTGTAGCTTACGGCCTTTTATTGAGGTGTAGTTCTTATTCATATTCAACCCTTATACTAAATGAATGAATGAATGAGTGTGATTGTGGCAATGTAGGTTCATTCATTTTTATCTCTATGGTATTAATATTGAATTTCATTTTTAGTTGTCGAGGCTCCTTGTATTTAGTGAGTGTTCTAGTTTTCTAAAGATTTCTTCTCTAAAGGCACCTGGATTTTCTGCATATACTAATCTTAAATGCTTATTCAGAAGCTTCTCTTTTTCTGGTGTAGTGTAATAATCTTTAAGTTTTATTCTCCAATTTGTTTTGGGCATTAAGCTTTCTCCTTTAGATTATGGTCCACCTTGTAATAATCCGTCCAAGCTTCTCCAAGTGCTTTAAATCTTATTGGAGCTATATCGGAGTTATCTCTTAACCACTTTTCTGTCGGCAGCTTATTTCCGTTAGGGTATTTTTCTTGCTGTGTATATTTAGATCCTATTGGATATTTTTCCTCTCGTTCTATATTCCACTTACTTACAAGCTCGTCATATTCCAAGATACTTTTGTGAGTAATATTTTCTCCATAAGCTTCTTTTGATTTTAAATAATCTTCGTTGGCTCTTCTAATAAAATAGTTTTCAAATGATCCATTTATTAGTTGATTTAACTTCCCAACAGACACGCCGCATTTATCCGCGATCTGTAATTGAGTGGTGGTGTGCTCACGCCTAGCGGCTTTGTATAGTTTGTTATAGATCTTTTTAGTTATGTTTCCTTTTTGTAATTCCTTATCTAGTTGGTCGTGTTCTTTCCTAGCTTTAGAATTATCTATTTGTCTAATGTCATAAATAGTTGCAAGGATTATTTCATCACTCTTTTGATTTTCTGATGATTGAATTGTCCAATTACCTTTATAGTCATATTCACATTCATAGGTTTCTGTTTCGTCTGGTCTTAAGCCTCTAGCTTTATCAAACTTAATTTCCATTCTCATCGCACCTTTGGATCTTCCTTTGTCCACCTTTTTAATAAAGATTGAAACATTAGCCCAATCAGTTTTAGAAGATGATCCTCTAGGTCCGGCATTTTCTCCTTTGCCGTGGTGGTCAATTACTATTGTAATAATATCAAGTGCTCTTAAGTTCTTAAGCCAAACTCCTATCGGTCTCCAATCATCACTATCATTTTCTTTATAGTTTGAGAGAGATCTCAAGTTGTCTAAAACAAGCACAGGGGATTTACCTGTTTTTTCTATTATTTCTTTTGCTTTTTTAAGAATTAAATCCTGTCCGTGCTCAAACTTAATATCTGGAATTGTCTGATCCTCTTGTTGTGCATAATGTATTATATTGAAGTAGTGCGGTTTTGGAGCTCTTACTTGAGTGTATGGTATTCTTCTCTCAATTAAATCAAACTCGTCCATTTCTCCATCTACATAAATAACCGGACACGGCTCATTAACTTTATAATTTAGGAATTCTCCACCTTTAGAAAGTATGTCTGTTAGGCCAAGTGTCCATTCTGTTTTACCATTACCTTTAGGACCAGATATAAAATTAATTGATTTAGTTTTAAATAATCTTTCAATAATAAACTCTGGCTCTTTAATATCTAAATCCAGGTAGTCGGCCCAATCGTACATTTTAAGATTAGTTATTTTTTTATCTTTGTCTTCCTGGTTTTCTTTACCGATAGTTATTCCTACAACTTTAAAAATATCTTTTACTCCGTCTGCGGGTAAGCTCATTTGTTCTATAAGAGTAGGTAATCCTTTTTGAGTATTTCCTTTATATGTTCTTGTTCCAAAGTTATCTCTTTTGTCGTCTCTGTCTCTATCTTCTAGCGGCTCACTTGCCTCTGCTAATTCCAAGATAAAAGTATTTATTTTGTCCTCTGTCCAATTTCCCCATTTCTTTAACAGGCAAGCAATGGCATAACAGAAATCGTCTCTCTGACCTTTACCTGGATATATAATTGAAAGCATTGTTGCAAACACAACGAGCTCTATATCTTTTACTATATCTCCTGGATATTCTGTTGGCTCTATGTATCTATCCCAACGAACCTCTTCATCTTCAAGCACAGAACCGGGACCTATGGATTGCAATCCTTTACCCGATCTTATTTCTAATATAGTTGATTTCTTTCTGTGAGAGCTCCACCAGGTCTCTAATGATTTATGCATTACAAACTTTTTATATTGAGTGCTGCCTCTAAATAATAAATGACTTTCGGGATTAGATTTTCTCCCATAAACCGCACAGCCTAATGTCTTGATTTTTTTTAAAAATTTGTGGCAAACAATATTATCAACATCAATATCAATATAACCTAAAAGATGTATTCCAATATTATCTCCAGGATTAAATCTATCTAACTGTCCTGTTGGTTTGTCTTCCCATTTATCTCCGATTGGTCTTCTCTCATTTTTATAACAAGGAATGATTGGATATTTATTTTCTATGTATTCTAGTGGTGTTTTCATTAGTTTCACTTTTGGTTAGGTTAATTTGTTTTTGCCCGACTTGTATTAACCAATCTATGGTCTGCGAAAGACTTGCCCGGATCGGTAATATTTTTTGTATGTCTTGGAGTTCTTTAAAACTCTTTTTCTGTATTGATACTGTGTGATATTTTGAGGATATCATTTTATTTTTTTCTCCCTTTTGATTTGCTTTAATAATTTCTCATAAACATTTTTTCCCTTATCGTCGTAAGCGGGACAAATATGATTTACGAAATAGTCTGCTGTTAAAATTGATATTGTGTCTGGAATACTCAACTTCTTACTTGGCCTATTATCTAGTGCGGCGTAGATATCTCTGATTGTTTGGATATGTTCCTGGCATTGGACAATACTTTTGTACTCCCACTTATTAATGGAGACAGACTTCCAATCTATTTCTCTGTCTTTTGGCGGGTTATTGTGCCCAATCATCTTATTCATTAATTATTTACCTCTGTTGGGAAGTGGTGTTCCGTAAGGTTTTTATCTGATTGAGATTTGATTAGGTTTCGTAGTCTTATAATTTCCTCATTCTTCTCGATGAGTTTGCTTTTATAAAGTTCTATTGTGCTATCTCTGTCTTTAATCTCTGCCCATATATTTTCTATATGAAGTGATTGCTTTCCTGTTGTATCAGTAAGCCTATCAACCGAGCTCATTGCTTGCTCCAACATATATTTGATTTCATATTTATTCATAGGTATGTTTTTTTAATCCTCTAATGCCGCCAAACTCTCTTTGAAATTGTTTTTGCTCACTATCTCTTAAGAGCTGTTTGAAGTTCTGCTCTATTCTAATTTCGTCTGCTGTTTTAATTCTTGGTTGAGGGAGCTCCGGCATTGGACTAAAATTAATCTTTGGCATTGGAGTTGAAACAATCTTTTTCTTTTTTATAATAGCTTTGGGCTTATCGTATCTTCCGTCTGCACCATTAATTTGTCTGGATCGTTCTAGTCTTTCAGCTAATGCTCCAACTTGTTCTGGAGTAGCTTCATCTGGATAATATTTTGTCTTGATAACTCCTATAGATTTATTCCAGGTTTGGGCTTCATCATAACTTTTGAAAGCAACTGTTCTATCCTTATTACTAAATATTTGTGTAGTAGGGTTAAATGCAACAGCTCTTGGGTCTTCATTTCTTTCAACAGGCTTAAGAGTTTTATTAATAAATCTTTTATCTGGAGTATCTTCAAACTTTTCTAGCATATTTTCTGTATGCTTCTTTTGTTTGGCCCAATCGAATTTCTTTGGTTTATTAATTCCTTGATTTAATATTGGTAAGTTCTCAAATAATTTCTCCTGCGGCTGGACAGCTTTCATTACACCTTTTTTCTTTTCCTCTGAAAGTTTTACAGGGCTACTATCAATTATTTTTTTACCAAGTTCTGCGGCTTCATTCTCTTTAACAAGTCTTTGAAACATACCTCTACTGTCCGGCTGTGTAGCAACCTTTATTAATTGTTTTTCTGCAAGCGTTTTTTCATCGTCCATTTGTTTATCCTTTTTTAACTTTTGTTTTCGTTCATCATTAAACTCTGATTCTAGTTTGTTCCAAGTTGCCGTAGCTTCTTCTCGTGGGGCTTTAGGTCTAGTCAAGTACTTCATCATTTGGGCGTACTCTTTAATTTTCATTAGTCTTTTTTCCCCAAAGACATTCGTAAGAGATTATTAACAACTTCTCTTTCTGCCTCTGTTAATGACGCTAATGTTTTGCCTGGAGTAAAATATGAAGCTAAATCTATTTCTTTAACTTTTGAATCTTTAGCTTTTGCATAATCTGCAAAATTAATTACTTTACCGCCGCCAGATAATTCTATTCTTTTAAAATAATCTGTAGGTTTAGATTGCAACCAATCAATAAAACTTTCTCCTGGTTGTTTTTCTTTTTCAAAATCTCTTTTAATTGTGTCTGCCAGATCTTGCATTACATCAAACTCAATAGTTTCTTTGTCTGCTAATTGAATAAATTGTTGCATATCTAACGGGGTCTCGTTTGGACCACCGCTAGACATTATTTTCTCGATATTATTTGGTGTTTTTGCCATTTGTTATTTCCTATGACAATCTGGACCCATTATCCCACCTTTGCTCTAAAGTATTTCCAGATAATTCTTCTAGACACTTTGTAAGGTCTTCAATCTCTTCATCAAAAATATCATTCTTATAAGCGAGAAGTAATTGATCAGATATTTCAAATAGGTACTGATAGTCTCTTGTTAATTGTTGTTTAGTTTTCATAGTTTTACACTTTCTTTTTGCACCGAAGAATTTCTGTTAACGAAAGCAATTAAATTTATGTCTCGCTGATCTTTCGGTTTATTTTTTAGTTGATATTTATTTAGCCAATCCAGAAATACGATTGGATCCCAATAGGCTCTCCTACCAATTATCCGCAATCCCATATCCCAATCCTCATTGCCCCTTTTTCTCCATTGCGTTTTCCAATAGTCTAAATTTGAGATTGGTATTTGAAGTTCCTTTAATAGGCTCTCCGTGTTTAATAGTTTGCTGTTAAAGTGATAGTTAAGCATAGACAGACTTATAGGGAATTTATGCTAATGCGTTTAGGGTAAGTAATCGGGAAGCGAGGCTAATGGACTAGATGTTAGTAGGTAAAATTTATTTCTTTTAATCTTTTTATGAGTTGGGATTTAATTACATTATTTTTATAGTAATCATTCTGCCAATCTGGATCTTGAATTTTATCTCTCCAGGTTTTACTATTTTTATATCTTTTCATCTTTTGAAAATGGGGCTTCATTAGGTCCGGGAAATTTCTATGTTTAGTTAATTGTCCCCACGCTTTCCACATCGAAATATTTCTGCCTTTGGATATTTGTAATAGCTTTGAATAAATTACAAACTCAATGCCAATATCTATTCTTGGTTGGCCTCTTTTTTTAGGAAGAGTTCCTTTAGTCGTGAGTAGGGATAAAATCCCCAATCTTTGCTTGCCCATAGATTAGAGTTATAACATTCCTGGCATATAAAACCAGATCTCTCGTCTATGGTTGTAGGGTAGGGAGTATTCTTTTTTTCCTCACAGTTCAAACAAGTGGGACCTTTGATCAAGTGCCCGTCCTTTTCTTAATAAATGTAAATACTTTCGAAACTTCGGAAGCCCAAGCTCTTCTAGTTTCAATACCAGGTTTATTATAAGATCTTCCTATTTGGCTTAAGTCTTCGTGTCTTGATGTATAAGCAGTAATATCAGATCTACCTTTGTGAACTTTCTGCGATAAAGTTATATAAGATTTTCTTAAGATCTTTGGCGCATATAAAAGATTTGGATCCTCTGCTTTGTATCTCATTAATTCTCTTAATCTTGGAGTGTAAGTTTCGTCTGATCCTAAATGAGACTTGTGAGATTGTTTATGTTCCTTACTAAAATATTTAGCAGCACTCCATTTTGTTGTACCAAATAACCAAGGGTGGTCTTTCATTTTGTAATATTCCAAACCAGGTCTTTCTCCTATGCTTAAAATATTCCGGAATAATATCTCTATCTCTGGTGTAATTGGTTGCACTTTATTTAGTTTTCTATTTTTAGAGACACCTTTTGGAACTACATAAGTCATCTTCTCCCAATCTATGTATTCTTTTTTATACTTCATAGCCTCTGTTTTTCTGATTGATGTAGTCAATAAAAATTGATGCAACTCTGCCACCCAAGGAAATTCTTCTGATAATTCCTCGCTACTCTCCCAAAATATATCCAGGATTTTTAGGTCTTCTATTGCAACATCTTTATAGGGGTCTGATTTCTTTAATTCCTTTTTGATATAAACAGTTTTTAAAGAAATAGGACACGCGCCAGGATTTGTTCCTAACCAACCTTTCTTACGGGCCCATATCCACAAGGATATAAACACCTTTAAATAGTTTTCTTTAATTGTGCCGGAAGATATATCTTTTAACCAATGCTCTATGTCTCCAGGCTTTAAATCTTCTATTAAGCTTTTACCTAGATCCGTATCATAAATTGCCTTGTTTTTAGAAGCGGTGATCGTGTAAGTCTGCTTCTTTCTTCTGTTGTAATAATGTCTATCTTTTTTTACACCACGGCCAGGAGGATATTTTCTAAACAGATCTTGCCAATCTCTTGGAGCATTAATTCTTAAATGTTTATTTGATCTAAATGTAGCGACGGCTTCTCCGTTATCGTTGTCTGCAAACTCTACTAATAATTGTCGGTTATTATATCCCGCCATATACCTTAACCAGATCTGACAAGATTTAGATGTTCTACTACCTAATCTGTTATCCTTTTCAAATCCACCTTTACAATAATCCTCAATAACTTCGTTGACTGATTTGCCCGCAGTTAATGTTGTGTCTGGTTTATCAACTAATCTCTTCTCATTCTTTGCAGTTTCATTTGGATCTTTTATCCAATAACCCGTTCTATTATCGGTGTGGGTTTTATGAAGCTTTAACAAATACTCATCACACTCTTTAACCCCAAAGCTTTGAGAGTAGTTTCCTATTTTATGTTTTGAGGGTCTTCCACTAAACCAATATTGAATAAAGAATATTTTCTTACTTGTCTTATTATCACTTGCTGTCCCTTTGAAGATCTTAAGTTTTAATCCTTTTTGGTGGCTATCATTACTCACCTTAAATGGAATGAATAAGAAGCTTTTATTATTAAAATTGTATTGAGAGTTTTTAACTCTAATGATTGCGTCTTCTCTAAACCTGATAGGTTCTAAATGAGTTCTAGTTTGCTTTATCTCATCTTGATCTAGTTGTGGTTCTAGTTTTTCTGTGCCCATATCCAACTCCTACAATAGTTATTTTTATATAACCAGGATTCTAGGTAGTATCTAGTGTAAGCTAGTGTGAGCTAGTGTGAGGTAGTGTGTCCCTCAAGTGCATAATTTAAGCGCCTTTTTTCCCCAAGTAAATTAAGGAATACCAACGCTTATTCAAACATACTCACACCAGAAACTTGATTTATCTCTAAAAGTTCTAGTTATGGTTCTAGTATAGGACAACATAGGACTTATTTCATTAACTTTATTGTTCATTTTGAGTCTATGGTTCGTACTATAAAAAGACTCTGGTTCCTCACTTTTAGGGCTGTGGATAAATAAGCTTATCTTCGTTTTTTGTTCCTTATGCTCGAGCTGTTGCTCTCGCAAGCCTCTCAATCCAAAGGAGGCTCATTTGAGATACGCTGTGCTATCGTTTATGGAGGAGCAATCCCCATATATAATTAGATGTATCTTATATCTTACCTTTAGTAGTTAGTTCTAGTCATAGAGCCCTGGCAAAATCAAATCCAAAAAAAATATAATAAAAAAAATATTTTACAAAAAATTATATGAAAAAAAACCCCAGACCTATGGGCATAGATCCAGGGTTAAAGTGTATTACTAATGTTTCTATATTATATAACCAGGCGCCAGGGAAACAAGGTGGTCATTTTTTATTTTTTAATCTCCATATGGCCTCTGATACTTTGCTTTTGAATTGCGGTTCACTAATCACAGATCTCCCAGAATATCTTGATACATCTATTTCCACAGATCCGTCATCATAACTTCCCATACTGTCATAACCTCTAAATGGCTTTCTGATCGGGGCCGGAGGCTCATAACTATCTCTATCCATAGGGTATGAAACACGGCGCATTGCTACCGGACCTCCATAATCTTTTAATGGACTAAAGCTTTCTTTGTTTTTCTTTTCAGTATTCTCCAGGGATTTCTTTAGAGCTTCCTCATTTAATTTTTTATATTCTAATTCGTGAGCTTCACTTTTAAACTTACCTTGAATTTTATTTAATATTGCCTGCTCTTTTTTTCTCTCGTTATATAATCGGAAAGCGTCGTTGGGATAATCAGCTTTGAAATGATTACCTCTATTAATTTTTTTTATTTTTTTGGTGGTCAAATTCGTAATTGTAGGGTGGTCATTATCATAGCTTTCACGGGGTCTCTCTGGAGCTCTGAAAATATATTTTGATCCGTCAAATCTATATTCCCCCGATAATTTCCCGTGCCTCATCATCATTCGCACAGCATTTGGCGTCTTTCCTAACTCATTTGCATACTCACTCCTAGTAAGTGTGTATTGATCTAGTTCTTCTTTTCCTTTTTTTATCGTCATAATTACCTTTGCAACGGAATTGGTGTGGTCATAGTTTCCGCACGCTAAAGCAACATTATAACATCTTTCACTCAATCTTAAATCACTTACCACCGACCAAGCATACCAGGGGTTATATAGGTTTGTGTAAAGTTTGTTGTGTGAGAGTGTGTTTACAGTTTGGCCAAGTTCCATTGCTAGTGGTCGGTATCTTCTTGAAGTTCAAACAAGTGTTCTAGATCTATTATAGCAAGTGGCTTTTCTCTTAAAGTTTTGATCACTAACAAAGGTTCAAGTTGAGTGTGTTTTGTTGCTTGCTTATAAAAGGAATATATTTGTTTATTGTCTGATCTATTCTTACACTCTACGGAATAGGGGAATAACTTCCTAGCTTGCAATGATAATAGCTTAACATCAGCTCCATTTTCTCCGGTGGTGCTAGTTCTAATATCTTTTTTAGTTAGCGACGGATAAAGCTTTATTATTCTATCCTTAACTAGGTTTTGTAAGTATCTAGATTTTTGTTGTTTTGATCTATTCTTCATAGCGAGAAATCACTTTCCTTTTTGTGTCTTTTTAACATTGCAGTTTTTTTATCTTCTAATCTCCACTTCAACTCTTGATCTTCATAACTAAATACTAGATTTGGTGGATTTTTCTTTCCTAAATATTGTGGTCCTTGTTCTTCTCCATAGTTTGATCCTTGTCTTTCGTGAATGAATATTCCCTCATATTCTTTTATGAATTGTTCTCTGATCTCATCTTTAATTACAGATCTCTTACTGTCATAGATTGTTTCTGTTTTATTATCCTCAACAGATCTTTCTCCAACTTTTACTTTTTCATCAAGTTCTCCTGGATTTTCATTATTAAACTTATCTAATCTCTTTAAAGCTTTCTCTTGAGCTTTTTTATATTTAAAAACCATATCTATAACTTCCATAGGTGTTTCAACAAATTCTCTTGCAAGTGTCATAGCTCTTTGTGTTCCGTCTTTTGCATTCTCTCCCCACTTCATAGGACCGGCATTATTACTTAAAGCAATAGTTCCGGTTGTTGGTGCATAACCTAATTCTCCCTCTGTCCAATCTTTGTAAGATCCGTCTCCTAATTCTTTTGGTCTATCTATTAATAAATATACTCTTGGCCGTCCCTCATCTTTGGTTTGTATTCTTCTAGTTAGATCTCCACTATGCCAAGGTATGGCTTTCTCTTTTAGCCATTGCTCTATGTCTTGATCTGGAGCGTGGCCTTTGATGTTTGCTTCTATCCAAGTTATTAATTGGTTCTTGGATATAAACCCAACCCATTCTTTAGTAAAAGGTTCGGCTTCATCTTCATATCTCTCTTCTAGTTTTTTTATTGTTGGGTGTTTACTATCCTTGATCATTTGGTTTAAGGCGTCTGTTTTTGGAGCACGGCCATATAGATATTTTTTATCTTGTTCAGTAAGTAATCTTTCTTTTTTATAATAGTGAGCCACCATTTGAGATCCACCGGACCTGGCCCAATCAACAAACTTTTGAAATACTCCGTCATTATCCATTTGTTCAAAGTCATCTTTGGTTTGTTGGGATATTAAAATCACATATCTTCTTGCTGAATTATCTAGGTGCAAACATTGCTTACTATTTGAGTAAATTATGAAGTTTGTTGTATTTAGAATATTGATTATTGGCTTATTCTTTTCATTAATCACTACGAACGGGTCTGTAATCAATCCTTTAAGAGCATTGGATATTTCAACCTTTTCATTATGTTGTTTGAGAATAACTACTTCATTAATCACAACCAAAGAGAAATCTCTTACAATAGTTGAGTGTTCAGTTATCACATTTTGATAACTTACATTTGTTGCTACATTCTTATAACCAAGTGCCGGTGCAATAAATTCGTTGGCTAGAATTCCTTTTCCGCCTCCCTCATCTGACACTAGGACAGGGCAGTTTTGAAATTTCTCTCCGGGTAGTTGATACCAACCGGCCATATATCTATCTAAATGTTTGAATTGTTCTTCTCCTAAAAACCTTGTGTAGAATTCTATAAATGGAGTTATGTCTCCTTGGATCAATTCGTATTCGTGGGGATTATATAAGTTTAAATATTTTCCTGGTGTAATTAATGGATTATCTTTTGAAGATACCTCTATAACTCCCGGCGGTCTCTTTGCTAGTTTAATATAGTTAATACATTTTTTTGTTTCTGGATCTGCTAATAACCTATCAGAAACATTGCCTCTTCCATTCCTATCTTTGAAGATATGGGCCAAGTGATTATCTAGTTTAGTAAGCTTAACAAATTCTTTCGTTTTGATTTCAAAAAACTCATCATAAGCTCTAACATAAATATAGTTATCAGTTATCTTTGTAAGCTCTTCTTTTTGCTCTCTCTCTGACCATTCTTTTCTAATTTTATCACATAGTTTTTTATCAAGATCTGGATTGAATTCGTTAGCAGTATTTAACATTCCTCCCAGAGTAAGTCCCTCGTTTTCAACATCATAAGGAATTGGATCTGCTATGTCCCAACCTTTTGGCAAATTTTCATATGGTTTTATTATTTTAATTTTATCTGTAATTTCTTTTTCTAATAGAGTGAGCGCAACTTCTGTCATTGCTTTTAAGCCGGCCTCATCATTATCGGGCCATAGTATAACTTCTCTATCTTTTAGAGCTTCAAAGTTTGTTTTGTGTACTTGATTAGATCCACCGGACCAACATAGCTTTAGATAATCTGTGAATTCTATTTTCTTTTCTGCCTCAACAACTGCCTTTTCTCCCTCTGCAATTATAATCTTTTTATCATTACCTTTTATAGTCTCTTCTCTAAACAAGGGCCTATCACTTGGCCAAGCTTTAGATACCCAGGTTTTTTTATCGGGATCATAGCTCATAGGAGTAAATGATTTACTTCCTCT
>Ga0209535_1001629_pt1 | contig 15181 bp, 15 predicted proteins | sample LinPmetageLP28_FD_184041 | JGI IMG/M metagenome (GOLD analysis project Ga0209535, IMG submission 184041) | Marine viral communities from the Pacific Ocean - LP-28 (SPAdes) (version 2) | ecosystem: Environmental > Aquatic > Marine > Oceanic | place: Pacific Ocean | collected 2009-08-22 | reverse complement strand
AGCTCAAAACTTAAGTAATGAGCAACAAGCAAACTTACAACAGTCTACGCAAGAACAACAATTAAGATTACAAAACTTAGCAAACCGTCAAGGTGCTGCAAGTCAAACTGCACAAATGTCTCAGCAAATGAAAGTTATGCAGAGTCAATTTACACAAGATGCTGTAATGACTTCTGCACAAATGCAGCAACAAACAAGAACACAAAACTTACAAAACCAGCAACAGGCTGCTGTTATTAAGTCTCAAAACCAACAACAAGCTAACATGGCTAATCTTGGTAGCGAACAACAACTTAACATGGCAGAGCTTCAGATAGATGCTAATGTTCAGGGTGCTAATCAATCTGCAGAGAATCAAGAAAAAATAGTAGAGATGCAAGTAGCTGCAGACTTCTTATCTAAGAATGCTGCGTTTAAACAACAGATGGAAATTGCTAATTTAAGTAATGACCAACAAATGCGATTGGCTAATTTATCTTCACGTAACTTAGCTGCTAGTGAAACATTAAGTAATGCAGAGAAAACAGAACTTGCAAATCTTAATAAGACTATGCAGACCAATCAGCTTCAAGCACAAATAGCTAGTCAAATGAATTTGGCTCAACTTAACGTTGACCAACAATCAGCTATCCAAAATGCTACTACAAAAGCAAACATGGATATGACTAAGTTTAATGCTGCTCAACAAGTTGAATTAGCTAATAGTAAATTTATGCAAACTGTAGCTCTTACAGATATGAATGCAGAGCAACAAGCAATTATGCAGAATGCAACTGCAATGGCTTCAATGGATTTAGCAAACTTATCTACAAGAGAAAGACTAGCTGTTACTAATGCTCAGAACTTCTTAGCAATGGATATGGCTAATCTTAACAACAATCAACAAGCTAACATGATGAAAGCTCAACAACAGCAACAAAGATTGTTATCTGACCAAGCATCTATTAATGCAGCTAAACAATTTAATGCTTCAAGTCAGAATCAAACAGACCAGTTTATGGCTAGTATGGCTTCACAGATGAGTCAATATAATACTACTCAAACTAATTCTATGGCTCAGTTTAATGATAGTCAAACCAATGCTGCTGCTGCTAGAGATTCTCAAAGAGCTGCAGATGTTGAGAAGTTTAATACTCAACTATCTAGTCAAGTAGACCAGTTTAATGCAAACCAAGACTTTGCAAGGAATCAATGGAATGCACAAAACGAAGCTGTTGTTGAACAGTCAAATGTAGAGTGGAGACGTAAATCTAATACTGCTAATACTGCTGCACAAAATGCTATTAATATGCAGAATGCACAGAATGCATTTAATATGTCACAAACTTCTATGTCATTCTTATGGCAAGAAATGAGAGACCAAGCCGATTATGATTTTAGAGAAGGTGAAAATGAAAAGAATAGAATATCACAAATTGTAAATACTGCACTAGCTTCAGACCCTTCTAAGTATGGTGGTAGTTTATCAAATATACAAGATTTAATCGGAGTTATAACAGGAGACCTATTCGGATAACGGAGAAATATTATGGGATTATTTAAATCAATTAAAAAAGCTTTTAAAAAAGTTGTTAAGGGCGTAAAGAAAGTCGTTAAGAAAGTTGTTAAAGGCGTAAAGAAAGTCGTAAAAAAAATAGGCTCAAGTAAAATACTCAAAGCATTAGCTATTGCTGCTGCAATCGTAGTGACGGGAGGTGCAGCCATTGGAGCATTTGGAGGCTCGTTAGCTACATCTACTGTAGGTAGTTGGATGGTAGGGGCTAGTCAAAGCGTATTAGGTGGTACATTGTTTGGTACAGGTGCTACTGGTTTTGCTGGTGCAATGCAAACAGTTGGTAACTTTGCTACTAAAATGATTGCTAAACCATTCGGTGCTGTTGGTACTGCTGCAGGAAATGTTGCAGGAGCTGTCACAGACTTTACAGGTTTGACAAGTAAAGCAGGTAGAATGGGTTATACGGAAACTGGTGGTGTATTTAGTGCCAATGCTGATGCTACATTCAAAGCTGGAGAATTAAAAGGTACACAATTAGCAGATTACAAAGCTGCTACAACGGGTACATATGTTAATTCTGCTGGTCAAGTTACAGCTCTTCCTACTGGACAAGTTTTAACAGGTGGTCAATTAACATCTATGAATGATGCACAATTAAAAGCTGCTGGATTTGACCCTGCTACTTATAGTGTAGGAGAAACAGGAGAAATTATTGAAACTGCTACTGGTAAAGCTGTAAATGCTTCTAGTGAATATTTAACTGGTAATAAGTGGGGAGACTTTGCACTTAAAACTGGAACAGGAGTTGCAGCAAGTGTAGCTACTGGTTATGCTCAGTCTGAATTAATGTCAGGAGACCCTAGTGGAACTATGACTGGATTATCTAACGAAAGTAAAGAATATCAAGATGCATTAAAAGTTTATTCTGATGGTGCTGGATTTAATATGGGAGATATTTATGGTCAAATGGCTTACGGAACAGCAGACCCAGTTTATCAAATTAATTCAGAACTATATAGGCAGCAAACTGTTGGTATGCCTCAAATTGAAGGGAGTTATGCATGAGCCCAGTAAAGAAAAGAAATCCAAAACCAGTTATATCTAGCAGCTTAAGTGAAGCTTCTGGAGGAATTGTTTTAGATGCTTTGGATGCAGGATTTGATATTGATGATTTTCAACTAAATCCAAATACAGGCAGTCGTAATCAACTTAGAGGTGAACAAAGATTTAGTCAAGAGGGATTAGATGAAATTGTAGACTTGTCGAGTAAAGGAGGAGCTTTACCGGGACAGTCATTAATGAATGACCCTGAGCAATCTTATCCGTGGGAAAAACCTGCGAAGTTTGCAAATCCTAGAGAAGCATTAGATGTTATTGTTGGTGAAATACTACAACCAGAAGCTATGAAAAATATTGTTGGTGCTTTAGCTAACGGTGCAGCAGTTGCAGATTTATCTATTGCTGTATTGTATGCTAAGTTTTCAACAGGAGACATAAATCCCGATACTATGTTATTATTAGTAGAGCCTATTATGTACATAATGATGGCAGTAGGTGAAGAAGCTAATATTAAGTATAATATTGAAGGTAATGATTTAGATGAATTTGATGAAGAAGATGAAGCAGAAGACAGAGATGAAAAATTAAATCAATTTAAAAATGCTTTTACAGATATAAAACAAGGAGCTATAGATAAAGATATAGAACCTCAAAAAATTAATAATGGTACTGTTCCTAAAAGTTTATTAGATAAAGTAACAGAGCAAGGTCCTGAAATAAGAAGTATACTAAGTAGAGGAGTAGAATAATGGCAAGTAAAGATATTTATGGTGGTGGAAATTTTGGTGCAGTTGCTGGAAGTTTGCTTAGTCAAAGAAAATCAGGATTTAAAAAAGCTGTAGGTGTTAGTGTTATAGAAAACATTTTAGGTCAATTAAATCTTAGTAATAAGCAAGAATCAAATAATAACATTATTAAAACTGAAAAAGAAATGCAGCAAGTTTTTAATAATAATGATGAAATTTGGAATATTAAAAAAGGTGAAAGAGATTTATGGAGAGGTTATCAAGGTGCAACTCGTAGAGGAAATGTAGCTTTAGATAGTTTTGTAAATACAGAAGCAATTAAAAGATTTAATGCAGACTCTCATATACAAAGTGAAATGGGGTTAAATGCTTACAATACTTTACAAGGAGATAATTGGACTGAACAAAGTAAAGAAAAAGCTTTGAGTTTTTTTGAAGATATAAAGTCAGACCTTGTTACAGAAATTGAAGGTTATAAAGGTGATAAAGCTATTACTGCTCCTACAAAAACTAAATTTAATCAAGCTGCTTATGATGAGTTAGACGCAAAACTTGCTATGTATGAAGATGACCCTAAACAACAAGGTGTAATTTTAAATATGTTTGGTAATATTTTTGGTAAAAACCAACAGAAAAGAGCTGAGCTTACACGAAGTTTAAACGAAGCTAAACGTATTAGAGCACAGCAAGAAGACACTTATGAAGGTGTAACTTATGATGAAAAAAATAATATTGTAGTTGCACAAGTTACAGATACGTTACGAGAAAAATTTGATTTTATTACTACTCAAGAAGATGTATCCCGACAACAAAAAAATATACGAACTAGAATTCAAACTGAAGGCTATCAGCCTACGGTTGGCGATGTAAGACAGGCATTTTCTTTAGGAGTTAATCCTACTAACATAAAAGCTTTAAGTGATTTACAAGCAAACGATTTACCTTTGTTTGTAGAAACTTTTACAATGATAAATAATATCAATAAACGTATACCTAATTTAGATGCTACGGATTATTTAGACCCTAGACAATTAGATATTTATGACACAGCTATGGGAATAACCAGAGAAGGTGTAAATTTACAAGCAGCTATGGCAGATGAAAAACAAAGAACTTCTGTTGTTGCTAGTATTTTAAATAGACTTAATAATATTACAGAGGAACAAGGTACGGGCACAAAAGATGATGATGAAGCAATAAAATTAAAATTAATAAATGGTGACTTTAATACTGGAGAGGCTAACGAAGATACGTCAACAGGTCAGTCTGGTGTTTTTGTTACTAATGTATTAAAAGCTGCAGAAATATTAAAGAAAAAATATGATGTGCCTGAAGCTGATGTTTTACAAGTAGCTTATGAAATGCAATTAAGAGGAATTAGTATAGGTACAGGTGGAACTGAAGAACAAGCTAATGATATTTTCGGTAGAAACGACCCTTATACACAAACTCACTCTGTTGAATTTGTAAATCCTGATGTAGACATGATACAATTATTACCTGAAACTGCAAACATAGTTGCGAATAATATTAATACAAATTTATATATGCAAAGAGAAAATACATATGTAGCTTTAGATGGTTCTACGAAAGACTATACTCCTAAAATAGGTAAAACTTTTACACTAGGAGATAAAAATAAAGACCAAGATTTTTATGTTGTCTTTGATGTTATCAATCAGAACCCACAAACAGGGGTAGACATTGACCCTAAATGGGTAGCTACCGTAGAATATAAATAATTACAAGAGGTTTAAATGCCAACGTTAAATGATTACAATAAACGTTCATCTTCTACACCTTTCCAAACTTTAGAAAGTCGTAAAAAGAAATTTACTCTAGACGATTTACGAAACAATAAACAGTTTCAAGAAACAGCAGAAAGATTTCTAGTATCTGTAGGTGAAGGTGAAGACGTAGATGATTTATTCGGTTACTTTAGAGGAGCTGATTATAACTTACTAGATGCTGGTAAGATGGTATCAGCCAGTAAAAAATTTAGTGATGAACAAAAATTAGACTATCAGTATTTACGAAATAAATTTGATAATGCTGATGTAGGTGGAGTAATAGAATGGGCAAGGGCTGGTGCTCTTGTCACTAAAGAAATAATAACAGACCCTACTATGTTAGCAAGTCTGTTTCTTGTCCCTTGGACCGGAGGTACATCTGCTGCTGCTCGTATAGCTGCAGGTAAAGCTGTACAAGGAACTCTTAAAGCTGTAGCTAATAAAGAAATAGCTAAAGGAGTCGCTAAAGGAGTTGCAAAAATTCCGGGTCAAAAAATTAAAAATCCCCTAACTGCAAATCAAATGACTGCATTTGCTGCAGGAGAAGGTTTTTTATATGGTAGTACTGCAAATTTTACAAAACAATCTACAGATGTTAATACCGATAGAAGAGAAAAAATTAATTTAAAAGAAACAGCAACTATGGGTGCAATGGGTGCTGCTATTCCATTAGGATTGAGGGGTGCTGGTGCTAGTATTTCTAAGTTTAATAAGTCAATGGATTCACGTAGACAAGCTAGAATTGATGGTGGAGAAGACTATAAAGGTGACATTATAGATAAAACTATACAAATGTCAGATGATGTTATTGAAGCAGTTACGCCAAAAGTATCTAGATTAGGTGCGTTTATTCAGAAACCAACTGCACGTTTCGTACGGATAATGAAAGAGAACAAGCAGCTAGAGGCTCTTATTAAAAAATTTAGATATGATACTGGTAGAAGTGTGTCAGGTAAAGATTATGATGTAGCACAAGAAGTATCTAAACGTTCTTTTTATGAAGATGTTAATACATATAATGGTAAATTTAGAGATGAGTTTCAAGATATTGTTAATGGTTTAAAAGATAGAGGAACAGTTACTATACCTCAAATTGGTTCACGAGATGCATTCTTTAAAATTCCATTTAGTAAACGAGGTAAGACTGCTGGTGTTAAACAAACTAGATTAGAATATCAAAGAATTTCTGATGAAACTAATGATGCACTAGCTTATTATTTAAGGACAGGTAGAAAAACAGTTGATGTTGATGGTAAAAGAGTTTCCTTAGAAAAAGCTTTTAACATGACTGAAAAAACAACAAACGAAATAGCATTAGCCGGTAGTCAAATTAGAAGTATAGTTAGTAAAATTAGGAAAGATGGAGTAGATGCTGGATTAGATTTAGGATTTGTAAAAAATTATTTACCTAGAGGCTTTGACTATAATGCTGTTAAACAAGAAATTAAAAATTTAGATAATAATATTGAAGGAGATTTAGTTAAAGAATTAAAACGAGCTGAAGGATTTAAAACAAATCAAGAAGTAAAAGATGTTCTGGAAGATATTATTAATCCTACATCTATGATTGGTAAAAGTTATACTGAATTAGTCACGTTAGGAAGAGGACAAGCTAGAGAAGTTGGTTATTCTAAATCAGTTCCCGGAATGACAAAAGAAAGAAAATTAACTAATATAGATGAAACAAGAATTAGCGATTATTTAGATAATAATGTAGAAAATTTAATACATGATTATATACAACAAGCCGGTGGTTATGTTCAAAGAAAAATACATTTAGGTGAAGACTTAAAAGAATTTGGTGAACGATTTATTGTTCCTATTTCTAGAGATTTACAAAAGAAAGGTAGTGAATTAACTTCAAAAGAAATTAAAAGTTTAGAAAATATTTATCTAGTTACAACTGGTCAAGTTGCTGGTATTGATAATGCTGCACTACGAGCACTAGCTGATGTAGCTATTGTTGGAAATCAATTAGCACTTTTACCGTTAGCAACTATAACAAGTTTATCAGAAGTTGCTGTACCTTTAGTTAGAGGAGCAGGTAAAAAGTTTTTACAAAAAGGAAAAGGCGAAGATAACTTAGGTGATGGTGGTATACGATTGTTATTTGAGTCTGGGAATAAATATCGTAAAATGTGGTGGAATGATGTTGTTAAAAAAGACCTTGCTGATAATAGACCCCAAGCTTTAAAAGAATTAAATAGATTTAACAGAGCACTTGACAGAGCTGGAGAAGATAGGTCACTTGCTATGTATGGACAAGGGTTTGGAAGAAGAGCTACTCAAGCACAAAACAAATTTTTTAAGATAAATTTATTACATGATTGGACACGCTTTGTGCAGCTAACAAGTTTTAATGTAGCAAAATCTAAAATGTATGACAATTTATTTGAACTAGCTACTAATAAAAGATTGAATGCAAAGAAAACTTTACGTTTAGAAAATGAATTAAAAGAACTAGGAGTAAATGTTAATGATGGTAAGAAGTGGGTATTAGCTGGAGGAAAACCTTCAAGTAAATTTTATGATGAAACTTTTTTACCTAGTGCTGCACGATATGTAGATGAAGTTATTATGAATCCTACTGCTGCAGCTAATCAAAAACCACTATGGCATTCAATGCCTTCAACAAGATGGGCTTTTGGTTTAATGGGATTCCCTACAGCATTTAGTAATACCGTAGTAAAAAATGCAGTAAGAGAAGTAACTAAGGATATGAGAAGTGGTAGTATGCATTCTACTCCAAGTGTTGTTATGGGTGCAGCAACGATGATTAGTATTGCTATGTTTGGTAACACACTAAGAACTGGTGGTAAGAATCTAGAAGATATAGAAGAAGGAAAAACTAAAGGTCCTTTTGATAGTAGTCTAAGTAATGAAGTGTTAAAAGCAGCCTTCAGAACAGGTATGCTAGGACCAGTTGAATCATCTTATAGAGCTAGTCAAGATGTGGAATATAACAATCTTATTTTTGCCTTAACAAAAAACTTTACTGGTCCGGCTGTGAATGATATACTTGATTTACTTTCTAGAAATGAAGGCTTATTAACTGTAGCTTTAGATAAAGTACCTGCTATTGGTTTACTTAAGACCACTAATCCAGAAGGTTATAAAGAAATTAAGAAAGCAGTTAGAGACTTAGACCCTACTACAGTACAAAATAACAAACAAAAAGAAAGTAAACCTAAAGCTCCACTAAGAGTTTCTACTTTTTCTACAGGTGGATTAGTTGAAGGAAATTTTAAAGTACCATATACAAAAGAAGACCCTGCTGATAGGAGAGACCCTAACACAGGCTTACCATATTCAGACCAAATGGAGGATTTATTAGGATGAACATAGATGTATGCAAAGAACAAATCAAAAGACACGAAGGAGAAGTGTTAGAGATTTACGAAGATAGTTTAGGATATAAGACTTTAGGTATAGGACATTTATGTCAGCCTCAAGACCCTGAATATGATTGGGAAGTAGGAACGAAAGTATCACAAGAAGTTGTAGATATGTATTACGAAGAAGATTTTAAAAAACATTACATAGAAGCTAAACATGTATTTGGAATAAACGAAGACTGGGATGGATTACCAGAAGACATACAACATGTTATAGTTAATATGTGTTTTAATCTTGGTGGTTCTAGACTTGCCAAATTTAAAAATATGTTAAGAGCTTGTCGAAGACATGACTGGAAAGAAATGGCTGTACAAATGGAAGACAGTCGTTGGTTTGGTCAAGTTGGTAGACGTAGTAAAGAGTTACAAGATATGGTATTAGGAGTATGAAATGAAAGCATTATTAAAAAACATAGTTGGGGCTGTTGCACCTACATTAGGAACTGCATTAGGTGGACCAATGGGAGGCATGGCAGCTAATATGATAGCTGATGTCTTAGGATGTCCTAATAATCCAAAGGCAATAGAGAAGGCTGTAGCAGAAGCTACTCCTGAACAAATGTTAGAACTTAAAAAAGCTGAGAATGCTTTTGAAGTGCAAATGAAAGAACTGGAAGTAGATGTATTTGCTTTAGAAACAGCAGATAAACAAGATGCAAGAGGTAAGTTCAGTAAAGATTGGACAGCTCGTATAATGGGCATAACTGTTGTAGGTGGATTTATGGGATATATATTCCTTGTTACTCTACAACCACCAGAACAAAACTCTGAAGCTCTTATAAACTTAGTATTGGGTTATCTTGGTGGTCTTGCTAGTGCTGTTATTAGCTTTTACTTCGGTGCTTCAAACACCAACAAAGACTAATGGAAGACGGTGGAAGCCATTGGTACGATGACAAAAAAAAGGAAACAATAAAAGAAGAAGAACATACATATCCGAAAGGCTGGTACTGGTGTCCAGAACGTAAGGATTATTTTAGGTATAAAGAATGGCTGAAATTATAAGTTTAATAAACGAGGTAGGCTTTCCAATCGCAGCAGCGTTAGGGTTAGGTTTGTTTATATGGAAACTTATCAACAGAATTATTGATGGTATGGAAACAAAGCTAGATACTTTAGATGATAAAGTACAAGCAAGTTTAGATACGATGGAAGAACGAGTATCAACTAAATTAGATAGCCAATATGGTATCATAGTTAGTTTGATAGACAGAGTAAGAGCAATGGATAATCAAAGTATTAGACAAGATGTTCTACTTAAAACTTTATTAGGTACACCAAACCTTATAGAGATAGATAAAATTGCAAAGGCAGATAGAGATGACCAAAGAAAAGACTAACAAGAAAATTTTACAAGTAGTAAATCTTGCTCCTAGTGAAACTTGGATAGAAAAAATTGTAGACGTACATCCTATGAAACAAATTACAATAGCTTCTATAATACAAGTTTGTGTGTTAGGATTTATGGGTTTATCTATGTTACTACTAAGTATAGTATTTTAATATGAAATTAATACCTACATTTAAAAGTGACAAGACTATTAGAAACTGCAAGTTTTGTATATTCTTTTGGTCTATGTTAATTATATTTTTTTCTGTAGAAAGTTTAGCAGATGAGATGGGTTTTAAATTTAAGTCACCATCGTTTAATGGTAACAATACTAGCTCACATTATCTCACCATAGAAAACCAAGAGTTTAATCGTAAGATGACTATCAAAGAAGAAATCAAAGCGATACAAGAACAAATTAAAAGAGACAAAGAAAACACAACACTCGCAAGATTTATAAGAAATTTAGAATCTAGAATATACGCACAATTATCTAGGCAATTAGTAGAAAATTTATTCGGAGAAAATCCTAGTACAGAAGGAACTATAGAACTTGAAGGCAATACCATTTCTTATATAAGTGATGGTAATTTAATAACACTTACAATTACGGATGCAGATGGGAATGTCACGATTATTCAGTTGCCTATTGGTAGTTTTAGTTTCTAGTTGTGCAGTTATAAGTCAAAACGATGACTTAGTATTAACAAAAAAAATACAGTCTCCTTCTACTTTAGAGCTACAATCAGAAACATTAAGAACTTTACCGGCAGCTAAGATACAGCCTACTATAGCTATATATCCTAATAGCTTTAAAGATTTAACAGGGCAACGAAGAAGTAATAGTACCTTTGCTTTATTCAGTACAGCTATTACTCAAGCACCCGAAGCATTTTTAATCAGGGCGTTTAAACATACTGCACATGGTAAGTTCTTTAGAGTTGTAGAACGTGTAGGATTAGATGACCTTACAAAAGAAAGACAACTTATTAGAACAACTCGTAAAGAGTTTGAAGAAGATAATAAATTAAAACCCCTGCTCTTTGCAGGATTGTTAGTTCAGGGTGGAGTAGTTTCGTATGAAGCTAATCTAAAGTCTGGAGGATTGGGTGCTCGTTATTTAGGGATAGGTAATAGTAAACAATACAGAGAAGATACTGTTACAATATCATTACGATTAGTTTCTGTATCAACTGGTGAAGTGTTAATGGAAACTTTAGTAACTAAAAGCATTTTATCAACAAGCATTTCTCAAGATATATTTCGTTTTATTGAGCAGCAAACAGAGCTGGTAGAAATAGAAGGTGGTGTAACTGAGAATGAATCTGTCTCTATAGCTTTACAAAAGGCAATAGAAACAGGAGTGATGAATATTATAAACATAGGAATAGATAGAGGCTATTGGGAATATGAATAAAATAATAATAAGTTTGTTGGCAATTATATCTATAGGAATATATGCTGCCGATAATGAAATATATGTAGAGCAGTCTGGAGCTACTGCTAATTTAGACTTGGAGCAATTAGGTTCAGGAAACTTGATAGGAGGATTGTTATCTACTGCAGGTTCAATGACTCCGTTAGATTTAGATGGAACAGGAATGACACTAGACGTTAATCAAATTGGTGACTCTAATAAATTCTTAGGAGATATTCTTGCTAATAGTCTAACAGGTTTTTTTGAGTTTGACGGAGACAGTAATAGTTTTACAATTCAAGTAGACCCTACAAACACATACGGAGCAGACAACTCTAATTTAAATGTAGATGTAACTGGAAGTACAAATACTTTTACGCTTGATTTAGCTACAAGTTCTTTGGCTAGTAATACAGACCTTGATTGGATTATCAATGGTTCAGGTAACACGATTGACTTTGATATTGATTATGATGGTAGTACATCGTATATGGATATTGATGGAGATTCAAACACAGTTAGCTTTGATGGACAAGGTTATGCAGGTGGTTACTTTTACTTAGACCAGACAGGAAGTTCTAGAACATTTAACATACAACAACAGAGTACATTGGATAATGATTGGCTTAAGATACTTTCTACTGGTTCTAGTGGTACTGTTTGTGTCATCCAGAACGATGGGGGAACAGCAGTCGGTTGCTGATATAGGCAGCATTACAGAGCTTAAAGGTTTTGGGAGAGTTGTAAGAGACGATACTTACGAAGCTTCATTATCTTTCAACATAAACAGTTACGATAATGTCCAAACTTCTAATGGGAGAGTGGGCATTACGTTTCTAGATGATAGTCAAGTTAGACTGACTGAACATTCTGAACTCATAATTGATGAGTTTATATATGACCCTGACCCATCTAAATCTAAGATGGCTCTACAGTTTGCTAGTGGTACTGCAAGATTTATCACAGGAAAACTAGCAACTATAGATAAACAAAACATATTTATAAAAACTCCAAGTGCTACGATAGGTATTCGTGGGACTGATTTTACTGTGACTGTAGATGAACTAGGTCGTAGTTTAGTTATCTTATTACCTGACAACGAAGGTCTACCTAGTGGGGAGATTGTAGTTGCTACAGCTATGGGAGAGGTTGTACTTAACAAACCTTACCAAGCTACAACAGTTTCAATGTTTGAAGCTGCACCCACTAAACCAGTTATCCTTGACTTAACACTTGAGTTAATAGATAATATGTTGATTGTAAGTAAACCAAAGGAGGACACCGTTGCCACAGGACAAAACGGAAATAGTAATACACGTAATATTCTTGATACTGACTATCTCGCTTTTGATGATTTAGAACAGGACTATTTAGCAGGAGATGAGTTAGAGTTTACAGAGTTAGATATAAACTATCTTGATGTAAACTTCTTAGAAGACCTACTAAATATTATTGAAGACATAAACGAATTAGATAATACAAAAACACTATTAAGAACTGATATAGATTTAAAAGGTACATCATTTGGGTTTGACCAAGAAACTCAAATCAATACTTTTTCTACAGACAATCTTATAACTTTTTACAAAGCTTTAGAAGATGCTGTTAGATTAGATTTGGACAAGAGTGGTTCATATACTGTCATACTAATACAGAATGGCAAGAGCACACAGATTGTGGTCAATGGTGGGGGTGACTCTACTATAACAATAACTCAAGGAAATTAATATGAAGTGGTCTTTACCTTTACTTGGACTCTTACTTGTACCTTTACTTTTCAACTCTGTACCTTTAGAAATACTTAGGCTTAAGACCTTTGATACTTTCGTACAAACTCCAGAACCTACTGGATATTTTTCTATACTAAACATTACCGAACAAGACCTGAACGATGAGGGAGGATACCCTCTACCTAGACAAAGGTTAGCTGATATACATAATCAATTAATAGAAGCAGGAGCTTTAGGTGTAGGATGGGTTATGCTATTTCCACATCCGGATAGATTAGGAGGAGATGATTCATTCTCTATAGCTTTACAGAGTTCTCCATCTGTTATAGGTATGCCAGAGTTAGACAATGGTTTATATCCTACAACACATGGTACAGTTATTAAAGGACCAGATGTAAACTTACCGAAAGCAGGAGGCTTTATAGAGAATATAGTAACGTTTAAACAGTCTGCAGGTCAGGGTTCTATCTCTGCTCCAGTTGATGTAGATAATCTTGTAAGAAGAATCCCTTTACTACAACAAACACCAGAAGGATGGGTTGCTTCCTTTGGCACAGAAGTATTAAAGATACTTGGTGGAGGTAAGACATATCAGATTGTAACAAATCCAAATGGTATTGAGATGATAAGAGTAAGAGGATTAAATCCAATACCTACAGATAGTCTGGGTCGTAAATGGATTAGTTGGGTTGATACGCCACAAACTACAATACAAGAAATGAATGTCGCTAACAAGTTTGTGTTCGTAGGATTTACAGCTAAAGGAATATCACCACAACTTGCAACACCTACAGGTTTACTAGAACCACATAAGATTCAAGCAGCCCTATCTGAAAGTATGTTATTGGATACTCCTAATATTCCTGATACTAGATTGTTGACTGAGCTATTTATATTATGTATCTCAGGCTTACTCACAGCGTTCCTACTGTCTTATCTTGGTGTGACCTATGGTGTTATATCATTTGGTATCTTAATGTCTGCAATCGCATACTTAGGATATTACTTTATTTCTATTGGATACTTGATAGACGTTACATGGAGTATGATAAGTATGACACTTATTGCAACTCAACAATTCTATCTTAATTTTAGGACACAGTTTAAACTACGCCAACAAATTAAAAAACAATTTGAACATTACCTTGACCCAGCACAAGTTAAAAGATTACAAAATAATCCAGAGCTTTTAAAGTTGGGTGGTGAAAGAAGAAGATGTACCTTTTTATTTACAGATGTCAGAGGCTTTACAAGTTTGTCAGAGAAGTTAGAACCGGAAGAAGTCACAGAGATTATGAACAAAGCTTTAACTATCCAAGCTGATGCAGTTAAAAAGTATGGTGGTATGGTAGATAAATATATAGGCGATGCAATGATGGCTATATTTAATGCACCAATGGATTTAAAAAACCATGAGCATCAAGCAGTCTTAGCAGCGTTAGAAATAAAAACTAAAATGAAAGAATCAGATTTAGATATTGATATAGGTATCGGTGTGAATACTGGTGATGCTGTTATAGGTAATATGGGAAGCGATACTAGGTTTGATTACACAGCTATAGGTGATGCTGTAAATTTAGCAGCTCGTTTAGAGTCTAGTTGTAAGACTGTTGGTAAAGATTTAGTTATAGGTGAGGAAACTATTAAGCATTACAACGGTACGATGTACCAAAAGTTAGACTCTATCCATGTGAAAGGCAAAGAAAAGCCAATAAAAATTTATACAATAGCGTAAAATAAGTAAATGCTATGAGAGCTACATAGAAGCTCGTGGTTAAACTTTAGATGTTTTTGGACCAATGGTATTACTTACATCCTATTCGTTTAACTACGGGCATTGTATGAGGTCGTTTTTTTATAAAACCCCAGTTTCACGTTCTAAAAACCTATGTATAGGGTCAAGCTTCTCTTTTGCCCTGTTTAGTAAAGTTTTTATTAAAATTCTATCTTGTTCCGGAAAACATCCATCAACTTTATCTAACGGTAGCTGAGATAATTCAGTTACTATCTTGTTATCTTTCGTAAGTAGAACTTTGAAACTAATAAGATTAGCTTCTGTGTTATTATTCATTGACTGTCCTTAAGTTTGCGAAGTTCATTAAGTCTTGTTTTCCTCTGAGTCCAGCTTTCATATAAGTTGTAGCTCTACCTTCAAAGAAGTTCTGATGTTCAACACCCATGACTTCATCTATCCATCCAAGTGGATTCTCTTTCTGGTC
>Ga0209535_1001627_pt1 | contig 15189 bp, 22 predicted proteins | sample LinPmetageLP28_FD_184041 | JGI IMG/M metagenome (GOLD analysis project Ga0209535, IMG submission 184041) | Marine viral communities from the Pacific Ocean - LP-28 (SPAdes) (version 2) | ecosystem: Environmental > Aquatic > Marine > Oceanic | place: Pacific Ocean | collected 2009-08-22 | reverse complement strand
ATCCTCATCGTCTTCCTCTTCGTCTTCGTCCTTAACCTCTTCTTCTTCAGTTTCTTCTTCATCTTCATCAGATTCTTCTTCGTCAGATTCTTCTTCATCTGATTCTTCCTCACTGTCCTCTTCTGACTCCTCGTCAGATTCTGATTCTTCTTCTTCTGATTGTTCTTCATCTGTTTCTTCTTTTTCGGATTCTTCTTCTGTTGACTCTTCTTCAGTGGATTCCTCCTCTGTAGTTTCTTCTTCTGTAGTTTCTTCTTCTGTAGTTTCTTCAGTTTCTGATTCAGATTCACTTTCTGTGCTATCATCTGATTCACTTTCAGTTGATTCACTTTCACTTTCTGAAGATTCACTTTCACTTTCAGTTGATTCAGATTCAGTACTCTCACTTTCAGTGCTTTCTGATTCAGTTGATTCTGTTTCTGTAGACTCGGTTTCAGTTGATTCTGTTTCTGTTGTTTCAGTAGATTCAGTTTCAGTAGTTTCTGTAGTCTCTGTTGTTTCTGTAGTCTCGCTAGTCTCAGCTGGTGTACTTTCTGTTGACTCTGTTGTTGTAGTCTCAGTAGTTTCAGTAGCAGGCGGCTCTGAGGTTGTTTCAGTAGAAGCAGGTGGTGTTTCTGTTGATGTATCAGGAGTAGATGTATCAGGAGTAGATGTATCAGGAGTACTAGTATCCGGTACAGAGGTATCGGGAGTTGTAGTATCCGGTACAGAAGTATCCGGTACAGAGGTATCTGGTACAGATGTATCAGGGACGGTTGTATCTGGAATTGTTGTATCAGGTACAGTTGTATCAGGTACGTTTACATCGGGTATTGATGTAGTAGTATCGGGTACAGTTACAGTATTAGCTACTTGTGCAGCGGATTCAGCCGCTTGTTGAGCTTGCTGAGTTGTTTGTTGTGTTTGTTGAGTAGTATTTACAACATTAGTAGTAGCAGTAGTACAGGGACTTAAAGCATTCCACCATAGCCATGTCTCTTCTAACCATCCTTGAAGTGTACCGTTCTGAAATTCACTATAGCTAAAAGATCTTGATCTATCATAAAAAGATACTACAGTGGTTCCGTTTAAAGGTACAGAGAATACCGTGACAGCACCAGTACATCTATCAACATAAGTAGTTATCATACTTTGTGAAAACAAGTTTGAACTAAATAAAAACGCTAAGATTACTAATAGTTTTTTCATTAATTAATCTTTAATAGTACTTCTTCTAATTTATTTCCGCTGCTATTATACAGCATTAAATATACTTCAGTTATTTCTGTAAGTAAACTTACATAAACAGTACGTTTGTTACTTCCTTTTACTCCGTTAAATCTTTCTCTAGCAATTAAATTGCCTTCTATACCTACTAATAGTAATGAGTAAGTATCATCTTTAGGTAATATTATATCTATTGACTGATTGTTATAAACTACTTGTTCTGTTTGATCAAAAAAGTTAATATCTGCTATATCATCTATATAGTCTTTTTGACATCCTAATATCAACAGTAAAAACAATAAGGTTGTTATCTTTTTCATTGTATTAAAATGTTAACTTGTTCGTTGTCTGTTGTTACTGCTTCAATTGTTTCAAATAGAATTAAGCCTAATGAACTATCGATAGGCTTAAGAGTGTCAAATACAAATTCATATATTGACTGATTATTTATAGCTCCTTCTTCTGTTTTTAATGAACCAAAACTAATATGGTCTTCAGTAACATTACTAAAGTCTGTTGCTCCTGTATTAAATGTATGTTGATTATATTTTAATACTCCTTTATCGTATACTAGTTTTAACTGTAAAGCTCCTATTGGTATACCTGCATTAGTCGTTCTAACTTTAGCATGTACTTTACCGTCTTTTATTTCATTTTCAATATAAAGTTCTATCTCCTTAGCATTTACTATTCCCATTCGTTTACCAGACATAGAAGGTGAATTACTAACTGTCATTCCAGTAACTGATAGGTTATTGGTTGGAGTAGGTGAATGAGATAAATTAACATCACCTAACCAGCTAACTGTTATGTTTTTAGTATAGGTAAAAGTACCACTTGTTAACCCTAATGGGTATTTGGATGTAGTAGTATAGTTACCAATTGCTGTTGAAGCTACGCTATTATATGCTGATGTTTCTATTAACCTCATTACTGATGATAAATTAGTTAAGCTAAATTCTGTTCCTCCATTTAACCAGTCAAGCATTACAAAGGTATCATCAAAGTCAAAGTCACCATCTTTATCTATATCAGCATTAACGTACTGTATACCGTGTGTAAATTTATTACCTGTTTCATTATTGTTTATACCTTTATCAGTTAATTCTTGAAATGCTAAATAAACATCTGCTACAGTTACAGCTGCTGCTGCTGTTGTAGCTAAATCAGTTGAAGAAGGTTCATCGAATACCACATGCTGTATCTTACTAAAATCTATATCTATTTGATCTGATATATCTGCACTTCCATTTGATGCCAATGTTACTGCTGATTGTCCTGTATTAGCTGTATATTGATTAGTACCTGATTCATAATATGTCTTAACTGAAAAGTCTGTTGCTGTAATATCAGGATCAATATTATAGTTTATAGTGTAGTCCATTGTGACTGTTACATCATCCGCATCAATACTATATATAGAATTACCATTGAAAGCATATGCTGCTCCTGCTGCTACATCTTCTGGTGATTTCCATTTAAGGTATAAATTAGCTCCTCCAGCTCCTTGTTCATATCTAACTCTAAACTTATATGATACTCCTGCAGTTAGGTTAGTTATATCAACTTCTCTACTCCCATTACCCATACCAATACCGGTATTAGTTATAGTACCATCATCATTTGCATCAAACCAAAAATCACTTCTATCATCTGAGTTTAATTGAAATTTATAAGTACCTGATGATGGAGGTACAAAATAACCTTCTATTATCCATCCAAAGTTATCATTAGCATGTCTTGGTAAAATATTAGACCATGGCCAAGTAAGTGCTTTAGTTGCTGTGTCTCTACCCTGGTGGGTCCAGGTAGTAGTTTTTTTATTACCATAATCAAACATAGCATCAAAGCCTGCTGAATTGGTTGGGTGTGCATCATATTCACTTGCATCACCATTGCTAGCATAATCATTAATCTTAAATGATTTATATTTAATAGCATTTTGACCATCATTAGCAACTGTATTTGTAAAAGTAGGAGCAGCTTGAACTGGTTCATTTGAAAAGTCTTGATATGGATAAGCATATAAAGGATCTAATAATACTTCGCCAGTACTTGGTACAACAGATACTCTACCCATAGTAATAAGTACACCGTCTGTATAATCATAAGCTTCATCAAATGCATTTACTTTTAATTTAAATTTTACATACCAATCTAAAGTTTCTACTTCATTTCCATCTGCACTTGTATCTGATGTTTGAAAGTGATGAATTTCATAATTACTATCACTTACATAAGAACCGTTTTGCCATTGATCCCATATATCATAATGATCATGATTGTTACTAAATTGCATTTTAGAGTTAGCTCCTACAAATTGAGAATTACCACTAACTTCAGAATTAAAAGTCGGATTTTGATTTTGATAAGTGTATAACCTTTTATCTATTTGAACGTCAATATGAGCATAATCAATACTAGTCTTAGATGCATTATAACTGCTAATTTTAATACCTAATACAATAGTATCTCCTACTCTTATGTTACTTACTGATTCACTTGCATTAGAAGGAGTTCCTAACCATACTAAAGATGCTCCACCTTCTCTATCTGAAGTATCAGTATCACTAGGACCAGAAAACTGTCCTAATAATAAGGTAGGTATCAACATTAATCCAATGAAATAGGTTTGAACAAGAGCTTGTCGGACACTCTTGCTCATCCCCATCGCAGTAATTACTATAAAGTATAGTAACTTTTTCATAACCCTTTGTTTTTACATTTCTTACACCCACAAGGAGTATGTTTGCATTCATCGGTTGGTCCTATAAGTCCTACTATAAACATAAAGACTCCAAACATTATTAACTGTTCCATACTTTAGTGATCAAATATACCTTTACGAATCATTCTTTTAACAATCTTAGCTACAGCTGTTTCTAATGCTTTTCTAGTGGATGTACCAATAGAAGAAGAATTAAATTTTACTTCGTCTAAGTTGTCTAAGTTTGATAAGGTAAGTTCTCTTGTAGTAGTAGCTTTTCCTAACCCAGAACCTGTCATATAAAGACCTGTTTCAGAATCTACTGCTCTTATTTGTAGCCCTAGTCTGGTTACTAGTTTGTTCTTAATACCATCTTTAAGATTTATAGTTTCATCTTCTGATACAGAATAGTCATATACTTCAACATAAATAAAATATTTTGCTAAAGTAATGTTACCTTTAATATCGATATCATTAGCTGTAAATCCTTTTTGAGAGGCTTTATACTGTGTCACCATTCTATTCTTAATTTCATCTCGAGTTTCGACAAATTCGAATCTCCATGTTTCATCTAAGAATGCCACAGTTATATTAGTTAGACCAAGTCCAACTCTATTATCTCGAAGTTCAGGGTATTGATTTAATACATCCTCTGTAACTCCTATATTGAGAAGTGCTACTGGTACTGGATCACCGTCGTACTCTGGTATTGATAATAATGAGGCTCTTTTCTCAAAGTCCGCCTGATAATCCTCAGTAGTTGTCTTCCCAATAACTTGTCCGAAACTGTATGTAGAAGCTAATAAAGCTAATACAGCAAGTTTTTTAACCAAGGGTATCGAAAATGCCCCAGGTTGCGTTACTAAAAGCTCCAGGATTAGTTATTAACTCATATGCTACAGTAGAAAATCCTACTGCAAATAGAGAAATTAACATAAAAGCCCAGGCTGCGATAAATAAAACGAAACTTTTCTGTAGAATAGTTGTCGCTTCGAATAATTCTTCTTTAATTAAGATTAAAGGGTTTGTGTAATTGTTCATTGTTTGAAAATTTTAATAGTTACTAAACGTTTTTGTTAAGAGAAGGGAGAGCTGCAACTTTCCTTTCTCTGTTTATTATTACTGCGATATAACTACCAGTCTATACCTTCCTTCTTCCTTTTTTCGGTTTCAGTAAGTTTAGGTTTGGCTTTTATAAACACCTTCTTTACGACGGTATCTTTCTTTTGTTCCGGAATAACGATATTAATTGTAGGTCCTTCTACATTTACATTTTGTTCCTGTACAACTTCTACAGCTGTATCGTCTTCTACTCCGAAAAACTCTTCTATCTTATCAGTAAAGACAGTACCTAGTGTTGTAAGTACTATAGCAATACCTGCAGTTATCTGAGCTTTTACATTTTTCAATAAATTTTTCATATTTAGTCGTCACTAACTGGAGTCTCACCAGGAGCACATCCGTTAGAATTTACATTGTTAATTTTAGTTAAAGGAGTTTCAGGACATTTATCTAATGCATTGATAACTCCATCGTAATCGTAATCTGCAACTGCTACTAATTGATCAATTCCTTCCCCTATGTTTTCTACTTGGGCTAATAATTGTTCCATTTGTTCAGCTGTAGCTTTTGTTTTCATTATAGCAAGAATATCCTGTAGACCTAATCTTATGTTAGCTATTTGGATAAATAAACCTGCCCATTCATTTCCTTCTTCATACATTGTCTGTAATCCTGCTAATGATTCTACCATACTTTCAATTGTACCGTCTATATTATCTAAAAATTCTGCAGCGGTTGTTACTTGCTCTTGATAGGCTAACATAGCATCATTATATTCATTTATTGCTTCATTGTACTCTACTATGTAACCATTATACTCTATAACAGCATCTGTATAGTTTTGAACTCCTTCTACTATAATTTCTAAATCTTCAGTAATTTGAGCCATATCAGTAGTTATCTGAGGAATATTTACTGCTTCAAATGATGCAGTTAATTGCTCCAATGCTTCTATCATTCTGGCGAAACCTCTCTCCATAGAGGCATTTGTACACCCTACTGTAATTAGGAAAACACTTAAAATTAAATATTTTTTCATCTTATATTATTGTTGAATTGCAAATACATCTCTTCCTAAGGAAGCTCCTTCTAACGTCAACAATTCTACTGTGTAGGATTGATCTGGCAAAGTACTAACATATACTTTAAGAATATTATCTCCTTTAGGAGCTTGTATTTTATCTTGACTAACTATTCTATTAGTTAAATCTAATACTCTTATTCTATATGTTCCCGCTGATGGTAGTTTAACATTTATATCTACGTTACCGTGAACTATATTGCTTGCTAGTCTTAATCCAGCATCTTCTGCAATAACTAATTTCTCAGGTACGATAGTATATTCTACTACATCGTAATCTAAATCTTTAGCACATGATAGTACTAAAAATAATAAGGTAAATAGTAATAATTTTTTCATTATTGTATATTAAAGTTTACTTTAGTACCGTTAGCTTTTACACCTTCAGTAACTGTATAATTTATTAATCCAGCTGTATTCTGTACAGTCTGTAGCATACCGAATGTAACGGTATAGGGTGCTCCGGTTTCTATTTCCGTTTCTCCATTGTAATCTAGAGAACCAATCCATAATTTATTATCTTTAGCTCTAGAGAAATTCGTCATTTGATTACCTGTATTATATTCAACAGTTTCAAAAGCTAATATCGTATCATCATAAACAAGATTAAATTGACTTCCAACTAAACCAGATGTTGCTAAGTTAATTGTTAATACTACTTTCCCGTCTACAATAGCTGAGGATATATCTAAATTAGCGTTTTGATCTGGTAATGATGAATTAGATATGGTCATGTTTTTACCGGTGTTAGGATTGATAATAGATGATACTGTAAAATTATCATTTTTACCTCCTGCATTAGTAGGTTCAGTTGAATGACTAAAATCTAAATCTCCTCTAAAAGCATGGCCGAAGTTAAATGTTTTAGCAGTTTCAGTTACTGTAAATAATTTAGTACCCCAATTGCTGTCTTCTAAACCGTAATCGGACATTAACCCATTGTAATGAGTACTTGCATTAGCAGTAGATATATCTGATGATACTGTGTATCCATTTATATGAGCTAAAAATTCAAAAGAATCATCTATAGTTACATTTCCATCTGCTGTTACATCTCCTAATGCTTTTTGTAAATCATATTCAAATATTCCTGTAGAACCTCCATTTATATCTGTAGCTATTGCATATTGAAAAGCTTTATAAGCATCTGTTACTGTTGCAATATTATCCATCCATCCAGATCCCCCATCTGTAGCATCTATATCTATATAGTATTGTCCATTAAGAGATAGTGCAGAAGTTTGAAATGCTCCGCTGTTATCAAAGTTACCAGATAGTAAAGGATTCTCTCCTGATTTAGGTTGAACTATACTATTAACTGTTTCAGTTTGTGATACACTGTATAACTTATACTGCATTTTATCTTTATTAGAGTGCGGTGATTGTACATTTATAGTTACAGCACCTGCATTAACTCCTGCTACTGCTGATATACCTACTGCATCTGTTTGACTATCTACATCATAGTTTGTATTATCACTATTATCTACCATTCTACCCCAGTTAAGTTTAACCATATTAGAATAGTCTGTGTATGTACTGCTTGATCTATCTTTTACTGTGAATTTTATTTCAACTAAGTTACCATGTACAATATCTTGTCCATCTTGAATAGTAATCCTTTCTACATTCCAATCATTAGCTGATGAATAACCAGCACTGTTACTATTCCATCCTGCATATAGGTCTGATAGTTGTGCAGCTGCTACTGCTGATCCATCACTCCATTGATAAGAAGCAAAAGATGAATTAGCTGTTTGAGCTGTTGAGTTAGTTCCGTTACTTAGTACACTGTATGTAGTGCTTACTTTAGTCAGTAGAGCATTGTTATACTCTAAATCAAACTGTATTAATGATGGTGTTGCTGAATTACTATCAGTTGATTTCACAAATACAGATATTTCATCACCTACAGAAACGTTAGTTCCAGTAAAGACTAAATCTAAATATGCATCTTGACTAAATGCACTTAGAGTTAGGATGGTGAAAAAAAATGTAATAATGTTTCTCATTCTTTAAATTTTTAATTTTTTTATCAACTGCTCACATAGTTTCTTTATTGCTGTAGAAACGTTAGCTTGTGAAAACTGACCACCTTCATCTACTAGTAGGGTGGCTGTTGAAATAGACTTAGCAGTACCTTTCGCTACTACTTGTTTTTTCTTCTTTCCGTTCTTTCTTAATGTAGCTCTTGCAATGATTTGATATAGGTCTATATTTTTGTTATAGATTGCTAGTTGTACATTGCTCTTTTGTACATCAAAGTATAATATGTCTACAGTAATTTCGAGTTCTGATCTAGGATTTAGATCATATCCATAATCTTGGATAACTTCTTCTAACATATTGGTGACACCAAATGCCAGATCTCTATTCCCGACTAAGTCGCCGAGTTGAATTTTATTTTCGACAGTTCCTAATTTTATTTCTTGAGCTGTTAAGCTAAAGGTAAATAAGAAACTTAATAAAAACAATAAAAGCTTCATACTCTCGTGTTTGGTAACTACTGCAATAGAACACTTACACTAAAACTTATTGTTGTAACATTTAATATAAATAGATATATAAAACAAAAAAAGGGGCCGAAGCCCCTTAAAATGATGCTATTGCACTATTACACAGCCTTATTTTTAAGGATGTGATATAATACTACAGCGCCTACTAATCCAAGTAGACCTTCATTACTTAAATTACCAATGATACCCATGATATTGTCTATCACTGATACTTCAGGCCAGAATGGGATAGCAGCGCCTTTGAAGAGTACTTCAAGTACTACTCCTAATGCAATAATGCTCACCCCAACATCTGTCAGTTTCTTAGCCCAAGAGCTAAAAGATTCAATAAAATTCATATGTTGATTTTTAATTAGACATATAAAACTGTCTGACTTTTGGAAGGATATTCCATATAATAAATAGGAATAAAAAAAGGGATCCGAAGATCCCTCTATATTCGCCGGAAGAGCTCCTACCCATCTTCCGGCCTCCACGATAACGATTACTCGCTATCCTCCATGTCATATATATCGCCTAACCCATCGTAGCTAGTCCAAGGATTGAACTTCACGGGGGATGAATTCGGTGTTGACGTGTCCGCATTCTTTGCACGCAAAAACTGGGATAGGTATGTAGGCAGGATTCCCGGTTCCTGTAAGTAGTCCTGATGCTTTCCTAATTGAGAGTGCGTTGATGAAGTAGATTCCTCCACACTCGTCGCAGGTGACTCCTGCTGTTTGTTTGATGTCGACATTTAAATTTGTAGGTTGCATCTTAACTCTTATTTAGCTGCTTTTGCTTTTCCAGAACCACCGGCTCTAGAAGGCTTTTTTGCAACATTAGAAGTAGTTTTTGTTCTACTTGCTCCTGTTGACTTTTTAGTAGCTGTTGGTTTAGCATTCATTTTCTTTTGTCTAGTATAAATGAAGTATCCAAAACCTCCAACTGCTGCAATAACTAATATAGTTGTTAACATAGATTATAGTTTATTTTTATTTGCTTTTGGTTTTCTACCTTTTCTGGTTTTACCTTTAACCGCTCCTGCAACATCGCCAACTTGGTCAGCTACATTACCGATTGCTTCTCCAACGTCTGAGAGCTCTTCTTTTACTCTTTTAGCTCTACGTTTTACTTCGTTAGTTGTTTTCTTAACAGCTTTTTTTGCATCAGCTACTTTATCTTCAACTACATCAGGGATTCCATCCCCATCTTCGTCTTTTGTAAGACCGAAAAACTTCGTCCCTACCCATACTGCTCCTGCAATTACGGCAATAACCAGTATAATAATCAAAATTGTTTTCATTTATAAATTATTTAATTAACGTTAATATATATAAATATACGAAGTTAAATTAAAGTAAACAACTTTTGCTTACCTTTTTTAAGTTTAGACCCCCAAAAAATTTCATTTAACTCTTCTCCTATATTGACCATTTTATACTCTTCATTTATAAACTTAATTTCTTCTTCTGTAATTTGACACCAATTCCATTTTTTACCTTTAATATTTTTAGTAAAATATTCTTCAGAAATAAAATAATCATGAACGGCAATAACGTCGTTATTTTTTATATATCTAGCGTACCTTCTATATTGTTCTTTTTTATTAAACCCGTCACAAAGAACTAAAGTTCTACCAAAAAGAGATATAAAAGGAATAAGTACTTTATTTATAAAATTAGTATCTAAAAAATCTTCAATATAAACATCTGCTAATTCGTATGTTCTTCTATCAATTATAGACGCTTCTTTTTCTACAGTTAAAATAGGTACATCTGTATGATCTCTGAGTATTTTGGTTAGTCCACCACCTGCTGTACCTAATTCTAATATTCTTTCAGGTTTAATAATATTAAGGTACCTTTTAAAATATTCTGAACATTGTGCGTCTTGTTGTAGTCTATATCCGTCTATTAGGTTATATCCGTCTTGGAGTAAGTTGCTCATATTGTTTATTAAGTTTTTTAAAAAATAGTTCTTCGACTATTTTCTTTTTATGGTCTATAGATAGAAGTAATCTTCTATTATATCTACAAATTTCTTTTACTCTAGGATCATTATAGTTTTTAAGAAGTTCTTCGGCTGCATCAACTACTTTTTTATATCTTATCTCATTATCAGTATTATCGTAACTTTCATCTATAATAGAAGAGAAAGTTTTAAACCCTAATTTTTTTAATTCTTCTAAAAATCCTTTTGTACTATTAACTACGAAAGGTTTTTCCATTAGAATAGATTTAAATATCTTTTCAGTCATGTGACATTGATCATCTTCGTAGTAATATGTTTCATTCACTATTTCTACTTTACAGCTACTGTACCATTTACTATTAAATCCATATAAAAATTTCGTATCATCATTAGCAATATGGGAACCATAATCTAAATCTCCATCAGGTTGCTTTTTATCTATCTTAGTATTAAGAGTGTTTGTATTATCTGATACGTAAGAATATAATGTATTGTCTAGTAAGTTTCTTTCTTGAAGTTCATTAAGTAGTAATAACTTACCATTTCTCATTCTTCTATTGAGACATAGAAAATCATATTTAGTTTTATCTAATACTCTTAAATCAAAAAAATCAAACTTATAACAAGTTGATATAAGAAAATGAGGAAAGAATATAGACCTTATGTTAAAACCTGCAAATTCTTTATTAACTGAAGGATCTAATTTACTGTTGTTAAAAGCTAGAAATACTTTACTAAAGTCAACATTATTTGCTTGTAAGAAATTTAAGTACCTTAATATTGAATAATGAGCTAAAGAACCCTCCATAGTACCGTCTAATATAATAGTCTTACCTTCACTTATAAGACCTTTTATAGTCTTAATAAAATCAGTACTAGTAATGTAATTATTCCAATCAGTAACTATTCCAGAATCTTCTGGTGGAGAGAAATAAGTATTTATTTCAACAATGGCAAGTGAATGAGATATATTAAGATGAATCAAATCATCTTGCATTCCATTTATATCTATTTTTTTTAGCAATTTCTATCTTTAGCAAATACTAAATTAGATGGTCTATTATTATCTCTAAGCTTCCATCCTCTTAGTCCGAATCGTTTTTTCATCTTATCATAGAAAGATAAAATAGAAGTATTAGGTCTACCTACTTCTCTATCGTACTGTTCTTTAGTCATATTAAACTCTAATACAAAATCTTTTCTGAGAGTTTCTAACTTAAGTTTTTCATCTTTTGCTCTATCTTCTTCAAGACGTTTAACACGAGCCCTATCAAGTTGAGTATCTTCATGATAAGTATCTTCATGTTTATGCTCTATATATTTCTTGTTCATCCTATGTTGAACTAATTCTATTTCGAATATAAAAGGACCTAGTTCGAAATCTCCATTTTCAATTTTCTTTCTAAGAGGTTGTAATTTATCGAGAGGCTTCTTCTTAAGTGAATAAGAACGCCACCACATAAATCGGTCGTAATTTTTCTTATAGTAATTAGCAGAAAGAAACTTTTCTAACCACTCTTGCGTATGTATGGGTTTATAAGGTAGGATCATAAAATAAAGATACGATTATATTTTCAGAAAACCAACTTTTTCAAAGAGTTTTTGAGCTTTTATATTCCATTCATCACAGTATAGTCTTATCTTTCTATGATTGGTTGCCTGTATACATTTTGTAACGAACTCCTTACTGTATCCATCTGGTCTTCTAGGATTAACAAATGCATTATAAAGATAGTTTTTCTCAAACCATAGATGAGCTAATGCCCCTTCTCTATCGTAACCAATAAATAAGTCTTGTCCATCTTCTACTCTATCGTTAGCTATATCTATGGTCCACATATCTAACCAATATACGCTGTCGGTAAAAGACTTTATAGTCTCCTCTACGTATGGTTTAAACTCATCAAAGTTATGAGCTTTAATATGAAGTACATCTCTAGTAAGAGGGCTACTTATTAAGTTCTCATAAATATACCAAACTTTATTCTCCGACATCTAAAATTTTAGCTGCTAATCTAACTGCGTCTTCAGAATAAACCGAAAGTATAGTATAAGCATCTTTTTTAACTGCAGGATCAATAACAGGCTTCTGTATTACCTCCCTCTCAGAGATATCACTCATGAAAGGTCTTCTTGTTACTGTTTCACCTCCATCAGGAGATTCGTAAATAAATTTTACGTCCATAGTAGAACTCATATTATCATCATGACAACCGCAGTCTGCACCACAACAATCATCTAGTTTATCTTCTTGCATTTCATGCCATTTTTTAACTGAATCACTCATTTTATAACCATTTAAAATTATTACCCATATGTCCCCATTCAGCAGTCTTGCTAAATTGAGGTTTTTTTAAGTCCAGGAGTCTAATAATCTCATTAGGAGAAATATCGTATCCATCTATATTCTCTACTTTACCATCTATAATGGCTGTAGCTTCTAAAGGTTGGTCATATCCAATTGCATATGCTAACCTTACTAACACCTCTTTGGCATTATTCTCTTTTAGTAAACCTACTGCTATATACCTTGCCATATAAGCTGCTGATCTATCTACTTTAGTAGCATCTTTACCTGAAAATGCTCCTCCTCCAAGAGGCACTCTAGGTCCATAATTATCTACTGCTAATTTTCTACCAGTTAAACCTGCATCTGCGTCGAATCCTCCAACGACCCAATTGCCAGCAGGGTTACAGTGTAAATCTTCGATTTCAATATTTAAACTCTTAAAGAAATCTTTACATAAATTTTCAAGTGCTTTTTTATCAGCATGTTGAAATGATGCTACAACTCTTACTTTTCCGTCCTCCAACAGAGTAACTTGAGTTTTACCATCAAATGGATAGTCTGCGTATATACGTCTAGCTAATTTACGAGCTAAGTAATACTCTTGAGGAACTAATTCGTCATTATCGTTACAGGCATAACCTACCATAATACCTTGATCACCTGCTCCTCCTGTATCTACTCCTTGAGCAATTTCTGGTGACTGTCTTACTATGTTAGTCTGTACTCCGATATCTTTACCGTAAACTCTTTTAACTACTTCAGGTATATCAACAAATGCTGTTGTAGTAAGTTCTCCCGTTACTGTAATGATACCATGTCCTCCCATAGTCTCAATAGCTGCTCTAGTATTCGGATCTTGTTTAAGACATTCATCTAATATAGCATCAGATATTCTATCACAAATCTTGTCCGGATGTTTAGGTGTTACTACTTCTGCTGTTCTAACCATTCTTTTAAAATTAATTTAAAGTTATCGTAACCAATTGCGGCATTAGCCTCCCAATCTTTAGATGAGCCATCATCGCTAACCCATTTATATAAAGATACGGAAATATTTTCATTCATGCAAACTTTTGCTATAGAATATCCTTCCATATCTACTATATCACATTTTCTTATCTTTTTTGTATAATTATTGCTATATACTGCACCTGTATCATAAAATAAATCTGTAGTAAATAATTTAACAGGAGAATCACTAATAACGATAGGATTATGTTCTGGTACTATACAACCATAAAAATCATCGTATATAGTTCCGACTTTTTGTACTTGACCGACAGCGTGGTTTTTTAAATTCCCACACGACCCGAAATTTATAACATGATCAGGTTGAAACTTTTGAATTAATTTCAACGTATTTATTGCAGCTTCTACTTTTCCTATCCCAATTATGTTAATTGGAATACCAAATATTTCTTCTTCGTGATGCTCTACCTTAGTTGCAGAGACTAATAAGATATTAGACATTTCGTTTTAGGATTTTTCACTAAACCGATATTGAGTAGACAGATAGAATCTATAACTTCATAACCAGCTAACTTACATAAATCTTCGGCAGCATTCATAGTCCCTCCTGTTGCGTATACATCATCAACTATAATTACTTTACCTTTTCCTTTTTTCATTTCAATTTCATCTGTACTATATTCTGTCTTATATGATATAGTCTTTAATCCTTCTGGTGGGAGTTTACCTTTCTTTCTAATTAGAATATTACCTCTAGAAGCACTCCAAGCCATCGCGGTACTAAATATAAACCCACGCGACTCGACGCCTACAAAATAATCTGCTTGATGATATACCTCAGATAACTCTAACATATCATTTGTCGCTCTTTCAAAAGCTTGGTGATTGGCAAGTAATGGTTGTATATCTCTAAATAGGATACCCTTAACCGGATGGTCGGGTACATCCTTAATATAATCTTTATAAAACATATTAATCTCTTCCTCTATCGGCTACTTTGTCGATGTCGTCATTATCCTGTTCTTGCTTACCCATAGCGGTAAATGCAATTTTAAATAGAGATATAACTTTCTGCCATAAGGATGTTTTTGAACTGTTATAATCCTTTATAGCGTCTCTTCTTTTGGCCTCTTTGGTTTTAAATAAATTTTTCATCTATTATAAATAGATAAAACGATAAAAAAACCCCGCCGTTTCCGGAAGGGTTGATACTATTCGCGCGTGGCGACTTCGTCGGAGAGAGAAAAACGCCCCCCAACCTTTGAGCCCTTGGATGGAATTGCACCACCGACCTTCTATATACTAAACAGACGCTCTACCTGAGCTACAAGGGCGAAAGTTATTTATGAACTTTTTACTGCATCCATATTAGCTTTCTTGTAAGGTGTGATTAATTTCTTAATCT
>Ga0209535_1001624_pt1 | contig 15223 bp, 9 predicted proteins | sample LinPmetageLP28_FD_184041 | JGI IMG/M metagenome (GOLD analysis project Ga0209535, IMG submission 184041) | Marine viral communities from the Pacific Ocean - LP-28 (SPAdes) (version 2) | ecosystem: Environmental > Aquatic > Marine > Oceanic | place: Pacific Ocean | collected 2009-08-22 | reverse complement strand
ATCTGGACAAGCCCCCTGATTAGTGTCCCACTCCTCGTCACCGCTTCCACCTTCACCGCTTCCACCTTCACCGCTTCCACCTTCACCGCTTCCACCTTCACCGCTTCCACCTTCACCGCTTCCACCTTCACCGCTTCCACCATTGGAACTAACTTGAGAATCTATCCAAACTTTAGCCATACCGACAGCCGCACTTTGCTCAGTCCTAGCCGAATAGGTTTGAGTAAAGACAGTTGTTAAACCTGTGATATTACCTTTAACGTCTATTTTGAATGGGGTCGAGCGTTCATCTTTCCAGATAGGATAGCCGTTGTAGGTTTCTAGTTTTATGTTAGTTCCACTTTCGCTGGTTTCGTCTATCTTACAAACACCGAGAACCTCTATGTAGGAATTGCCGTTAATATCTTCGATTCCTGTATTCGCGTAAGTTTCATTACCTAACTTTAAACGGAATTTAGCAATACCAGGCCAATCACCTTCCAAATCCATACTGAGATAGTCACCTGAATCTCCAACTAAAACCACATCAATCTGCTCTTTACCATACACAGGTGAATCAGTATAACCACTTCCACCGTCTGCTCGGCTTCCACCAACAGGCCATGAGTAGTCAATCCGCGAGGTAGTGTAAAGGACATCCTTGCGAATAAGTCCATGTTGAGGATTTGATTCTAACCTAACTACGGGGGCTTTACTTTTTTTCCCTAAGATGAAATCTTCCTCACCTACTGTTATTCTAAGTTCAACGGCATAACCAGATTTAACCTTTAGTCGAGCCGCACCAGACTTTGCTAACACATTGTTGTGAATCAGTTTTAGATTATTGTTACTTGTCCAATTCCAATGAGTTCCTTTAGCCCCCTTGATAGTGATTTCACTAAAAGGATTACCTGCCTCATCTCGATTATAGTAATAGTGTTCCAAACTTCTTCCGGTTGTAAAAGAACAGTTTTCATACTTTGTGGGCGCATCATCTTCTGCCCTCATAGTCAAACGAGGTGAGATAAGATTATCAAAGGTGCTGAAATAGTCCATGTTATCATTTTAAATACTCAACTCCACTATTTTAAGTCATCGTAGCCAAAGCATTAAAAGTAAAGTGTCCCACCAATAGTATATGCTTAAGATTGCAGTATCGGGTAAGATGGCCGCAGGTAAAACTACCCTCACCAACATAATACAACAACACCACGAAATGCAACAACCTAAGCGTGATGATTTCTTTGACCGCCCTTACACCTCTTCTCAACAAATCTCTCTCGCCGCCCCTGTTAAAAAAGTAGCCAAAGATTATTTTTTAATGCCTGAAAACTATAAAGACAGACCTTTACTTCAGAAAATAGGCCAGCAATTCCGCGATATAAGAGAATCCGTCTGGATTGATTTACTTGTTTCTCACGCTAATAAAATATCTACCGACTTTAAACAACAGAAAATAAACGGTTGTTTAGTCTGTGACGATGTAAGATTTCCCAATGAATTAGATGCGTTAAGGGCAGACGGATGGTTCTTAATTAGGTTAGAAGTTGATGATGAAATAAGAAAGAAAAGAATTGAACAGACCTACCCTGATGACGCTCACATTCATTGGGCTAATAGAAATGAAATTTCAGAAACCGCTTTAAACAATTATGATGGTAAATGGGATTTAGTGTTAACAAATCCTGAATTCAACGAGTTGAGACACATCGTTGCCGATTTCTACGCCCGTTTATCCCATTCACCATACGCATAGAAACCTGCTCCTGCTGTTAATAACAACAAAGCAAATCTCTGCATAGCAGTAAATCTATCAGAATAAGATTCTGCCGCTAAAGGATGAGAGTGTTCAGAATCGCGCCCTTCAATATCTACAATACCCATGTAACCCATATTTCCTAAAGCCTCCTGAAATTTAAACCAATCAATTCCCATATCATTTAAGGCCGTCCCATTTTGAGTTGCCTTATTCATACCATTCTCCCTCGTTATTTTGGAGGGGTCAACCTTGGGGTTCGATGCTTTCATGGCCGAGATAATAGTTTTAGCGTTAGGGAACTCTAATATTCGGACTCTATTGTGAATAACCTTTTCACCTTTTTCCACTTGTTCGTGAGGGTAAACAATATACTGAACTATTCTTTTTCTCCCACCGCTTTTATCTGAATCTCGGACTTCTAAAAACTCATCTATCAAATCTACTGAGGAAAAGTATTGTCTCCCATTGTATATTTTACCGTCTTTTAAAGGGTGGCCGTGTATTGTCCACTTTCTCTGAGCAGGTTTAAGACCTTTCGTAGCGTAATCTTTAACACCCTTTTCCGCAGGAATTATAGAAATGGCTGATTCACCACCTAAAGACGCTTCACCGATGTAGTATCTACCGTTCTTTTCATAAACGTAAGACATCCATTCTTTTTCCAAATGAGTGTCATCATTATGACTTTTTATTTCCTCAATGGCTTGAGGTGTAAACTTATTCCACTCGCTTAACCAAGGTTTACTCATACTTTCATGTGGCTGATAGACTATAAGAAGGCTCGTTTTAAAAGTTAAATTAAGAATAATAAGCGCGACCTAGTTGACACACTAAATTATCTTTCTTGCATTAGAATCCAAACATCTCCATCAGGGAAGTTTAAACCCCACTCAGGAGGGGTTTCATCAGCCGTTACCTCTAATTTTTGCCACGAAATACTATCCCCGTTTTTAGATTTACCTAATCCACCTTTTACCGATGCAATACCTTCTTTCCATAAGTCCCAATGTTTTTCCGCTTTAGAGTCATCAGGGTTAATAGAAAACGCTATGAAATAACTGTTTTGATTAGGTTTCCTATAAGAAATTAAGTTGGTGTTGGCTTGTGCGTCTAACCATTCACCTACCCCGTGTAAATCTCTGTAATCCCAAATAGAACCGTAGCGTTGATTATTAGAATCACGGCCTTTAAGTTGTAAGTCTTGTTTCTCCGACATAATCCAACCTTCCAGATTGTTCGGTTTACTGCTTGTCCGAGTTCCATCTGAGGTTTTTACATAACGAGAACTATCTACTTTAGGGATGCCTTTTGCGTCTTTATCAGTTTTAACACCTGAATCTATTTCATCCTCTGGTTCTTCTTCTATCTGTTCGGTATCTTCAGTAATCGGGTCTAGGATATTTCTTTCTTCAGAATCCGTGTCACTTTCTATTTTCCTACAAACCCAATCTGACAACACAGGGTCATATTTCAATTCTTCATCTGGCCCACATTGTCGTTCTTCTTCACACTTACCTGTCATTATATCCCAACTTCTTAAAGTGAAAATAGTTTTACCGTCTTTAATAGTCTTTAAAGGTCGGCATTCACACTCACCCGTAGTCGAATTGAATACTGTTCCTGTTTTCTTTGTGCAATCAGGTTTCGGATAACATTGATTTAAGTCGTTATCGAAGTAGAAACCTCTGGGTGCATCACCTGAAATGAGTCCGTTTTCATCTTCACAAAAACCTTCTTCATTCAGCGTGAAATCATCTGGGCAATCTTTACAACCACATTCCCCTTGCTCGACCTTCCACTCTAAATTAGCACCTTCGTTATCACAATTTACACACTCATCTCTGTCCACATGATAGTGCCAACCTTGCCCGTATAGTTTCTCACAATCAGGAACACATTTGTCTAACTGAGGGTTACAATCATATCCTTCTGGACAAACGCGAGGAATACATTTTTCACATTCTACACTTGGGGTAGTGTTTCCACTTCCATCTAGGGCTACACATTTACCCCCTTCCATTCTAAATCCTTCAGGACAGCATTCAATTAACTCTCCATCTCTCATTTTGTTATAGAAAGGATTTTTAACTTCACAGTTAGGACACTCATCTTCGGGGCGAGGGGGTTCACAACCATTTAAATCTAATTCAATCCATGAACCTGTGTCGGGATTCCAAACTTCCGACCATGCGTGACAAGTTGAACCGACCATTCGACAAGGCAATCCCAAACGGTTTAACGCTAAAAACATAATATACGCTCTGTGCCGACAAGCACCTGCATTAGTGCTAAGGTATTTACCAATCATATCATCTTGGCTACGAGGAATGTCTTCACAAAACCAATTGTAAAGCCAACCGTAAAGTTTCTCTACTGCATCTCCAATTGTCATATCATCCGTTAGTTGTTGGTTGTCAATGACTTTATCTGCGTCAGACACTCCACTTCCTTGAAGGATAATGTTTTCAGAGGTGTAATTGCCGTATTGCTTTCCCTTACCTGCTTTGTAATCTTTAAAAGTTATATCACAACTAAATAAGTTTCCAGCCGCCACATCTCCACCGTAAGTGGAATACGGTGGTGCGGATTGAGTAACTGTAAAAGTGCAATCTGCGTGTCTTGTGGAATTGTAATCTTGAATCTCCATGTATAATCCATCTGCTGAATCTTTAAAGAACCTGACTTTTTCAGGAACTTGAATATCAGAACTAGCAGAACGAATATTATACCCTGTAACTGTCGCTTCCGCACTTAAAGATGGTATTCTCAGTAAGAAGCCTTGTTTAAATATACTACACTTCTGAGGTTTAGTCTGGTTAACTACCCAACCTTCAGGTTGAGGTTCTGTTAATACTCGTCTGACACCTTTTTGTCCAGCGAGTATGTGAAACCTAGGCCATGTAACTACTTGAGTTTTTCTAAAAGTTTCGGCTTGATTAGATTCCGACAATCCTGAAACTGACCATCCAAACCCATCAGGAGCAGAAGGTCTTCCCGAATCTACCATATTGTAAGCGTCAATCCTAGACATTCGAGGGTCTGGAGGCATTTCTTTCCAAACACGTTTACAAGGAGGTTCTTTCCTAGTCTCGTCTGAAGGGTCGTTTTCTCTCAAGTCTAAACTAATTATATTTTCAGTAATAATATCCTTTGTTCCCGAAGGCCATAAGTTGCGGCTTTCCTCTATGAGTTTTAATAATTCTGAAGGAAAACTTTTATCATCTTCCATTCTTGTAGGTGCAGAGGGCTTCCCTTTAACATTGTTAGATGTAGGGACACCTCCGAAATTAGGTTCGCCACCGATGCCCATTTCATTTGTAGGAATAGATTCATAATAATCAAACTCCTCTTGAGCCGTCATTCCTTCATTAGCAAAAGTGTGCGCCCCTCCGATAAGGTTGTCAAACCAAGTTTTAATCGCTGGTTCAGCCGCTAAACTCTTGTGGAACATCTGGGTGAAATCAGATTCACTTAACACTTTACTATCTTTAAACTTCTTTCCTAATTTAAGCAAGATTCCACCGTTATCAGTTTTAATCAAACTCAAGGAGTAATCAGAAATGTTCTTTTTGAGAACCTTTAACGCTTTCTTAGGCTTGCCTACGAATCTAACAGCATTATTTTTCGCCATCATTTCAGGATTAAAACCTGCCCGTTCTAAGATTCGATACGACTTACTGTAAACATCATCAGGATTTTCCGATTCTAAAGCGTTTACTCTCTGATGAAACTCTTTAACAATGAAATCAAAGGGAACGGTTTTTCGATACTCAGGCCAGACACCATCATCAGAATCTAAGTAATAAGTTAAATTAGTGGATATGTCTTCTAGTTTAACCAGACTTTTTTCGCTTGCGTGAGGGGCTAATTTAGAACATCTAATGATTAATTGAATAATTTTTTTACGATTATCATCAGAAATAGGATTTGTTACCATGTAAGCACCATTCTTAATTGTCAGCACCACTATTTTATTGTTTGTGCTTACTAAAATGGAAAAGGAATACTTGATATACTAATTGACTATACGATAGTTTGCCGAACAAGGCATTAAAAAATGGAGTTGAATAAAATGACAGAAACAGAAATAAATACAGAACCGATAGTATTGACAGACGAGGCTACGGCCTTCCTTGACAGGGTAGAAGCAGATAGGGCGGCTAACGCTGGCCCTAAGTTCAGAGTGAACACAGATAGATTCACCGCAGAGCAAGGCCACTATTACAGTAACTTTGCTATTGTTAGAACACCGAACTATGAAATCCCTTCTCAGAAAGGATATGGCCCAAGCACAGCAGTAACAATCGCTGATTTGAGTGATGGTCGCCGTTATACATGGTGGGTTAGCAACACTTTTGAACAAGAAAGACTTCAAAAGACTCTTGAAAACGCTGTAAGCAACGGTGATTCTTATCCTTTCGCTGTTGAATTTGTGCGCCACAAGAAAATGTCTAAGAATGGAAACGAATACAATGTTCTTAGCATCGCTATCACCGATTCTGGTGACGCTGTGAATCTGCCTCAAGTTCCTGAAGACCAACTTGAAGAATGGATTCCAGAAGACGAGTGATTGCTGAACAAGCGTTACTACCTTTCCTGACTCAGCAAGTTCGCACTTTCGGTGTGGCTTGTTGAGTCGGTGACTTATCCCACTCGCCATGCGTATGTTTGTGGTCAGCACGACACCATATAAGGACAGACGCTATATTAGTGGGGCGTAGCACCTAAAACCGTCACTTCCCCAACTTTTATTCTTATCAGTTTGGTTAGTCGTGCGCGAGGCTGAGAATTCTTCCTGCGGTCAAGGTGGGTTTAAGGAAACCACACCACCACCACTACTTGCCTACAACAAGTTATACTATTTTATAGTGTAATAAATCAAAGGCTTAGAGTTTGTAGGACTCTAAGCCAACCTATTTCACAGGACATAGTGGAAACCATAAATAACAAACGCCTAAATACTGAATGACTTGAATAAGGACAGAGGATTCCTAATGCCAACTAAAAAGATACCTGCTGATATTCGTAATTGGGTTAGTAAGCAAGTAGAAAATTTTAATACTTTAGAAGGCGATATGAACTCAGTCTTTCTTTCATCTGTTACGGGAGAAATATGTGAAGGTTCAGGTTACGTTATTCGCCTTACTATAAGTCCAATGACTAAAGCCAAAGGTGATAAAACTCCGACACCCTCTGATAGAGTGATTATAGAATTCGCCGTAGGAGATGGTTCGAGAGCCGCGCCTTGTGCAATTCACAACGGTTCAGATAAACAACTCGCCGGAGGTTGGAGTGATTCAGATGAGTTTAAGAACGCTCTTGATTTATTAGCACAAGCACAGTATGATGGTCAAAGACTAAGAATAAAGGGCAAGTATAGAACCTATAAGAACAAGCGTTTGTTTATTGTTGATACTGTGGAAAGAGATGAAGATTCCAAAAAGTCTAAATTAACTGAAAGACAGTTTAACACATTCATTCGGAAGTGCAACAAAGCAGACTTCACACCTTTAGAGATAATGACACAGACTTTATGGGAAAAGTTCTTTGCTCCAGAATATATTAAAAAGGCAGTTCTTTTATTCTGCCTGTCACCATACAAAAAAGATGAACTACTGCACATAGGGATTATCACTTCTCACGGGGAAGGAAAAGATACTTTAGTTGAAAAGGTTATTCAACCTTTAGTGCCTTGTGGTATCGCTTCTTCAGGTCAGATGACTACTATACCAGGTTTAGTAGGGGCTATGTCGGGTGATGATTTAGGTTCTGTTGACGTTGGATTATTACCTAAAATGAACAATGAAAGGGTAGCCCTTTCAGAGTTTCAACTTTGGAAAGATACTGTTTTTGGAGAACTATTAGGTGCTATGGCTAATGGTTTCGTGCAATTAACTAAAGGGAAATTAGATATAAGAAAACCCACTTGTGTCAATATGTTGATGCTTGGAAACCCCCCACATCATTATTCTCAAGATAACTCTTCTAAACGGGAAATGATGGAAGCGTTTGGCCGATACACACCTCAGATTGTATCTCGATTAACTTTAATTTTTACTCAATTAAAACTATCTCAAGATGATAAACAAGATTTTGTAGATGAAATAATTATAAAAAATATGGATGACTACGGTAAAGTAGAATCTGACTTAAAAATATGGCAACAATTTTTCCGCGAGTATCTTCGCTATGTTTCCAGAATACCTGTGCAGATTTACGATTCTTACGGCTTAATAAAATCTGTTTTCGACACTTTAACATCTAAAAGAGAGTTCCAAGAAGTCTTTCACGCTAGGGGTCTGCCCGATAATCGTAAATGGGCGGAGTTTGCTAACTTATGCCGTTCCTTTGCTAGATTAAACGGTAGAAATCAAATAACAAATGAAGATATAAGAGAATCATATAGTGCTATGCTTACTTCTCTACAAACTTTGACCACACATTTCGACATGGATGATTTGGCTTTAGACTTGACACCTGTAATGAGAAATATATATTTAGAGATTAAAGAGTCTGGTGCAATAGACGTTCAAACTCTTGGAAAGAAACTTAGATTAAAAAATAGAACAGTGATGTCTTGTTTAAAGGAACTTAAAGAAAAAGGATATGCTCAACAAGTAGGAGAAGTGTGGGTAGTTTCTTCAGACGAAGCCCCAACAAATAACACCTTTACAGTAAAAACAGATAAAACTGAAGGTTGGAATCTTAAAGAATTGACTGTAAGTGGAAAGGGTGAAATAAGTGATGAATTACTAGAAGCATTAGAGTCCTCAGAAGGCTAATTGAAACGAATGCCTAATATAGAGGATGACAATAGGTAGATACAGATGAAACCCGATGTTTTGAAAAGAGTGCTTTCAGCAATCGCACTAATCGAGTCTCAGAACATGGGTGTTGATACTGCCGCCCGCCAAGTAGGGACAGATAGAAGAACTGTGTATAAGTATCTTAAACAAGTGGGTAAGGAACTCGTAAGGTCTGGTCAAGGAAAAAACTTTAAAATTAGTATCAAAGACCTACCTAAACAAAAAGGTGAAGTCTTAGAAAGAGTAAAGAAGGCTATATCTTTGATGGAAAGAAGAGGTATGGGAATTGATTCAGCGTCAAAGTTAGTGGGAACTGATAGAAGAACAGTTTATCGGTATCTTTCTCGACAAGGAATTAAAATTGTTCGACAAGGTAAAAGTAACAAAGTTATTATCCAAAGACAACCCATTCAGAAAAAAATAGATTTTTTATGGGCTATGTCTAAGGGTGACTCTGCTACTGAAGCGGCTAAAGACCTTAACACCACAGTTAAAACAATGGCTAAAGTTAAGGAAAACGGTAAACTCATAATCAAAAAGGTAAATAGAAAATGGGTAGCCCAATTTCTACCTGTTTTCAATCACCGCCTAGTAGTTTATGGAACTTTAACAGGTTTCAATGGCAATACTTTAGGTCGAAAGAAAGTCCCCCCTAACAAAGCAAATCAAAAGAATCTGGATAAGGATTACGCAGACATTTGGTGGCAAATAGATTTCAATAACTTTAAATCCACTTTAGACGCTTTAGATGTGGGTGAATGTCACGCACCGCAAATTTATCTAATGCTGAAAAGTAAATTAGAGATACCAAGCATTACTAATAGTCAATTAGTAACTTCATTCAATACTGACCCTCGTATTCAGCAACACATACTTAATGAAGGTCGGGGGACAAACCCCTCAGATACTCTAATATCGCCTTTAGAAAATATGTTTGAAAAATATGAACTTCACTTTGATGATGAGTTCAATTGGGGTGTGGACGACAATATGAATGCTCGACCTATTGAACTGTTAAGTATAAAAGATGCAAAAAAGAAGTTTTTCCAACCTGTCGGACTTTTTCAAGTCCTTGTTTTAAGGAAGGGCTACGCTGAATACTATCCTCAAACCCCTCTTAGAATGCACTATCGCGTCAATGTAAAACAAGAAGAAGAGTGTCGAAAAACCCTTTAAACAAGAACTAATATAGGGAAAAATAATACTATTGGTGAATAAAATGAAAGATTTAGACGCATTTCTTCCAAACTCTTTGTCCGATGTATTAGAGACATTAGATAAAGACCGCACTTCTTTAAAGATAACAACTGTAAAACGGGCTTACGGTAAAAAAGTAACTTTAGTATCTGGCTTTGACAAAACAACTAATGTTAAAAAAATAGCAAAACTTTTGAAATCTCAATGTGCCACAGGTGGAACAGTAAAAAATAATGTTATCGAACTTCAAGGCGACCAAATTCGCCGAGTAACTACAATTTTAGAAAAAGAAGAATATCAAGTAGAATACGTCAGATGAACAGAGCAGTTAAATAGCGATTGGCCTACCTTATAGTATGACCGAAGTAATTATGTCAGAAGCACAGAAAATATACTTCCAAAATCTTCAAAATGGTGTGGCGGAAGCCTACAAGGTTGCTGAAACTTGCCGTAAACAAGGTTTAGATTCCAGAAATTACGTTGAAATACCTCAAGCCGAAGATATGGCCTCAAGGGTTCAACAACTTTTAAACTTTCTTCAACATAGGAATACTGCGGAACAGATAAGAGATTTGAATAAACAATTCGATGGAAACAGAGAATTAGTCGCTATTGAAATCTCTAAAATAGTCTGTTGGGAATCAATCGTTGATGAGTATAATTTAGATTTACCCACACTTAAATCTAAGTTTCAGAAAATTAAAACCACTAAAACAGATTTAGAAATAGGTTTGGCTATTTATCATGGTGTGTGTGCAGGATTGGCCGTAATCACTGAAGGTATTCTAGTCGCCCCACTAGAAGGAGTGGTAGATTGTCACATAATTACTAACTCTAATAAAACTAAAGCATTAGCCATCAATTTTGCTGGCCCTATTCGCTCGGCGGGTGGAACGGGACAAGCAATTTCAGTTTTATTAGCCGATTACTTACGCCGAGACTTCAACTTAGAAAAACCAATTCTAACTAAACAAGAAATAGAAAGATACATTGAAGAAGTTTTACTTTATCACAATCTTCAATACAAACCTTCTGCGGATGAAATGAGGTCTATATGTCAAGAAATTCCTGTGTATATCACTGGTGAAGGTGTGGGAAAAGAAGTTTCGGGCGGTAGAGACTTGCCAAGAGTTCCAACTAATAATGTAAGAGAGGGAATGCTTTTAGTTATGTGTGAAGGAATGCTACAAAAAGCCCCTAAAATTAAAAAATATACTGACCAACTAAAGATGGATGGGTGGGATTTTCTGGAGGCTTACTGTGCTACACCTAATGAAGATAAAGAAACTAAAGTAATATTTAAACCTAAAGACAAGTATATATCTGATGCCGTTGCAGGAAGACCAACAATATCGCAACCTATGGCACAAGGGGGTTTCCGATTAAGATATGGGCGAGCAAGAGGGGCAGGTTTAGCCGCTACCGCAATTCACCCTGCCTCAATGATAGCCACAGGAGGTTTCATAATTGCCGCTACCCAGATGAAAATAGAAAGACCAGGTAAAGCCACAGTAGTGTCTCCTTGTGACTCTATTGACGGCCCTTACATCCAATTTAAAGACGGTTCTGCCCGCAGATTCAATGACGGTGCGGAATTGACCAAAACTCTTAAAGGTGTAAGTATTCTTGATTCACCTCTAGTGGAAACAGTATGGGACATAGGAGAAATGTTAATACCTTTCGGAGAGTTCCGTGAAAACAATCATCCTTTGATGCCCTCACCTTACGTTCCTGAGTGGCACGAACAAGTTCTCCAAAGATTAAATCTTGACTATCCTGTAAACTTCGAGGAAGCAGTTAAACAATCTAAAGAAAATAATATTCCCATAGCCCCTGATTACGTCACCCATTTTAACGACTTAAGCGCAGAAGAACTACAAACACTGTGCAGTAAAATCGAGTTAGATATGGACAACAGTAAGGCTCGCATCCCTGAAGACGCTCTTACATTAGTTTACAAGTTAAACGTAAATGTTGATTACGATGATAAAACAGCCCAATACACCCTTTCAGGCGACTCCGCCGCAGTTCTTACTAATATACTCCTCGCGGGTTCAAAATTTACGGGTTCTCTCGATAGTTTCCAAGACGGTTTAGAGTTTGCTAACGCTTTAGCAGATTATCAGATTAAACCGAGAGTTACTTTCAGGATAGGTTCAAGGATGGCTAAACCTGAGAAAGTTTCTTTGAGACAAATGAAACCTCCAATTCACAGTTTAATCCCTGTGGGTTACGATTTAAAAAGTCGCTCGTTAAAGGAAGCGTCTATGAAAGGGGCTAAGAACGCCAACATAGGATGGAGATTTTGTCCTGACTGTCTTACTGAGAAAATAGACCCTAAGAAAATAAGGCAGGAAATAGATGATGGTAAAAGAACGCGGCCAGAACAATTCACGACTGAGACTTACTGCCGTAAGTGTGAGAAGCCAACTGAATTCGCTTACACACCGTCTTATAAAACTCCTAAAAAAGATTGGCCGAAATTAGATTACAGTAAAATTTGGTCAGAAGGATTTGCCGTGTCAAACTACGGAGACTCTACAATTAAAGGTGTGAAAGGTTTAACGAGCAAAGAAAAGACACCTGAAAACATTGTTAAAGGAATGTTACGGCATAAGAATGGAATATCAGCCTTCCGAGATGGAACAATTAGATTTGATTTCGTAGATATGACTTTAACTCACTTTAAACCTGTGGAAATAGGTTTATCAGTCGAAAAGGCTTTAGAGTTAGGATATACTCACGACCATTTAGGTGCAGACCTAACGCGCCCCGAACAGATATGTGAACTCAGGGCGCAGGACTTCATAGCCCCTACTCAATTGAAAGACCAACTTCAGCAAACGGCTAATTTTGTTGACGAACTTCTAATCAAATTATACCATCAAGAAGCCTTTTACAATTTGAAAGATTCTTCCGACTTGATAGGCCACTTATTCGCTACACTCGCACCTCACACTTCGGGAGCGATTCTGTGTCGTATGATAGGTTTCTGTGATATTAAAGGTGCTTATTTCCACCCTTACGCAATAGCGGGAAGAAGAAGAAACAGCGATGGTGATATTGACAGTTTAATTTTACTATTGGACTGTATTTTAAACTTTAGTAGAACATTCTTATCTGAACACAGAGGTGGAAAAATGGATGCTCCCTTGATTCTAACAACTAAAATAAATCCTTCTGAGATAGATAAAGAAGCGTTGAACATTGACACTCCTTACGCTTACACTGAGGAAGCGTATCTGCAAACAGAATTAGCCGTAAATCCGAAAGATTTAAAGTCGCTTTTTACAGAAGACTTTTTAGGGACAGAAAGGCAATTTGAAGGGATTGGATTTACTCACGACACTAAAGATGTGGGTGAAACACCAAAAGACAACCCTTACACTTCTTTAGATTCTATGCGAGAGAAAGTAGATGCTCAGTTTAAATTAGGAGCAATACTATACGGGGTTGATAATGAAGACCAATCGAGTAGATTACTAGACAGGCACTTACTTCGAGACATGAGAGGTAATATTCGGGCTTTCGGTCAACAAAAGGTAAGGTGTGTTAAGTGTAATCACTCTTATCGAAGAACACCTTTAACTAAATCTTGTAGGCAGGTAGTGAGAACTGAAAGAGTGGCCTTGTGTCACAGTTGCGGGTGTTACAATTTACCTAACGAGAAAACTAAAACTTTACCTGATAATTGTAGTATCTGTTCTAAATCTTTAGATGTGGAAATAAAATGTAGTGGGAAAATAATAGGAACGGTTTATCCTAACTCGGTGATGAAATATAATACTTTAATGGAACACTTGATAGAAAACTTCGGCTGTTCCGAGTATAACAAACAAAAGTATTTTCAATTTAAAGAGTGGACGCAAGATATGTTTGGTTTGAAAAAGAAAGGAGAGCAAAAAACTCTGGACTTTTTTACCAACCCTAAGTAACGCCCCTTAAACGAGGATGGCACTGTAAGTGGTAAAAGGGTTAGTTATGGTTAACAGGGTCATCAGGTGTGCAAGAGCAAACTGTTACCCCCTCGACCGTTTCATAGTTGGTTATCTTGATTGACTGAGGCCAAGAGTGGGCTTCTATGATAACCCCACAGTGGCGACAGTATGCACCACTCACTATGTCCTCTTCTGACCCCCACCTTGTTGCGAAATCCATCAGCGATGCCTCGTCTTGGAAAGTAGCAGTTCTGTAATTTAGTTTACCCATTTTATCTCCTCATGTAAATGTTATAACAGAAGTTACAGTGTTAGTGGATGCGTATGCTGAACCACCATCAGTAACTACACACTTTAGACTGTAAGTTCCGGTGTCTAATGCGGCTGGCCCGCTAGTGAAAGCAACATATTTTCCTACACCTTGGTCTGGATAGCCATCTGGAGGTGTGGGAGTTGATACTGTAAGATTATCTTGAATTTGATTGTAAAGACATCTAGGGAGGGCGAAGGGGAAGAGAGGGTCGTCACATATTAGACCTTTGTTTCCTGTAAAAGCCGATACTTGGGTTATAGTGTAAGCGTAAGCAGGAACGCTTGCCGCGTTACGAGTGTAGCATCCGAATCCTATTGACCTGTCGCGGGCGGCATTAAAGGCCGCCGAACTTAGGCTGGAGAGAGCAGAACCGCTTGAAAAATTTGAACCTGTTTCAAATTGGGTTACTCCTGTTCCCACTCGATAAAGAGTGAAAGCCTCATCGTAATTCCCTGAAGCAGAACTAGCGATACTTGCGGCGGCACTAACAGTTGCGTTGATGCTGGCGTAACCAGCGAATCCAAATTTTCCACCACCCGACATTTTTATCACCTTGTTTTATCATCCATCCTATTTAAATTATGCTAACAAACCTACTGCATACCAAGCATCTGTATCACACTTGACGAATGTAGCCCCTGCGTAATCCGTGTCAATAGTTACAGATGTCGCACCGTTGATTGTTTCTCCACCAGACCTATTTATATTGACACCTCCTGTAACTCCTGCATCTAAAATTACAGTAAATTGTGAACCAACTCCTAATCCAGAAGTAAGGGTTTTATTTCCTGCAACTGTGTATAATAAAGTCTTCCCTAAATCACTACTGCCAATCGTTGAAGGGCTAGTCGTATCTACACCACCCACAGGAGGGATGAAATCTGTTCCTGTTTCAATTACGAAACCTGCGGTGCTGTCAATAGAAGCAATTAGTGTGCCGCCACAGGCGATTCCAATCTTATCAGCACTTATGCGATAAACACCTGTGTTAGTGTCGCTGGCAAAGGAATAGGCTGGTGTGCCTACTGCCCCGTCTGCCATGTGAATAGTATCAACTTCTAGTAAGTTTGAATTAGCCGTGTAAGTAAAAGCAGGTTCTCCATCTACGTTACTCGCGGCGGAGTTGACGAAAAGAACTTCATTAGCACCTGCGGGAATTGTCCCTGCTGGCCCTGTTCCTCCTGTTAATCCTTTGTTACCAGTTGTTCCTTGAGCACCTGTTAACCCTTTA
>Ga0209535_1001623_pt1 | contig 15229 bp, 39 predicted proteins | sample LinPmetageLP28_FD_184041 | JGI IMG/M metagenome (GOLD analysis project Ga0209535, IMG submission 184041) | Marine viral communities from the Pacific Ocean - LP-28 (SPAdes) (version 2) | ecosystem: Environmental > Aquatic > Marine > Oceanic | place: Pacific Ocean | collected 2009-08-22 | reverse complement strand
TTCCATACTATTCCACTTCAGCATTTGCTACAGCTCTTGCTTCGTCTGGCAATGCTTTTGCTAGTGGTGCTACATCTCCTGCGGCTTGTGCAACTTGTTGCATCTGTGCCATTTGTTGTTGTTGTTCTGCAGCTTGTGCTGCTTCTTGTCTTTGTGCGTTAACTTCGTTTTGTGATTTTAATAATTTTTGTGGCATACCAACTATGTCTGCCAAGTGTTTCACAAGATTGTCAAAGTTAACATAATCAAATACTGGTGCAACATTAGCAAGTGATCCTAATATTTCTATTGCTCTCATAATAGATTGTAGCTCTGAAGATTTTTGTGCTTTAGCAAGTGGAGATACATATTCTATTTCTATATCTCTGCCAGACAAAAACTCTGGTGCTTGTGGTAATAAATTATTTCTAAGTAATATATTAAACACTCTATCAATTAATGGTTTTAATAATTCTGATTGTAGTCTACCTAATACTGGACCAAGTAATCTCATCTTCTCTTCGTTTCTTTGGATAACTTCTGTCGCTGTCATTTGTGGACCTTGTTGCATCATAAGTTGATTAACATAGAACACAGCTCTAATTGCATCTCTTCTTTGCTCTTCCATGTTTAATCCTAATGGATTGTTTGCACCAATGTTTAATGGTTCAATTCTATCTCTAGTACCACTTCTATAAAAATTTAGTCCACCTGGTACAGTTCTAACAGGAAGTAGGAATCCATCATCTGGAACTAATAGTGGTGGGTCAACTTGTTTCTGTGCAGCTTTAATTGTGGTCTTTGACATTTCGTTTAGCATCTTAACGTCTGGCAAAGCTGTCATTGCTGGAGATCTACCATAAATTTCGTTTGATGCTTTTAAGTATCTTGGTACTACAAAAGGAAACTCTTTAAATCCAGAGATAGATAATTCATTTCCATTTTTATATTCTAAGTAAACAGATTCAAATGGCATATTCTCTTTGTCTTTTTTCTTAGGATTAAAATCTGATCTTGGATAAACTGAATGTAGTATTTCTACTTCTTGGTATGGATCTTTTCTAAAGATACCTTGTATGTCTGATGACACATTATCACCAAATTTTTGTACTGCAGCTCTAGCAGATATTTTAAATCTTCTAAAGATTGTATCTATTCTACCTTTGTCATTCTCTGCAATAAATACTTCGTTGATGTGTCTTGTTGAAAACTTAATTAAATCATCATCATCTTCTTCAATAAACATACAAGCTGTACCAAATGTAATTAAGTCATGATACAATTCAAATATTTCTTGTTGAAAGTTTGATCTGTTAAATGCTGTGTACATTGCATCTGTTGCTGACTCTAACCAAATTTTTGCTTCATCTTCATTTTCAACATCTTCATCTTTAAATCTTAAAGTAAACCAAGGTGTGGATGGGTTAGTCAACATACCATGTAATGATGCTGCTAATAATTCTACTGCTTGTATTGGAGATGAATCAAAGATCATCTCATTTCTTTTATCACCTCTAGCTCTAGTCTTGGTTACGTCTGCTTTTCTTGGTTGCATATAATCTGCAACTTCCTGCCAATGCGTTTCCCAATTTTGTCTTTGACCTTCTAGCTTCTCGTATCTTGATAATAAACTTTTACTTAAATCTGTTCTTGCCATTATGCTCCTAGTAGACTTGGTTTGCCTAATGTTAATTTGTTATCTGTTACACCTTTAGATGAAGTTAATCTTGTCATTGATCTTCCTCTTTTTTTTGTTTTTCTTAAATCATATGCTTCTGCATCTGCTGCAGCACTTTGTGATAACTCAGCTTCTGTAGGTGCTATAGTTTGTACAGTTTGACCACCAGCAGTTTTTTTAAGTATAGTTGGTGCAGGTGTGTTGTTATTATCATTACCTCCACCAGTATTAACATTATCTGACGAATTTGTGTAACCTTGTTTTTTTAATTCTGCTAAACCTTCTTTTGATCCAAGGTAAGAAGTATCCATATTAATATCATCACCTGTCAAACCTTTATCTTTAATAAATTTTTGTCGTCTTTCTAAATTCATTTCATAAGGAGTTTTTCCTGTAATACCTTTTATTATTGCTCCAGTAACTCCACCATCTTTTACAAAAGTTCTAAATTCATTTCTTTCTGAAACTTTCTTTGCATCTTTTACAGTTCCTGTTTTACCTGTCTTAGTAACTAAACCTGCTGGTCCGACTCCTCCGCCACCTCCACCAGTTGATGCTCCTCCTGCTCCCATATTATTCTCCGAATGTTAGTGATGAAGTTGTTTCTGATTTTGTTTCTTTTGTTTCAGATTTAACTTCTGGTTTTGCAATTTCGTTTTCAAAAGTTTTATCTTCAGCTAATACTAAAACTTCTTCTTCAATTTTTTCTTTTGGTTTTTTTTTAAAAATTTTTTTAATTTTTTCAAACATACTATGATCCAAATAATTTTTTATTAGATATTTTTAAATTGCTTAACAACAAACCACCAGAAGTTACTATTCCACTTTTAGGTGATGAAGTATATCTTGTTTTTTTTGTTTTGGTATTAACTTTTTTTTTACTTTTAGTATTAGTATTTATTGTTTTTTTAAGTAATTTTATTACTTCTGGTTTATTTATTAATTTTGGAATCATTTTACCAATCATATTATTTACCTAACAAAGTTTGTAGTTTTGAATCTTCATCTTCTTGTACGCCAAGGGGTGAAGTAAGTATTGTAGACTTTCTACCTCTTCTTCTTCTTTCAACTGCTGCCTGTTCTTTTGCGATAGCTTCTTTTTCCTCTGCTGAAACTTCTGCTGAAGGTGGTTCTGGTGCAGGTTGAACTGGTGGTAGTGGTGGCATTTTTGGTTTGAATAATGATCCCATAATTATATAATCCTGTAACTATTATCTGCTATACTTTGTGGAGCAGTTTGTCTAGTATTAATTTCTTGTAGTCCAACAGCAAGGTAACGCATAGCATCACAGGCGTGTGAACTCCAATCATGTACAGGCTTTGATCTAAACATTCTATTTTTATCAATATACTTCCTGTGGTAATGTCTTAACGCATCTATTAATTTTTTGCAATGGTCTGTGTCTATCCAACATCTAGGCAGGGTCATTGTGGTTGCGTGTATGCCATCCTCTAGTGGAATTTTTGGAACGACTTTAAATCTAATTCCTAATTGGTAGGCGACCTCTCTCCGGGTCTTACCATTTCCAAAATCGGTAACTTCAATATCGTGTGGTGCAAAGTGATCTTTGTAGACGTACTCTTTTTCTTTCACAAGCTGGATATAGTAAGGTAATCCTTGACCTCTCTCTTCATGGTAATCTATTATACTTATGCTTCTGCCTAACTGCTGGTAAAATATAATAGCACTATGGTCGGAGACCCCGAGATCCCATGCTGTTGATACAGGTAGTGAAGGATCGTAGGGAACTCTAGATAATTGTTTTTGATCATCTAGTTTACCTATTACATCTCCATATACTGCACCTTCTATGTTTGCTATCCAATCACACTCAAACTCTTGTTGGTACTTCTTATCACCCATTACTTCTTTTGCTTTGACTAACTCATCATTGTCTACAATCTTAGTGTCTGACGCTTTAGCTTTGTAGTTAAACCAATCTTCCGCACCTTGTGCGTGTTGGTACAACTCATAGAAGTTGTTGTTCATTCCCATTGGTGTGCCAATAAAGACACAGTAACCTTTTCTATCTGATAATGCTGGTCTAATAATTTCTGGGAATAGCTTACTGTTGACGTTTGCATATTCATCAATCACACATCCGTCAAGGTATATCCCTCTTAATCCATCTGGCGATTCTGAGCCTAGCAAAGTAATACGAGAACCATTTGGCAAATCTACTCTAAGCTCTGTTTCGTTAAACTTGGTGTGGGGTATTTTGGCGGTGAACTGTTTCATGTAATCCCATGCAATAGACTTAGCTTGTTTGAAGGTTGGAGCAATGTAAGCAAATCTAGGGTTCTTGAGTTTGGACAGTAATGCTGACCTAATTAGATGATTAATCATACATACTGTCTTTCCAAACCTTCTGTGACATACTAGCACATTCCATCTATGTTTATCTATTTGTCTATGTAAGTGAGCTTGGTGCTTTCTTGGTGTATAGGGAATCTTAATATCCATGTCTAGTGAATTGAATTACTGTGATTATCTCCATTAAAAGGTATGTACTCAAATCCTAGCTTCATCATAATGTAAGATGTAAATAACTCGGCAGAGTCATTGTTAGGCATACCAAAGAATTTAATTACTACATTGTTAGATTTCTCTTCTATAAAGCAAACACAATCTAGATCTTCTGATGAAAAATAGTTCATGTACCACATATAGTTTATTTTGAGGTTATTAAAAGTAAAAGGTGTGGGTGTGTATAAAGGTGTCTGTGTGTAAAGGTGTCCTACAGTTCGGTGTATATATATATAATAAACGGTGGGTGCGTCTGGGGGTATAGGGGGGGGTCAAGATTAAAAAAAAGCAATCTATCCTATAAAAAATAAGTAGTGATAATTAAACGCTATCAATACTAATAATTAAAACTGTTTATATTTTTAAATATAGGTCAGTACTATTGACCCGTTTGTTATATCGCATAAAAAAATTTGATGGCTTGATATATTAGAATAGCAACTTTTAAACCCTATAATATTTTAAACACTTTCAATATAAACTTAAAATTATTCTAATCTTTATCATGCGTCAATCTGTCATATATAATAAATCAACCCATTTGATATTTATTATAAAAAAAACCAAACAAAAAAAAGGAAACTATGTTTACAATAAATGCAATGACTAAAGGAATAGCTAAAGCAACAGCTAAAGATAAAGCTAAAAAAACCAAAGCTAAAAAAGGGGTTTTTTTTAAGAATAAAAAAATAGCAAAAAATGCTGAAGATTTATTTACAAAAATGATGGGGGGTAAATAATGACAATAAAAAAATCAATTACATCAGATCTTTTTGGTACATATTTAATATGTTGTCCAAATTGTATGGGTGAAGGTGAAATAAATGAAACACCAGAAAATGCAACTTATGAATTATATGAGGATTGCGATATTTGCAAAGGTACGGGAGAAATAGAAAATGAATAAAAACTTATTATGGGGATCTATATTTTTTATAGCTTCAACAGTTTTAACAACTTCATTAATTCTATATATGCTTCATTTATGGAGCATATAAACTGCGACAATTTATCATCTTATAAAAATTTGATGATAGTATTAATATAAATAAAAACGAAAGGGAAAAAAATGACAATACAAAAAACAAAGCCAACATATTTAGATTTAACTAAATTAATGTTTACAAATGGAAACCCAAAAACAGACAAAAACTTAAAGATTGAAAGTTTAAAAAAATATTGGATCAAGCGTTTAAACCTTGCTCCAGCTAAAATATCTGGTTATGAAACTTGTGGAAGCCGTTCAATAGGATGTACTGACGCTTGCTTAAATGAAGCTGGCAACCCTGTTTTTATGCCTCAAAAAACATTAGGAAGGGTTAATAGAACTCATTTATTATTTAAAGATGAAGCAAAATTTACAGCAATGATAACTAGAGAAATTAGAAATCATGAAATACTTTGTAAAAAATATAATCTAAAACCAGTTATAAGATTAAACACTACAAGCGATGTAATGTTTGAAAGGAAAAAATTTTCTTTTATGCAAAATTTTCCTAATGTTCAATTTTATGATTATACAAAGCATTTTAATAGAGTTATGAAATCTTTAAAGGGTCAATTGCCGGCTAATTATCATTTAACTTTTAGCCGTAATGAAAAAAATGACTTTCAAGCTACACAAGTTTTAAAAGCCGGTGGCAATGTTGCTGTTGTATTTCGTAAAGAATTGCCGGAAACTTACAAGGGTTTCAAAGTAATAAATGGGGATCTTCACGACTTGCGTTTTTTAGATCAAAAAAATGTAGTTGTAGGATTAAAAGAAAAATTAACTATAGATAAAAAGACCGGAAAATTAGGTAGAGACAATTCCGGTTTTGTAATTGATTTAAAATAAACAATAAAAAAGAAAGGGTAAACAATGACAATACAATTAATAAACTATAAAACTAAAAAAGATCTTAAAAATAATATTGGTAAAGAATTAAACTACAAGGAAACCAATATTTTTAAAGATGAGTATACAGAAAATGGAACTGTAATTGGTTGCGATATTAATAGAAAATTTTTCGCAAAAATTACAATAAAAAACAACATAATTGAAAGGGTCCAATAATGGGAGATAATTGGAAGGATGATTTTATTAAGTTTGTTAATAAGATGAGTAAAAAAAAGGGTTGGTCCAGTGATGATTCTAATCCTTTTTTTTATCAAATACATTTCTTAAATATGACTAATGCAAAAAGTTTAAGAGAATATAAACAACAGCAAAAACAGAAAGCGAGTAAATAACATGACAAAAAATATATTAGTAACATTTGATATGCAAATTGGAGATTATGAGCATAGCGACAAATATATATTTTATAATAAAACAACTGATTATAATTATTGTAAACAATTCTGGGGTTTAAAGAAAAAAAATAAACTTGAGGAAGGTGTCTATTGGGATAATCAAGGATTAAACGCTATTAGTGTTTATTCAACTCAAGAAATAACAGAGCAAGAAACTAAAACATTAAAAAGATTAGGTGTGGCATAATGACAAGTATAAATTTTTATTGCTATGTAATACTTTTATTTGTGATGATGATAGTAATAATAACGTAAAACAAAGGGGAAAAAATGGTTGATCAAACGCTACCAGAAATAAGACAAGTACAAGAGATAAACAAGGCTAAAAGGTACGAGCAAAAACAAAAAGAAAAAAAAGATAAAATGGAAACTATAAAAAAATTAGCAAAAAAATTAAACCTTTTTTGTGGTGCGACAGATAGAGCAAGTGACAATGGTTTTAAATATCTTTACATGGATAAAGCAGACAAGTTAATAAAAGAATATAAATATAAACTATAGAAAGGAAAATAATATGCAAGATGATTCAGAAAGAAGAGATGATTACTGTAGAGAAAGATTTGGTCATAGTAATTGGGGTTATTTATCAACCTATACAAAGAAAGAATTAGCCAACAAAGATGAATATGTTTTGCAAGGTGGCATAGTTTATTGGTTAAAAGATGATATTCCAGATGGTTGGTCATATTGTGAGGGTTGTGAAGATAGTTACCCAGATGATGAAGATTGCAACTGTGAACAATAAACAACTAAGCAAAAGAGAATTGAGTAGATTGTATAATTTAAAATTAAAAAAAATGGGGGATAAATGACAAAAAGAAATCATTATTTATTAGAGATCACAAAATGGACAATGAAAGAACTACAAAGTGAAGTAGATGGTTATAAGCAATTAGGTGGTGTTGGAGTAAAAGATACAATTAGAAAAAATGAAGCTGAGGATGAGTTAAATTGGAGAAATGAAAAAGGTTATTATGATCTTACACCAGAAGAAATACAAGAAGAAGAAATAGAAAAATATGGTGATGTTAATCAAGGTTTAGGAACTTGGAACGGTTACGAGTATGTTAAAAATAACTAAACAACTAAGCAAAAGAGAATTGACAAAAATATTATTCAATACTCTTAAAGATGAGAATGGTTTAGCAATCAGAATGATTGTTAGAGATTATAACAATAAACAAATGGAGAATAAAAATGTTAAGCAAATACGAAGCATGGCTACAAACAGCAGAATCTAACGAATCAATAACGTATCATGAAGGTTATCTTGCAAGAGATAGGTTTCACAGTAATATTACAAGAGATATTGCAAACCTTTTTATGAGGTGTGCAGAAAATAATTCAGTAGTATTATTTCAAAAAAGATTGAAACATGGATCAGTAAATCATGATCCAGTTTTTCAATATGTGGCAAAAAAAATATAATAATAACAATAACAAAGGAGTAACATGAGCGACAATGACATAAACGCAATAGATAGAAAAATAAATCAATCAGCAATGGATAATGTAAAAGGTATTAAAGATTATATAAAACATGGTGCATTGGATAATGGGAATATGAAAGAACATATAAACGATATGATTGAGGGATTTTCTAAAAGAGATTTAGCAAAAGTTTTAAAAGTTGTGTTAGATATTGAGGAAAAAAATATAGATACTGAATAATGAAACTAAATGATGTAGCAAGAAACAACATTAGTAAAATAATAAAAGCTAAAGATTTAAAATTTAGTGATGTTCAAAGAAAATCTAAATTTAAAGTATGTTCTTTTTACAGATACCTTGATGGTGGTAGAAAAATATCTTTAGAAGTTTTAAATAGTTTTAGTGAATTGTTAAATGTAAATCCTAAATTATTAATAGATAAAGATTTAACTATAAAAAAAAATGTTGAAACTATTATAAAAGAAAAAGATTAACTTTTATCTGGTGTAGCTGTTGGAATATCTTCAGCAGTTACATCAATCAAGTCATCTTGATTATCTTCCCAAGAAATTTTTATAGATTGATCTGTCTTAACATTTTGTACTTTGTTATCAGAATAAAGATCAGTTAATTTATTAGCAAGAAAGGTAATAAATTTTGTTTTTTCTCTTATCCACAATATGGCGTTTGGATCTTCTATTTCTTGATACTGAAAGACTTGCAGTAATTTATCAATAAGAGTTTGAACACCATACTTTCTAGCTTCTGTTATTCTTATCTCTAATTCTGGATTTTTTTTTAAGTACGCATAAAACTTCATCAAGCTGAACGGATATGCCTTGTGATCCTCTAGAATTTCGGTAAGGGTTTTTCCATTTGCTAGTTTGTCGCAAATTATATCGGCTTGGTTGGTTGTTATCAATTCTAGGTTTGATTTTTTGGTAGTAATATTCTTTGAGTTGATCATCTGTATAGTTTTTAAATTGTATTAGTTTGGATAGCTGTTTAATCCTAGTTTCATGTGTGTAATTTTCTTTTTTAAATCCCTTAACATTTTGATAGCCATGATATTTACATTTATAAACATTGTTTGCAAGTAGATAACCCTTCATTTTACAAGGTATCTTTTTACCTACTCTTAACCCAGCACGGGTAAAGCCTTGACAAAACACTTTTCTCATTGGTCTACCCGGCATTAGCTTTTTGGTTCTCCCTTCCAATTCAAATTGTTTCTTATGTTGTATTCTTTTTTAGCTTTGTAAAAGGGATTGTTTTGTTTCCTCTCATTTTTTAACTTGGACAATGCTCTTACAATTTTATCCGGAGATACATACGATCTGTTATATTCTTCCTTCCTCTCAATAGCTAATTTAGAATAGTATGGATTAGTTTTATCTTCTTTTAATTCGTTAATAGGGAGCTTGGATAATTCATCTAATATCTTCTCCCTATCCCCTGCAAAACCTTTAACTATTTTAGATATATTATTAATGTATAATGCTTCTTCTAATGTAGCCGTAAAACGGCTATCTTGTGTAGGTTTAACGGCTATCTGGGTTGGCTCGTAAAGTTTTTCAGCTTTTAAAAATACTTCATTAACAATATAGGTTTTACCAGATCGACCTCTAATAGATTTAACAACATTCAGTTTATTTAAAGTTTCCAAACAAGATTTAATTGTGGTTCGGCAAAGTCCGGTGTCTTTATGGATTGTTTCATGCCTTAGATCAGCTTTGTAGCCATTTTTTTTCCAAGCATATTTCATAACAGATAAAAATACATTTAAACAATGTGATTTTTTTTCTCCGTCAATAATATTTAAGTGATGATATAATTTATAGGTAATATGTAAAAATCCCCTAGATGTATTCATTTTTTTCCTTTCTTACAGTTTTTACTATGGTTTATATGGAGGTTTCGCAAGATGTCTACCCATTGATCCTCATTCATGTAATGAAACTCTGTCTGAGAGCTCCGTATACGCTTGATTCTAAAAGTTAGACTACCTTTACTCACTTCCTTATAGAACACTAAAAAGCAAGGTATGTTTAGGCGTTCAGCAATGATTTTTGAGAGGGTTGTAGCCTTATATTTCTGGTCCTTATCATAGCACGTTTCAATAATAGCTAAAGGCTCATAACAATACTGACAACACTCAACACTATCTACATCAATCATAGCAATACCCTCGTATTTTCTATGCCAATCGTTATAATCCCCATTGCTAAATGCGTAGGTGTATCTAGCCATGAGCAACTTTGTTGTGAGTGTTATCCATTATTTTTTTTCTTTTTTATCAGTAGACACTTCATACCAAGCCTTACAATTGTCGCACTCATACATACTTGTTATGGTATATTTTGAATCTGGATTAACATCTTCTGAATCATAATCACAATTCCATCTAACTTCGGTGTCGCAAAAAAAACATTTCATTTTTCCTCTTTCAGTTTACCTCTTATTATTATTATCTCATTATTTTTTTCTTCTATCTCTCTCTCAAGTGCAAAAATTATACTAGCTTGTTTTTCAATATATCTCTTAGCTCGTTTTAAATCTTCTACACATTCAGTTTCTTTAAATATTCCAGAGTATGTCATTTTTCATATAATATTTTTTTAACTACAGATCTAGGATAAGCAGTTATGTTTCCAATAGATAACTTATCCTCATCATAAGAATAAGAAGTAAAAATTTTTAGAACTTTAGAATCTTTATAATAAAGATAACCAATGTCCTCGCACCAAGAATAACTAAACTTATCAACGTCTGATAAATCGTCATACCATTGGGAAGATGAGCAAATATCCTGCCAGATAACACGCACCTTTTTATATGGTAGTTTTTTCTTAGTCATTTTAGTGTCTTTTATATATCTTTTATAGCTATTGACAATAGACAATAACGGGTGTAATTACAGTATAAAAACGGAAAGGTATAAATGGAAAAACAAAAAATAGAAAAAGCGTTCTCAATATTTAATGGTGGTGAAGGATTAGATCATTGGTCTTATTCATCTACATCAACACCCTTTGCAAAAAATTTATTAGGTTATACTTTTCCTCAAGAAGTTAGAAGGAAGTTTCCATTTAGATACAAAGCAAACTTTGGCAACCTAGTAAACAATGTGGTCCAGAGAATGATTGCAGATGTAATTTATAAATCAAAAACAATTAAAGAAACAGAGTGGGATAAAAATTATAATGTTTGTTTTAAAGCTGAGCAAGAAGCAATCAATAAAAATCCACCGGTTGACGCAAAGGATAAGTTTGGCAGAGAAGCTATGGTTAGATTTGCGGAAGATTGTATTCCAATTACAAAAAAAGTTGTGCAAGAAATTATAGGTAAAGATAAATTAGTTTGCGAAAGATATGTAGAGCTAAAAGAGTTTGATATGATCAAGCCGGTGATTGGCAGAATAGATTATGAAACTAAAACAAAATTTATAGAATTAAAAACTAAGCCACCTAATTTAAGAAAGGTTAAAGGTAAAGAGGAGTGGAACATGATCACTCAAGATTTACCTTCAGAGCCTACGATTGAGAATTTAACTCAGACTTCGTTCTACTACATGACAACAAAGAAGATACCTCACTTGGTATATGTTAATGATAAAGATTATATTATCTTTGATCAAAGTCATGAGTTAATGAAGGCAGATCACTTGCAACATCTTTATAATAAAATGATCGATAAGATTATGTTGTGGGAGAAGATGATTATGTTTTGTGAAGGTAGTATAGAGAAGTTAGCTTTGATGTGTGAGCCACCAGATCTTAATCATTTCTTTTACTATAAAGATTTAGCAGATGAACAAAAACAATTAATAACTAAACTATGGGGAGTAAAATATGAGTAGTGAAAACAACGTATATAGAATGGGAAATAAAAATATGACAAACATACACAAGAAATTACATAGTGCTTGTAATCATGCAAGTAGTGTAAAGAAAGCAAGTAAGGTTAAAGGTATGCCTTTTAATCCTTTACTTCATGATGATGTGCAAAGAGTTGCAATGGATGCTTTATTAAAAAATGGTTTATATCCAACTTGTAATTACATAACAGATGTTACAGATAAATTTGTAATTGTAACTTGCACCATGAGAATAACTGACATTGATGATCCAGCAAGTTTTGTTGTGATTGATGGTTGTACTGCAATGGGTGGTCTTGATAAATACGGAACGGGTCAAGCCATGTCGTATAGTAAAAAGTATGCGTTCTTAAATGCACTCAATCTAAAAACAGGAATGGATTTAGAAGATGGTTATAACGCCAAACCATTTGAACAAAATTCTTCAGAGCCATCTGTAGAACCTACATACATGGATGATGAAGTGGATGTAGAAGAGATCATTAACCTAATCTTACAAAGTAAAACTGAAAAGCAATTTACTACAGTTAAGAATCAAGTAAGATCAGTTGTTAATCATCTAAAGAAAAATAACTTCAAAGCCTACGAACAGATCAGAGATGTAAGTAGTAAGCATGAAGCAACACTAAACAATAATCAATCATAAGATTGATATAACTAAGGAGTAAACATGGATAATCAATCCGATAAAATATATATCAACCTAGCCAAAAATAAAGATTGGAAGTCACCGGCAGATAAACTTCCAGTTTATGTTGGTCCAAAAAATATGAAACATCCAGATAAGAACTGGACTATTGGAGTCAACATTGATGGTAAGTGGTATAATCAAGCAGCTTTTATATCTAAAGATCAAGATGGAAATCCCAAAGAGGGAGAGCTGACAATTATTTTAACACCAAGTGGAGCAGGAGCAAATAAAAATGCCTTTGCAAAACCAAGTGAAGGTGTTAATAACGAATATACCTTTTAATTTAGCTCAAAAGGTATAAGGCAGGGTGGGGTTTTTTTCCCTTTCTAATCGTTTTCCCCACCTTGCTTAAAAAAGGATTTAACATGACAGACAACATAAAAGAACCAGCACACTACATAGCAAACAAGATTGAACCAATAGATTTTATAATTAAAAATGAATTTGATTTTTGTGAAGGTAATGTAATTAAGTATATTTCTAGATATAAAAGAAAAAATGGTATCGAAGATTTAAAAAAAGCTAGACAGTATATAGATTTTTTGATTAAAAAAGAAGTTGAAAAAAGTAAATAAGTATGACAAAATTTATAAGATTAAAGCATGGTGAAGCTAGTTTTACACTAGAAGAACGCTTTGATGACGTGAAGAAAGCTGCAAACCCTAGCACCGAGGGTGAATTTGTAGAAATTAAAATCAGTAACTTAAAAATTGATTTTACAAAAGTGATAAAGGAGCAAGATGGAAAACATCAAAATGCGTCTGCAGAAGCTAAAAGATCTTCAAGAGAAGAAACACAAGAAGTATCTGGAAGCAAAGCACAAAGCAAATAAGTATCAAAAAGATTCTTATAGATTGTTTTGGAAAATAGAAAAGACGCAAGAACAGTTAATGACAGCAGAATAGTTATTAACTTAGGGTTGAAAAAAAACGAATATAAACTGTAGGGGATCTATGACCATAAATACAAGCATACACTATAATAAACATATAAAACACCTAGACCAAAACACATTTGTATACAAAGTTAAGAAAGCATTTTACCTTTTAACGGACCAAGAAGAAAGATTATATGAGGTAGGGTTCTCAGAAGGATTTTTATATGCTGCAAAACTTTTACGACACCAACCAATTGATGATAGTAATAAGAAAATAATTGGAGTTGTTTACAAAAACGCAAATTTAAAAACTGTTAATACAATAGTAGATAAAGTTTGTGCAAAATATCTTGTAAGTAAACGTGATGTGTTTGGTAAAGGTAGAACTAGAGATATAGTTAGAACTAGAAGTATACTTTATAATCTTTTACATGAAGAATATAATATAAGCATATCATCTATTGGTAGAGTGTTTGGTCAAGATCACACTACAGTTTTACATTCACTAAACAATAAACAAAACAAATCTAGATATTGGGGTAGCGAATATTCTATCTGGAAAGAGTATGAAAATTTAAAAACAGAGTTGTTGCCAATAACTACTTCTTAAATCCAGACTTCATATTCTTATAAGCCTTCGCAGATATAGTAGACTTCTTTTTAGAGTTTGAAGTACCAGCTCGTTTTTTTTTATTGATGTTATAGTAAAGACCCTTCTTAGCCATCTTACCAGATTTAGTTTTGTGATAACCTTTTTTCATTACTTTCTCTTTTTAGATTTAGACTTCATTATTTTTTTCTTCAAAGCTGAAGGCAGAGTTTTCTGCTTAGCTGTTAGTTTGCTTTTACCTTTTGACTTACCATACATAATTATTCTCCTCTTGTTGTTTTAATTTTATCTCACAATAGTTATCAAAGCAAGAGCCTTCTTTACCATTATGACAAAAATATTGTCTTTTAGCTGTGATAATCCATCCACCATCATCACTTAATAGTTGTTTATTACACTCTTTACAGTAACCACAAATAAAAGATTTGACGTTAGATTTTATCCAACCTTTTTTCTTCACTTCTTTTTCTTTTTTTTCTTACTAAAGTTAGTAAAATCCATATTAAAAATATCTTCTACTTTTTTAAACTGATCATCTACCCAACTAAAAAATTTATAAAACATTCTATCTAACATTTCCATCTCCTTCTTGCTTGTCTTATTCTTGAATTAGGATCGTTCCTAGTTTTAGCTGAGGAGTTTCTAAGTTGTCCAGCAGATCTAGCACAATATGACTTACGTCTCTTAGCAGCTTTAGATCCTGCTTTTACTTTACCAGTTACTGCTGTCTTTAATTTAGAACCTGGATTAGCACGTCTATATCTTGCAACACCTTTAGCGGTCATACCAGCTCCAGACTTTGTGGGTCTGTAGTTTGCGTTCTTACCTTTAGTTGTTTTTCTTATAGCCATTATCTTTCGCTTAATCTATCCATGTGATTGTATATTCTACCAATAACTTTATCTAAATCAAGTAACTCTTGCTTCAACATCATAACTATTGCTTGTAATTCTACAACTGTAATGACTACCCAACTTGATATTCCAAGTAATATTGTACCCAACAAAGGGATCATCCATTTATTGTTTTTCATCTATCTTCTCAATCATACTTTTGTAGGGGTTATGTCTTGGTGCATTATTGGTGGCTTTGATACCAGCACAATAAGAAAGTAATTCTTTAAAATTAGGTAGGTCTTGGTTTGTATTAATACTTTTACAAACTTTATATAATTCTATTTGTTGTTTTAAAACTTCGTTTTTAGTTGTTATTCTATTTTGTTCATCACAATGTTTTTTAGATATACCTAGATACTTTCTAAAAT
>Ga0209535_1001622_pt1 | contig 15232 bp, 15 predicted proteins | sample LinPmetageLP28_FD_184041 | JGI IMG/M metagenome (GOLD analysis project Ga0209535, IMG submission 184041) | Marine viral communities from the Pacific Ocean - LP-28 (SPAdes) (version 2) | ecosystem: Environmental > Aquatic > Marine > Oceanic | place: Pacific Ocean | collected 2009-08-22 | reverse complement strand
GGTCCAGGTGTGGATATACCAAACACCTGAGATGGTGTTTCACGTCTTGCTGATGAGGTTGTGGTGCCACGCACATCATCTTTCACTAGTCCCTGTTCAATCAGTGTGTCAGTGTGTGGAGCATGCACTGGTCTCACTGTGAATGCCACATCGTCTCTGACTTTTTGATTGAGCCTTGCAACATTTTCAGATTCAGCTTTTCGCTGTGCTTCTGCCACAGGTGCTGATACTAATTCTTCTGTTTCATAATATTTTGTGTTTTGTTCTGCATTGCCCACAAACTTACTAGGTTCACTGGCACCAATGCCTGGTGTCATGTGATTCATGAAATCTTCATACACACATCCAATCCAATATGCATCATTGGGATTGCCGTCTGCAAACAGCACAAGTACTTTGGTGTCTACATCTGGCGGGATCATCCAAAAGCCATATGACTTTTGTGTGTTGGCAAATTCTCTGTCTCCAGAAGAGGTGTCTCTCAGCGGTGTTTGGCCAGCAAAAGGTGAACAGTAAGAACAGGGCACTGTGGTTGCACTGGCATTTTTGTCATCATATTTGCCATGCAGATCAGGAATATGCACAAACAGTCTGCCCATCCTGTTGACATCAGTGGGGTTTTTCACATAGCCAACATAAGGACCAGGATTTTGTTTGATCTGTTGTTCAAGTTCTGTGTATTTTTTTGATCTATTTTCTGCCATTAATTATTTCCACGCAACCTAGGATTGACACGTTTAGCATTAGGAAAATCCATGATTATATTAGGCGATGACAATCCAATGGTGTCTTCATACACAACAAATCCATCAAGTTTCACATTGTCAGATGTGTTGTTGCCCTGCACACTGCCGCTGAAATCGCCTTGTTCATCAAGATAACCTCCTGTAACATCCTGTGCATTTGTAGTTAAACCATTGCCTTCACCTGTGCCGGCAGTCTGACCAAGATTTTCTCTCTCTCGGTCTGTGGCTTGATGACGCATTCTCACCATTTGTAACACATTGGTAAACATGCCACCAGTAAATCTTGATTCGCAAATAAACACCTTGTATTTGCCCTCAAAAAATGCCGCATCTTGAATTTTAAATAGTCCTGTTTCGTCATCAAGATCGGTGGGTGTTTTAAAATCAACCTGCACATACACTTCATATTCATCTCCAGTCACAGCACCAAATCTATCAATACTTGGAGATCCTTCCACAAAAGAGTCTGCATATGATTCATTCAACACACTTTTTTGTTCAATCCAAACAGGATCACCTATGATCTCCATGTTGGTTACTAGTAAATCAGCGGAAGGGTCTTGAATTATCTGTTCAAAAATAGTTGCAACTTCGCCATTCGCAGTATTGAGATCAGCAATGAATCCATCTTTGTCAGTTCTTACTGCCTCAGTAGTTACTTGGGTTGTTCCTACCCCTTTGGCTCCTGTGGTGTCTTCTTCTGCGTTCTCATCAACACCATTGCCAGATTTTGTGCTGGTTGATGCATCATCTTTGCCGCCTTGTTTGAAATAACTCATCGCTTGATAAAATGCAAACTTGTAGGTCACATTGAAATCGATAATGTCCTTGTTCTGACCAGTGTAGAGATATTGATACTTTCTTACTGGAATTACATTGCTAGCAAGGTCAGTGGCCTCCTTTTTGAAATAATTTGCAGTGACTTCGAAACCTCTCACTGCCCATATAAATTCGTATTGTGGTCTATTACCACCGCCGCCTTGTTTTGTAGTATCGATTTTAAGTCTAGTCATGGTTCTGATGGCTTTTAAAAATTCTTTGTTGCTTTTGGGTTCACCATTTTGATCAAACTGATTGCGATAAAATTCGCTTTCTCTCACCACTGCTTCAATGAAAGCCTGCATGGGTGTATCAGCTGGCACAGTCACTTCACGCAACTTTTGTGATCTTCCTGAAGGTGATTCAACATTAGAAATATTAAAAACATTGGTTGATGATGAGTTAACAGTGTATGGAATCTTGGCGTTAATAATGTCAGCATCTGATTCGTCAATGCTAAACGTGTACACATCTGGGTCAACAATCCTTTTTTCCTGTTGGAGTTTTTTCAAGGTGTCAGTGTGCTTGTTGAAAAAATCTTCACACAGTTCGCCCACTGTGTTGCCTTTCACAGTGATGGTTTCTTGTGTGACTCCATGCAATTCAGTAGTTGCTAACTGTGAGGCTGGTCTTGCTTGTACTTGATAAGTGGTGACTCCAGCTTCAACACGCATTTCTACTGCATAAATGTGTATAGGAACAATCCTTGTAGAAAAGTCGATGGGTGCTCCTGATGGATTCTGTTCGTCATCAACACCTTTGAATTCAATTTTCAACTTGAACACTGCTTTGAGATGATTTTCATATCCAAGCGTTTGTGCAGCTGTGATCAGAGCATCCACAAAAGATGTGCCATATGGTTCTGTGATATCAAACATCACATTGAACACTGTGCCTGATTTTCCTTCAGATGTAGGCGACACTGTGTTGCGGATCACTAGATTGTCCATGTAGTAATCATTGCCTAAGACTCCTTGGCCTTGTGGGCCTTTGCCGCCACTGCGAGCAATTAGTATTTCTTGCCCGTTGCCACCTGAGTTGAATGCGTCAGCAGACAACGCACTCAGAGAAATTATGTAATTTACTGGTTCGAAGTCATGCAAAGGATTTGATCTGGGTGGTGTTTCAGATGGTTGTGCATTTGAAGTGGTGCTGGATTCGGATGCTAATTGATTGCCAAAAGGTGCAAAATTTGTTTGTGGTGCACCCACAACATTGATCAATGCATTGTTTTTTTGCACAGCATCTATGTCATCTAGAATTAATTTGTTGGGAGCTGGTTTTGTTGTGTCACCAGATCTTTTGAGAAATGCCTTGTCATCCACACTGGTAATTTTTTTATTCAAAAAGGTGTTGCCAGTTGACTGGAAATTTTTAAGTCTGTTTGTCATGGTTAGATGCCCAGATATTTTTCTAGTGTGGTTTTTTTTGGTATGCGTATTGAAGTGCCTGCCACAAAATCATTGATTGGATCTTGGATTGTGTCCATGTTGCGATGCATGAACACCCACCACAGTTTTGAAGAATTGTATAGATCATGGGCAAGTAGATCAGGCCTGTTGTCATAGAAAGAATCTATTTCATATAAAATGTCATCTGGGTCAAATGCAAACAGTCGCTTGCTGAGAAATCCTAGTGTTTCATTGCCTTGCCTGGTGGTGTAGTATGGTGATGTTTTTGCATACTGAGCCATTAGATGAATCCTTTGTTTTTAGTCAATTTGCCTGAAGCAAAATCTTTGAGATTAAATTGCGTGGAAATTTTGTTGCGTGAGTACACTGGCACCACAGTGATTGATATCAAAGAATCTGTTGGCACATAGTTTACGGATCCTGAGCTTTCAACAGCAGTCAATGGATCACCGCTTATGGCTTGTTGGCCTGCAGGATTTGGTCCATACACATTAGCATACCTGCCGGCAGGGCCTGTTGCTCCTGTGCCTGGTCTAGGTAATTTATCTCCGCCTGTTGCTACATTCACTCCAATGTAGTCAACCTGTTCTCTCAATTCAACTGTGAAGTTTGTGATCACAATGGGAACATCTTTGTACACAAAATCTCCATATCCATTCAGTCTGCACACTGGTGGTGGATTGCCTTGATTGGTTCCTCCGCCATAATACATCTTGGTGACTGTTCTTAAAAAATGCAGTGTGGCTATCCAATTCAGTCCATCCTTTTCATTCTGCACAGGAAATGCACCTGCAATGGTCATCTGATCAACCTGTGAATTTTGGTAAGCATAGTATGGATAATTGTTGTGCACCACTGAGCGAGCATCATATGCCGCAGAATGCGACATGTTGATAAAAGGCGTCACAGGAAATCTAATGCCTTTGAACTTTTTGAATGATTCAGGAAAAATAGGAGCATCTGCCATCAAGTCATTGTACACAGTGTCTGACACAGTGACTTTGACTGACCAATCGCCTGTGGATGATGGTGCTCCCACATTGGATTGAAGATTGCTGTTGGAGTTTGTACTGAATATACCTCCCACTGGCAGTCCAGCTTTGGCCAATCTGTTGGCCACAGATCCTGCCGCTCCTGTGAGGAAATTTGACCCTTGATTTAAAAAATTGGAAAAAGATGCCATCATAAATATTTATTGCAAAAATTAAGCACATAGTTTATAATCTATACATGGCTGTCAATTATCTTAACAACAAGGACATGTTGGCTGAAATACACAAGTCAAAGTCCACTTACTGCTCTTTTATATCTGAAGAAGACAAAGAGTACGACATAATCCTTCCATCTGTGGATAAAATCAACATCCGCACTGTGGCACAGGCAAAGCGAGATCGTGCAAAACGCATTTCAAAACGCACAGGCGAAACTGTCAAACCTCAAAGTTTCGACAAATACGATGTGGTGTTTAGAATCATGACTTTTGATCACATTCCCAACTCCAACAGGAAAAACAAACCCAAAACCATTGCAGACTCCAAGGCCAAATGCAATTTTCCTCCATTCCAACACTGGCGATACAACGATCAAGATGAACTGATCTGTGTGGGCAAATCACACTGGAAACATGGATTAGAAAATGGAAAATTCTCAGTGGATCATGGCAAAATGACCAACAAGTTGGCCAGGATGTTTCTACTGCTCACACAAAGATATGGCACTAGAGGCAACTGGCGTGGTTACACCTACAATGATGAAATGCAGGGACAGGCTCTGATGCAACTGTCGCAGATTGGACTACAGTTTGATGAATCCAAATCAGACAATCCATTTGCGTATTACACAGCGGCCATCACAAATTCTTTCACTCGTATTCTTAATGTTGAAAAGAAAAATCAATCACTGAGAGATGACATCCTGCAAGAAAACGGCATGACACCATCACACACCAGACAGATGGAATGGGAAATTCAGCAACGCAAAGAGCGTGACATCGACGCTAAAAGCAAGAAGATTTAATGTAATTTGCAAAGGCACGGTGAGCACCGGTGCCAAAATGCCCGCCTTGGTCACCTATGTCTCGAGCATGATTTTCAAAAGAATGCAAAAATAATTTTTCAAAGGTCTTTCCTTTGCTTTTCAACAAATCACAATCTTCTCTAGCAACCATAAAGTGATGGCATTCACAACCTTTCCAATTGCACCATTGTTCAACAAAAAAAACTTGTTGTAAAAAATGTGCCACATCCATGTCTGGTGTGTTGTTAAGGATATACTTGGTATATTCTGGATTGTGTGATCCTGTGACTCTTACCATAGATTCTAGATCCTGATAGTTTCTACGCAAAAGATATGGCCATATCATTATAACTTTTTTAGGTGCTGGCGTTTCACCAAAAGAATAAAGTATTCTCACACACTCTTCACCTGAAGATCCTGGTTGGCCGAGATTGTAAATTTTTTCATCAACTTGTTGTTCCAATTGACAACTGACTGTTTTGTGATCTGGTACATCAATGCCAAACACATTTGATTCCCCCAGCATCAAACAATGATTTGCCCAATCATCAAATTCATGTGTGCGATAACCATGTTCATTGCATGTATAACCTTGATGAGCAGGAAATCTAATTATGGTGTTTGAATAAAATCCGTATTGCATTATTCTAATAATTATCTTATAATAAAACTCAATGCAAACTTTTAAACGTGCGGCTGTGTTTGCTGACATACACTTTGGCAACAAAGGCAATTCACGACAGTTCAACGAAGACTGTGATCGTTATGTGGATTGGTTCATTCAACACGCTCAGGAACAAAACTGTGAAACTTGTATATTCCTTGGTGATTGGCATCATCAACGAGCCACCATCAACATCACCACACTGCAACACTCACTCAAAAACTTAGAAAAGATTGCTGGTGCATTTGAACAAAATCATTTTATTGTGGGCAATCATGACTTGTATTACAAAGATTCACGTGCTGTAAACTCCATTGAGTTTGCCAAACACATCAAAAATTTAAATCTAATTCTGGAACCATACTACACAGAGGATTGTGCGTTTATCCCCTGGTTGGTGTCAGAGGAATGGAAGCAACTCAAAGACATGCCGGCAAAGCCGTACGTGTTCGGTCACTTTGAGTTGCCACACTTCCTTATGAATGCAATGGTTTCTATGCCTGATACCAATGAACTGGCAGGCAATGATCTCACACATCACGGATATGTGTTTTCTGGACACTTCCACAGACGACAAATGCAGGGCAACATACATTACATAGGCAATGCATTTCCACACAACTATTCAGATGCCAATGACTTCAGAAGAGGCTACATGGTGTTGGAGCATGGTGGCGATCCTCAGTATCATGACTGGCTGGAAATGCCTGTGTATCAAACACTAAAATTAAGTGAAATACTGCACAACGCATCTATACTCAAAAAGCGAGCATATGTTCGTGTGGATATTGACACAGAAATTTCATATGAAGAATCCAATTTCATCAAAGACACATTTGTGGGACAACACAAACTGCGTGAAATGACATTCATCCAACAGCGTGACATCACGCAACATGATTCCACAGACTTGACGCAAGCATTTGAATCCATTGACGAGATTGTGCATTCACAGTTGATGGCTGTGGATTCAGAACACTATGACAGAAACTTGTTGTTGGAGATATACAAAAACTTATGATCAAATTTAAAACACTCACAGTGAAGAATTTTATGTCAGTGGGCAATGTCACTCAAGCCATAAACTTTGAAGGACAAGACCTCACGCTGGTGTTAGGGCAAAACATTGACTTGGGTGGTGATGATGCTGGATCAAGAAATGGTACTGGCAAAACAACCATACTCAATGCACTGTCATTTGCACTGTTTGGTGATGCCCTCACAAACATCAAACGAGACAATCTTGTCAACAAGACCAACGAACGTGGCATGGTGGTGTCATGCGAGTTTGAAATTGATGGCAAAACATACAAGATCGAACGTGGAAGAAAGCCTGCAATAATAAAGTTTTATGTGGATGGTCAAGAAGATGCTGATGACGAAGCACAAGGTGATTCCAGAGAAACACAAAAAGACATCACCAAACTGCTAGGCATGTCACACATCATGTTTCAAAACATTGTGGCACTGCACACTTATGCTCCGCCATTCTTTGGCCTGAGGGCAGGAGAACAAAAAGACATCATTGAACAATTGCTGGGCATCACTGTGTTGAGTGAAAAAGCAGAAGTGCTCAAAGAAGAATTAAAAGAAACCAAAGAAGTAATCAAAGAAGAAGAGATTCGCTTGGATGAAATTGAACGCAACAACGAAAAAATACAGTCATCCATTGATGCCTTACAAACACGCCAACGTGGCTGGCTGGCACAGCAAAAAGATGAAATTGCCAAACTCACACTGTCAATTGAAGAACTGATGAAAGTGGACATCAAAGATGAAATTGAAAGGCACAAAAAACTAGAAACCTACAGAGAAAACTTTGAAAAGAAACGCACATGGGAGCGTGAACTGGCCACTGTGCAGACTGCCATCAAACAGTCAACCAAACAGCTAACAGAAATACTTGATTCCATTGACAAAACACAAAACAAAACTTGCCCAACATGCGGTGGTACCATGGAAGATGACAAACATCAATCAATGGTTGCTAAGTTGGAAACTGATCGCACAGAGTTCGAAAAATATGTAGAAGACTTGGTTTCACAGGAATTAGCACTCACAGATAAGATCAAAACAATAGGCGATCTAGAACAGCCGGAAACCTATTACGACACAGCACAGGAGGCTTATAAGCATGAAAACACTGTGGAATATCTTGGTGAACAACTAGAAACAAAGACCAAAGAACAAGATCCTTATCAAGAACAGATCGACGAACTTAAAACTTCTGCTGTGCAGGAACTGTCATATCACAAAATGAACAACCTACGCAAACTGCAGGATCATCAAGAATTTTTGTACAAGTTGCTGACATCAAAAGATTCATTTGTGCGTAAGAGAGTGATCGATCAAAATTTAACTTACTTAAATTCAAGACTGGCATTTTACTTGGACAAGACTGGGTTGCCACATGAAGTCAAATTCCAGTCTGACTTGACTGTGGAGATCACAGAGTTGGGCAGAGATCTTGACTTTGATAATCTATCAAGAGGTGAACGCAACAGACTTATTTTAAGTTTGTGTTGGGCATTTAGAGATGTGTGGGAAATGCTGTATCACAACATCAACACTATGTTTATTGATGAACTGGTTGACTCTGGCATGGACACAGCAGGTGTAGAAAACGCCATCGGCATACTCAAACAGATTGCTAGAGAGCGTAAAAAGAATATCTATCTCATATCACACAGAGACGAACTGCAAGGCAGGGTAAACAATGTATTGAAAGTGACCAAAGAAAATGGATTTACTTCTTATGCATTTACTGACATGGTGGAATGAATATAAAAATTTATGAAAAACTGAAACAAATTTGGCCATGCTCTGACACACTGCTGTCAACAACATTTGGCATGGAAATACACCAAGCAGGCATGGAAATTGATCAACTTACATGGCATATTGAAGATCTTATACTACACAAATATTTTTCTGAAATATGGCAGCCAAAACTAAAAAAATTTAAATTTAGTGGACTTCGACTGATCGAAGAAGTAAATGCACTCAATCCAAGAAGTGTATTAGATGTTGGTTGCGGTTATAACGAATTCAAAGGCAAAATACAAAATCTTATTGGCTTGGATCCTTACAATCGTCATGCTGATTTACAAATCAAAATTGAAGATTATACAACCACAGACAAATTCGATGTTATACTGTGCTTAGGATCAATTAATTTCGGATCCCATGATAAGATTATGAAAGAACTTACAGTTTGTAAAAATTTACTTGCTGTTGGAGGTAAGATGTTTTTTAGAGTAAATCCTGGACTAGATCATGAACCACCAGAATCAAAATACATCAATTTTTATCCATGGAATGTGTATCAAATCACACAGATAGCCAAACAATTAGATCTTGCCATACTTGATCTAAGACATGATTACAATGATCGCATTTATTTTGTTTACGCTAAACTTTGATTACAAATAGACATATACTTTTATATCATTGGATGTGTAATCTTTGTATGATTTTTTAGGAAAACTAATTTTTAGCAGTTCGCATAATTGTAGTGAATCAACAACATTTACAACCTTTGATTGATTATCTTTAATGAACTGCATAATATCTTTGTTTTGTTTTTGAATGTGATTCCACATGTTGCCTAATGGTTTGAAATAATCATAACTTGGATATGTGATACTAAACCCCCCTGCATCGTTCCACCATTTGTAACATTCAACGTCATTTCTGTATACCATCACAATTGGATATTTCAATGTTTTTAATAGGTCAAGTTGATGTGCAAATGTATGTGATTTTATAATTCTTATTCCACGACCCGAAAAAGGTTTGTTCCAATTTTCTTGTGTATTTTCAAATTCCATGCCAGGATCAAAATAAGCACCCGTGTGCTTGACTGTTTGCTTGAAGTAAGAACGTTCACTGGTGCCATCAGATTGATCAATATCAGGAGACTTGTGTATGCTTTCAGCAACACCACTCCACTTTGACCCTGGGGCACCTGTGAACAGAATGTACACTATTGTGTTAGTTCCTCTTTGTATACAGCATTAAAGCCGAGTTGATTTTTGCCAAAATCTACCAAGGTTTGCAATGCTCCAGGAGTAATGAATGCTTTAAGTGTTTCCACAGCTGCATCTCCTTCCGCTCCTGTTCTCCATTCATACTTGCCCACTTTCTTTTCAATTGCGGCAACTGATTCTGGATCTTGAATCATTTTGTTAAGTGCATCAACAAGTTTATCTTTGTTTGGATTGCCTGCATTGACCCAAAATGCTTTTTGCAAAGCATCTCTCCAACTCTTAACAAGTTTGTATGCATCATAAAAATTACCAGATGGGGCAACACCATGCATTGATTCATACAGTGCTTCAAATGTTGGCTGTGTAAAGTTAGGATCAATATCATGTGCACCTGTGGACACGTTCAATAAACCATGATGAAACCATGTGTATGCATCACCTTTTTCGATCATAGGAACTACATGTTTTTTGTATGCCGCTGGATTTTCTCTGGTTGCATTAAGATCTCCTCTAATGAATGCTAGTCTCCTTTCAGATCCTTTCATGCCTTTGACCCAAACAATTTTTTCTTCAAAAGTTTTTACTGGATCACCGTCTGGGCCTGCAAGTAACATTACAATGGCCATCACTTCTGGAGTCATTCCAGATCCTGACGAAAATTGAATTGGACCATTTTCTGTATCCGCTTTGTTTCTTGCACCCACAATGATGTTGAGATTCATGTGTCCAATTGATTCCCAATCAAAATAATTGTAGTCTACTGGTTCGGTGAGATATGATATTCCGTTGCCACCATGTGACACTAAAATTGTTTTGTTATCGAATCTCAACTCGTTTTGAAATTCATTAGGCCCCAACTGGTCCCTTGCTCCTGGCTTGTAAATTAAATTAATTTTTTCACCAAGATGTTTTTCCCATTCTTGCACAACTATCTGTGCCCATACAGATGTACCACCTGATGGTTTTTGTGGCACGATCAAATTGTAATCTGCCAAAGCAGTTGTTGTCATCAACAACAATGCCATTATTGTTTTTTTAAGCATAGTCTAGTCTACTCCTTTTTGTTATTCCCCAATACAGTAAAAACATGACACACATCATTATGACCAAAAATATTGGTCTGGTGATCAGATCATTTACCGTGTGGAGAGTTGTTAATTGATATGTGAGGCTATAAATCCTATCACTCAACAAAAATCCTATCAGTAGTGCTGGCCTACTGACTTGATATTTTTTGCATGCCAATCCTAAAACTGAAAATGCAAACAAAACTGCAAGATCTTCCCATCCCCCTGTGTATTGCAAGGTTGCCCATACAATAACAGCAAGCACAAAAGGAAAGTAATACACATAAGGAATGCGTGATACCCATCCTGCAAAATATGCCAGTCCATAACAAATGACAGCAGTGATCACAGTTCCCACAAGAAATGCAAATGACATACTGTCAAATAATTTGTCATCATAAAATGTATCAGGCGATCCAAGATCAATGCCAAGATACAAAAACAATCCCATTAATATTGCGGCAAATGGAGCACCCGGTATGCCAAACAACACAGTAGGAATAAATGAAGATGCCTTCTGTGCATTGTTGGCGCCTTCTGCACCCACCACTCCACGCACATTACCTTCGCCAAACTTTTCTTTGGGATTAGCTGCCACTGTGGCTCCATATGCCAACCAATCTGCCATGGCTCCTCCAAGGCCTGGCAACAATCCAATTACAGATCCAATAGCGCCTCCTCTAAAGCTGTCTTTCCAACATTGCACAGTATCTTTGACACCATGCACAAGATCTTGCCAACTGCCATGACTTGCCTTAATGCTGGTGGTTTTGTTCCGGCTGAACCAACCACTCCACAGTTCAGGTATGGCAAATAGTCCTGCCACAAAAGGCAGTATCTGCACACCATCTTCCAGATAACGCCATCCTAAGGTAAACCTAGGAATAGCATTAGCATCAACTCCAACTAATCCAATCACCACACCTGTCACAATGGCTAACAAACTTCTTATCCATTTGCTGGTTGATACAAATCCAACAGTCACAAATGCCAACAGCACCAATGCCCATAATTCTGGTATGCCCATGTACATCACAACTTTGGTGTACCATGGCAACAATAAAAATGTAAGAGATCCCCAAAACAAACCATTGCAGGTTGAGGATGTGATAGCAGCTGATAGTGCCCTGGTGGCTTGTCCATTTTTTGCCATTGGGAATCCGTCCACCATGGTAGCAGCCGCAGAATTGGCTCCTGGGATGCCCAACAGCACACCACTAAACGAATCACCAGTTGTTGATGAAGCAACCACTGCCACACAAAATATCACACCAAGGTAGGGGTCTCCTACAAAATAAGGCATGAATCCAAAAAGTGCGATGAGTCCAGTTGTTGCTCCTGCGGCGGGTATAAGGCCGATGATCAAGCCATACAAAATACCTGCCAACAATATTACAAGTTCCATATTAGAATTTTAAACTATTTCGAAATGTATGTCTATGAACTGTGCCAAAGGCACTGGGTTATGACACAATTAATTATCTTTTTTTGAACATGTTGCCATGCACTCTCACACGAATATGGCCATTGTAATAATCATCTGATTCAAGCACTTTTCTTGCAAACTGTTCTCTGGCTTCAATGTAGGATAGTTCTGCTTTGTTCTTGCAGTAAAAAAGTATTTCTCTAGTAAAATTGTCCTGACCCAGTTGGTCAATGTCTTCTGTGAGAGCATCTGACGATCCATAGTATTCACGCCAATCTGATTCCACTTTGTATCTGCGTCTATTTTTCCTGCCTTTGAGAGGAGGACGTGACTTTTTGAATTCAACAAGTTTTTTACCAATGTATTTTCTGCCTGTTTGATTGTTGGTGATTTCATAAACAAATCCCACATATCCTTCAGGAATCTCTGTCACTGCTGTGCCTTGATAATGCCAAGTCATGTTAAGTATATACTGTATGCATCAAGCCTCACCAGAGATTGTTGACTCCATTGTGAAATGGATGGAAACATTTGTTGAAGTGCCGCATCCTTCATTTGGCAACATGCCGCCCTGTCCATATGCCCGCCAGTTTAGATTGCAAAACAAAGTAAAAATTGTTGAATGTCATACTGCAATTTGGGAGGCATGCATGCGTACCATGACCACATGGGATGATCAATGGGAGGCCATAATTTTAGCCAGCACCAACACAGACATCAGCACTGGATTGTTGTCAGAAAAAACTGTCACACTCAACAAAAGATACAAGCATCTTGATGTGGTTGCACTTGAAGATCATCCTCGCAGTGAAGAACACATCGACGGTGTCAAAATGAATCATGGCGAACTTGTGCTGGTGGTTGTTCAAAGACTGGCAAGATTGAACAAATTCAGTGAAAATTTGCAAAAGACAAAATACTATCACCGCTGGAGTGAAGAAAACTTAGATGATGTGGTTGCCTGGAGATTTACCTAGAGTTTGGTTTGTTGAGGCCATATATGCTTGAGTATACATTTTCAAGATCTTCTAAATCTTCTACAAATAAATCAGCTTTGATGTGCATCAAATATTCTGTGGTATCTTTGCTCCATTTTTTGCCTGTCCACCATTCAAAGCCAGGAATATTTGCCTTCCATTTGCAACTGTTGTCATAACCGCCGCCAAGATAAAACCATTTGTATTCTTTTTTGCGTGCTTCATGTATCTCATTGTACATGCTGAATTTGCCAAGATGTAAACTTGGTTGTTTGTAGTCCCATGCAAACTGCCAGTTGTCTATGCTTTTGCCATACTTGCTCCATATGGACCAAGCACACAATTGGTTTTCATAGTAGTAGCACCAAACCACTTCAGAGTCTTTGAGTTCATAACTGTTGAAAGGAAAACGAGATGTAAAGTTGTTGTGTGCAATGTATTGATCGTAGATGGGTTCCAAAAGCTCCACATGTTTTTGTGCAAACGAGCCTTTCCATTTTTCCACTGACACACCCTTGCGTTGTTTGTACTTAGGTTGTTGCTTGACATATTCATCAATGTTGATCCTAGTGGATCTCATTTGTTGCCACTTGGAGTCTAGGTCAATGAATCCTTGTGACAGAGCCAGTTCACCTTCTTCAGGCTCTACATCTGCATATACTTTGCACAGCTGTATGTCATATTTGTCTAGTCTACCATAGGGATGTTCATACCAAATCTTCATGTCACTATAATAACATGATTGTTATTTGTAGTCAATGTATGATTGACACTCACCTTCTCTGTACAAATCAAGACTAACACAATGTATGCCACCATCAAAGAAATATTTGTGCCGTAAAGGGCATATGATTGGTTCAATTTTATGTTTTTTGAAAAAATCAAACACTGTTTTGTTGTAACTAGACACTATTACCGTTGATTCATTGATCATTAAACAGTTCACATCAAACACAGTTTCCTCAACATACCCTAGCCAATCATCAAGCCATGTGTTGATGAAATCAATAAGTTCGTCATTTTTTTCATCACCAGGCAACCAATACCTTCCTTGCGTTTTGTTTTTCATCTCAGCAAACCCAGGCACTTTGGACCATTCCTGATCAGGCAAATACAGTACTTCCCATCCAGGAAATGTTTTTTCATATGTCATAATTTCTTCCAAAGACATAATCACTCCAGGCTTCAATGTATGGAAACAACCATCATTGTGGCCACCAATGTCACACCAATGCAGATCAATTTGCGGAAACCACTTGTCAGCCCATTTTTCGATTATGTCAGCAGATAGGACTTCCTGCAAACCATCGAAATTTTTATTTGGTTGTCGTACATCAATAAAAAGATCTTTCCCAACCAGTGTCCAACTATTAGGGTAAAAGCATTCTATTTTATGTTTCACGTTCAAGTCATACCATGGCGTGTCTCTTTTGTTCAATTGGTCAGTGATGTCAATAAAAAGATTGTTCAACATTGTCCATCGATCAGCTGATATCAAATCGTTACCAATAACAACCAATTGATCACGAGGCAAAAGCAATGGAGCAATGGTGCCTTTTGTCTTTACTGACGGATCAAGATATTTGGGGAGATGTTTGTTTTGCCGATTGGCTCTAACAACTTCTACACCTAATTTTTTGCACACATCAGATATGTTATCTAAATCTTCTTGTGTTTCAATTGTAATTTGTTGCAGTTTTTCTTTGATCTCAAGATTTGCTACATGGTCAAAATATTCTGGATGCACACAACTGCCAATAACAACTTTTTTAAGTGGATCCCACTTGCACCATACATTGAAATCTTTTTTTAGATTGTCCATTTGAATTATATATACATATATTTACTCATGGACATTTATCACATATTTGCCAATCACACTGAAGACACTGATGCTTACACATTTGTAAAAAAAATGAGTGTGTTTCTTGACCAAATGGTTGCACTGGGCAAAATGGAATCCTATCGCATCATGCGAATGAAGTTAGGATTTAGATCAATGGATTTACCAGAGTTCCACATCATGATGGAATTCAAAAACATGCAACAGTTGGACGATGCCATGACTGCTGTGATACGCAACGAAACAAATATTGACGAGTCACACGTGACTTTC
>Ga0209535_1001621_pt1 | contig 15245 bp, 21 predicted proteins | sample LinPmetageLP28_FD_184041 | JGI IMG/M metagenome (GOLD analysis project Ga0209535, IMG submission 184041) | Marine viral communities from the Pacific Ocean - LP-28 (SPAdes) (version 2) | ecosystem: Environmental > Aquatic > Marine > Oceanic | place: Pacific Ocean | collected 2009-08-22 | reverse complement strand
ATCCTACTTTATTTGGATTCTTAGCATCACCACCTTTCCAATAAGCTTCTGGTGTAGTTGTAGTAAAATCAGCATCTGAAATTTGATCTAAAGCAAGATTAGCAAATTTTTGCATATCTTTTGCAATATTACCTCTCCATCTTGACTTGCCATCTTGTGAAGCAAATTGTCTTAATATATCTGAACTGAATCTCTCGGTAATTAATTCAGTATCTAGAGACTCTTTAAATAATTTATAGTCTTTAATATGTTCCATGTTAAATAGTTTGTTTTCTTTATTTATTCAACAAGGATGGAGTTATTTTTTAACTACAGGAGTTCCGTATTCTTTACGAATTAATTGATACATCTCTTCATCTTGTCGAACGCTACCAAATTGTATCCACTCATCATCTGAAATAACATGACCGACTTGTGAAGCCAGGCCAGTTTCTGTTATTAATGCATCAACACCTTTTGTATACCAATCTCGTATTTTTTGTATTCCACCATCTTCATAAAGTCTTAATACTTGTTCATTATCAATGTACCTTTTGTGGAATCCCATACTTATACGTTTTCTACAACTGGATCTACTTCATCCATTAATTGGTTTAATTCCTCTTCAGCTTTCATGTATTCATCAATTGCAACATCAAGAATAACATCTGGTTTATTAACTTCTTTATCCAATTCAGCCATGTGAGCGTGATTTTCTCTAAGCTCTTTATTATCTTCATGAACTTTATTTACTACATCAGCAAGATCTTTACCAAACGCAGCCATCATTTCTACAAAATCACGAGCTGCAAAGAATCCTTTACCTTTCATTGATGTAATCATTGTCCAAAAGATTGTAATACTGGTACCTCTTAATTTAATAATACCATCCCAGTCTTTTTCTCTAATTGTAGATTGCTGTTCTTTTAAATTAGAATATAACATAATTAATCCTGTTGCAGTTGTATGACCCCAATCAGCTTCTTTTTCTAAAAACTTCATTATCTGTTTATAGAGTTTTGCAGTTCCTACTGGAATATCATATTCATTAGTCTGAAGTTTTCTAAGTAAATCCTCATTCTTTTTTAATGCAGCTTTTTTATCTTTGATAATTTCACTCATCTTACGAGGATTTTCATCAATGATTTCTCTTGCTAACATTGCTTGACCTTCTGGTCCATCATATTTATCATGAGAATGATCTGTAATATTTACGATCTTCCCTGTATCTTTATTAACTACTTGCTTTGCCATCTTTATTTGTTTTTATTTTAGGTTTAGGCGATGATGCCTGAAATTCTTTATTTATATTTAAACATTTACTACATTCCATTGTATCTAATGGTAATAATCTATCCTGACCGTCTGGTGATATAAACCTACTTACCTTTCTTAAAAAGAAAGCTGGTCTAAAAACATTATGCCCACATTCATCACATACGATTGCCGTAGTTGAATCTATATCTACTTGCATTTGTTTACCTTCCATTGCCATTAATAATTATATTGATTTTTTCTTTTTTGTTTTAACTTTGTTAATTTCATTTAACTTATATTCTGAATCAATCCAGTTATTATTTACATAATCCCATAAAGAATAACTTGGATGATCTGGGAAGTTAGGGTGGGGTTGATTTTTAGCCCACCTTTTTGCTTTCTTAAATTCTTTAGGTGACCAACCAAAAGCTCCTTGGTGGTCAGGGAGAAGACCAAAAGGATTAAGAAAGAAACCTCTAATCCAATTTTTTATTTTATATAAAGTTTTCATAAAGGAATTACAAAAGGAGATTTGTTATTTCTTAAAGAGTTACCATAAGCTAATTTTTCAATAGGACTTAAACCTTCATACCAACTATGAAAATCTCCACCTTTAATAGTTCTAGATTCTTTTAAGATTCTTTGATTAATTTCTTTCATATCTATTTATTATTATATGTAATTTTAAAGAATTGTTTAAAGATATCCTTTAGTTATTTTTCCTAAATAACCACTATGGTGCCTTTTAGCATAATCTTGTTTTGAAAATTTAATCTTTTTCATTAATTCGACTACTAGGATATCACCAATCACAGTCATAAGAGTTGTTGAAATTGTTGGAGTTAATCCTAATGGACATATTTCTTCGCAATCTCCAGTATGTAAAATAATATCTGATTTTTTTGCTAAAGAGCTTTCTTTTTTACCTGTTATGCTTATGATAGAAATAGATTTATGTAAATTTTGAGATAGCTGAATTAACTCTAAGATTTCTCTAGTTTCACCAGAATTAGATAAGAGAATAAGAATATCATTTCTTTGAATTATTCCTAAGTCTCCATGTTGTGCTTCACTAGGATGTAAGTAAATAGCAGGAGTTCCAGTAGAACAAAAGGTAGTAGCTATATTATTAGCAACTTGCCCAGCCTTACCCATACCAGATAAAATTACTTTACCACATGGTGCTAAGCTATGAACTTTATTTCTAATACGATCAACAGCCAAACCAAAAGAATAGTCAATAGGAATGTTATTTATTGCCTCTACTTCTTTTTGTATTAATTCCTTAATTGAATCTTCCATTTATCTTAATGATTCCTTGCCTTGTAAAACATCCATCCAATGATCACACATTTCATGCATCATAGCTTCAAAAGTATAATCAGGTTTCCATCCTAATGTTTCTCTAATTTTTGTAGAGTCACCTTTAAGATATGGTAATTCTTCAGGTCTCATGAATTTTGGATTTTGTTCAATGTAGTCTCTATAATCTAAATCTAAATATTTAAATACCAATTCACACATTTCTCTAACAGAATGTGTTTCCATTGTTGATACTACAAAATCATCAGCTTCATCATGATTTAATATTGCATGCATTGCTCTAACATAATCTTTAGAATGTCCCCAATCTCTATAAGAATCCATATTACCTAATTCTAACTTATCTTGTAAACCTAATTTGATAGAACATGCAGCTTTAACAACTTTATTAGTTACAAAGTTACTACCTCTTCTTGGTGATTCATGATTAAATAAAATTCCATTAACTGCATGTAATTTATGAGCTCTTCTATAATGTCTTACAATATTATAACCAAATACTTTTGAACATCCATAAGGAGATACAGGATTCATAATACTAGTTTCTCTTTGGAAACCATCATCTTCAACAGTTAACCCAAACATTTCAGAAGAAGATGCTTGATAAAATTTAGCAGTAGGGCATGCTCTTCGGTATGCTTCTAATATATTTAGAACTCCTAATGCATTTGTTTGTACTGTATATTGAGGAACATCAAAACTAACTCTTACGTGACTTTGTGCTGCTATGTTATAAATTTCATCTGGTTGAATTTCTTCTAATAATCTTTCTATACTTCCTTGATCTGATAAATCTCCATAATGTGTTGTTAATTGTCCACTCTCATAAGCAGTCTTTAATCTTGCCGATTGATTTTCAGATGTTGAATTTCTTCTTACAATACCGTGTACTTCATAACCTAAATTTAAAAGATATTCTGATAAGTATGATCCATCTTGACCATTAATTCCTGTTATAAATGCTTTTTTCATTTTCTTTTTATTTTAATTTAATTATCTAGTTTGAAGATATGGATCTACTCCTTCTTCTTTTTTGTTAAAGACAGCCATCTCTGTTAAATCAGGCCAATCTGTTATTACCCATTGTTTAGGTTTTGCCTTTACGGCATCGTCAAATTTATCTAATCCTAGTTGAGCAGTCTCTGGTGTCATATAATAATGGTACCCATAAGATTCAATATTTTGATCCCTCCAAGGAATTTCTGGTAATCTTCCATCATATGACATTTTCTTTAGTGCAATAGCATCTTCCTCATTGTCACAAAGTATAGCACCACCTCTACCTAATGATAGGTGCTTTTGAAATTGAAAACTTAAACACATAAATGATCCTGGAATGTAACTATCTTTTTTCCATAATACTGCTGCATCATAAATAGGTTTGGAATGTTCATTAACTTTATAATAATCTTGCCATTCTTCATCTCTCCATTCTAGTTTAATGTTCAACTTATTGGCTAAGAATGGAACAGAAATATAAGTTCTCTTAGGAACAGAAATATAAGAAAGTTTTTGAAGTCTTAAACATAATTCAATTCCATGCGTGCATGCATCTAGGCATACTACATAAGGTGCTCCAAAGAATTCACCTAATCTTTTTTCTAATTGTGATACTGATTTAAAACTCATAATCTATATTATTTATTATATATTTATATTGTTGGAAGTATAAATTGTTTAAAAATAAAGTCTTCAGCATGTAATAATTTTTTAGCTTTTTTATAATTTTCTAATACTGCTTTTTCTTTACTCTTATATAAGCTAACATTCAAATCATTTATATCTAGATTTTCATCCATTAAGATAATGCCATCTAAATTAAAAAATTCACCTATATTAGGTATTCCATAATAAATAGGAATTGTACCTGTCATAAAACAATCAGTTAATTTTTCTGTAAACATATTAGAATAAGTAGCATTCTCCATTGCAATAGAAAAATAATAATCTTTTAAACCATCTGCCTTATTTTTAAGTTCATTAAATCCTCTTCCAAAATGATCAACTCCAAAGTTGGTATATTTCTTAATCATTTCTTGTCTATATTCATGAGCTTCACACAATACTTTGTCAGATGCTATCATAGATACAAGCTTATTCTTTTTAGGAAACTTTCCATTTTTAAAATACTTGTCTTCTATAAAAGATTTACCTGAGCATAATGTAAGCTGAAATATATCATCCATTGCAGCTAATTTTTTATCGTGAGTAAATACTTTAATAAATTTCTTTTTTAATTCATCTATATTATTTTCGCACCATTCATATAAGGAATATCTTTCTTTAATTTCTTCTCTCATGTAATAAGGCAATTTTTTGGTATGCCATTTATAATAAAAAGAAACTGGTCTAGCCTCACATAACCAACCATAATTTTTGCCTTTGCTATAAACAGAAGAATATCTTCCTACTAAAGCAGTATCAATATGAATAGTAATATCTGCTGTAGCTAAACCTTGAACCCAATCTACATATTTAGTAGGGCTACCTGTTGAAGAAATGGTATGCTGAAAACCACCGCCGCTCATATTAATTTTTGTTTTCTTAACCATTACTTATCAGTTGTTTTGCATTTTCTTTGATCTTACTCCCGTCTATTAGTTTTATTAATTTTGCAGGATTTCCTTTATAAACACCCCAAGGAACTGTATCACCAATTAATAAACTGCCGGCTGCTAACAATACACCTTCTCTTAAAATAGATCCTGGTAATACAATAGAATTAGTTCCTATGTTAGAAAATCTTTCCATAATTACTGGTTCTATAATTTGTTTACCTTTTAATTCTTTTGGTATTAATGCCCCAAATAATCCACTGTCATCAAACCTATCAGATCCACAGATTATCCTGGCACCTGCCATAATATTATTAAAACCTTTACATTCAAATTCACCAGTCTTACCACCTATGATTGTTGTATAAGGTGAGATATGAGTATAACTTCCGATCTTAGTATTAACTGTACAATAAACACCTTTATCAATTGCTATATGGCTTCCTAGTTTAGGTTTAATTTTAAACTCTGCATCAGAATGTATAAAAATATCTTTATCTTCAAAATAACATTTTACATAATCTGTTAAATGAGAATGATCTGATGATATTAAATCATCCATAAAATATTTTTGTTCATCTGTAAATACCTTAGAATGAAATATACTTTGTCCAGTTGGTGATTGAGAACCACCTAGCGGCTTATATAAAACTTTACATTCATTAGATCTTTCTTCATATGTATCTAAAAATTCATCTACTAATGTAATGTCGCCATCTAAAAAATTAATTAACTTTACAAGCGATTCCTTAATAGTTTCTTTATTGATTAAATCTTCATAATAAAGTAATAACTTTTCTCCTTTATAGTTATGATACCTATTTATTAGAGATAAGTAATAGGTAAGACTAAAAGAATGGCTTTGATCATCTACTCCATTTATTATTAAATTAAGATCTGTTAATTTACCTGTATCTTTAAAGTTAGGATCATAATCTTTAAAAGGATAATCAGCTCCAACATGCCTCGGGATACATTCTTTATAATTACGTAATATTAAGATATGCTTTCCTTTAACCCTTTTAAGTAATGTATTAACAGCATATTCATGGCCATGAGTATTCCATAAAGCATCATCCGTTTTATTAGTACTATTAATACTAGGAGATAAAAGATGCAAGGGTTTTCTCATAGGAGTATTACCTGGCTCACAGATAGTTTCATACTTTGTAAAATATTCTACTAAGTATCTTAACCAATTATTTCCACTTCTAGGATAACCTATTATCCCACCTTTACATGTATATGCTTTTTTCATATTTTATAAATCTAAAAATGTTTTGTCTAATTCCTGCCCTTCATAAGGTCCTGTTTTATATTCATAAACAAGAGTATCATCTTCTAATATCATATAAGTATGGCCACCTTCTAATGTAAAGGAAGCATCACCTGGGGTTAAAATTGGGGTTGCTATAACTGTATCATCAATATCATAAAAGATACATTTAACAGATCCTTTAATAACTATCCAGGATTCTTGCGCAATTACATCTCTTGTTCTATTTTTCCAAATATGTTTATGTGGCTTAAAAGTTTTACCTTTATCCATTCTTAGCGTAGAACATTGTATAAAATTTTCTTCAGATATTAAGTCTTCTCTAGGCTCTTCTATATCTTGCCATCTTTGTACTAAATGTAATAATTTAGTTGGATCTACTTTTGAATATATTTTTTCTGATTTCATAATGTTTATTTTTTTGTAATATTATAATTATTTGTTATTGTATCTGAAAATAATAATGCTGCATTAGCTAAATTACTAGTTCTATGCAAAAGATACTTACATTTACTTAGCATCATCATATCTAAAAATGATTCTTCCCAGAAGGTTTTAGTATGCATATTTTTTCTTTGTAACTCAAAAGAATTACTGTTCTCTAATTCAGTTCTTATTAAGTTAGGGATAAATTTAATTCTATCTTTATACCTACGGACTAGTTTATCAATAGATTCATTATTATCAGAAGCTACAAATATTGTATTAATCTCTGGGTGTTCTTCTAATATTAAATTAATATTTTTTGCAAAATCATTAAAATTAACTTCACCGTGCTCTTTATGTAGCCAATTCATATCCGTTAATCTCAAATGAACGCCTAATGAATTTTTAAAATCTATTTTACTTTCTTCTATTTTAATAAGGTTTTTTATTCTCTTATTAAATTTTAATTTTCTAGTCAATTTTCTTAAGAACAAAATATCAGGTTGATTTGCTTCAACGATCAATTGTTCATTAATATTTTTAATGCTACTAGGGCCTCTATAATCGGCTTGGCGAGTATATTTTTCAGTTCTCTTAGGTTGATCAAAGATAAAATCCATCATATTTAAATTTTTAGGATTGTAAGGAGATTTTGATTTATCCAATCTAACATAATCTCCCTTTTCTTTATCAATAACCCATTCTCTATTTTGTTGAAAAAATAGATTTTTAATATTTTCTCCAGCAGTTTCACTTACGCCTTCTAACCATTTCATATTGTATATCATTCCTACTACTAAAGAAAATATACCACCATCTTCTACATAAATGTGTTTTTTATCTACATCATCCCATTCAGGTAATATACGATTCCAATATTCTAGATCTTTATAAGAATCATAATTTACACTAATTTCATTATCTTCTAAGTTTGTAAATTTTAAAAACTTTTCTTTAAACAAAGGCCATACTTTTGGTGAAAGGTGATAGCCGTCTATATAATTATCAGGTGAAGGGTTGGTTATCAGTTCATCTAGGATAGAAACATATTTAAATCCTGAAAACTTTAACATTTCATTAAACCTTTTAGTTATTTTTAATACTTTGCTGTCTTCTTCAGCATGCCATGCTGCCACATGTGGTCCTATCACCCCTACATTATAACCTTGTGCTTTAATTGAAGCTAAATAAGTAACATATTTTCTAACACATACTTCAACAGCTTTAGTTATAGATGTCTTCTCTGCTTGTTGTGGTAAATTTCCACTACAATCAATCTCTCCTAAATTAAAAAATATCCAATCATTTTCTTTATCAATATTTTCTATTGATAAAATATCTTGTACCCACTGTGAAGCATTCTTTTCAAAGTTATATGCAGTTAAAGGGCCTAATCTATATTGGCGAACTCCTTTAATATATGAAGCTCTTGCATTATTTTTATCTGCATTATCAACATAGCAAGGCCAAGTAGGTTGCATATATGCTGTTCCACTAAACATTGAAACATGACTATCTCCAATTATATGTATCATTTTAAATGTTGTGTATTAGTTTCAAATTTAGTTATCATCCAACTATAATCAATAACCTGGTTATGTATATCACTAAAGCTATTTTCTTGTATAGCAGTTATAGGATATGAACAATAGCAATTACCTTTAGCTTGCCCATGTTCAGATAACCATACATCAATTATTTCAATTTCTTTTTTATCATAAGCATTTATAATCTTATCATAGAATCTTTCATGATAAGCAACTGCATGAGTGGCAAACCCTTCTTTTAATTCTAATAGATTTTCATTAACTTTATTTAATGGTGTATGTGTATTATTTCCTAAATAGAATAAATTCCATTCTCTATCTTGTAATTGTTCTATAGCAACATCAATATATGCATGATTTATAAATTCAACATCATCCTCTAAAACTAATACAGATTTCCATCCATTTGCTTTTGCCATTTTTACAATACTTACGTGGGATGATATACAACCAAACTCTCCTAGCTTAATCTGTTTACCATCACTAACATACCAGTCGAATTCACTTTGAGAGGGCGGTATGGCATGATATCTTTCTACAATATTATCCACACCATATTCTTTAAATACTTCATATCGGGCTTTTAATCTGTCTGGCCTTTTATCAAGATTTATTAAAAATACTTTATCAAATTGTTTAAATCCTTTTCTCATTACTTTATATTTTTAAATTGTGTTGCTATATAATTAACAAACTCTGTTTTATTATTATGTTGCATATTTTTAAATTCATCCCAAATTTTTTCCATTTGTGGTTTTTCAGGATTAGAGTGTCCCATATAGGGATGCCACATATGATATGCTTCAATTACTGGATCATTACAACCTTCAACACCTATTATTAATTGCAACTTATGAAAAAAGAAAGCATCTTCTGGTGAATAACTATGAAAAAATTCAGCATCATAACCTCCTACCTGCTTAAAACTCCAAGAATTAATAAAAATAGAACCTCCTGGTGCACCTGGTGTTGAATGAGGAGGGTTAATACCAGGCTGTAAGTCTTCTAAATTAATATGGTGATTTAAAATTTGATTACTTAAATCCTTACTCATTACTAATATTCTTCTATGTGCAAATGTTTGTAATGCACATCTAGGATTTAATCTTTTAAGATTTTTAAAAATATCTCTAAAATAATTTTTGTCCATTAATAAATCAATATCATGAAAAAGATAATATTCACATTCATTAGAATAAAGAGAACCTACATTCATAGCCAAGCATTTATTGAAAGGTTGGTTATCATTTTTCTTTATCCAAATATAATTAACATTACTTATACGACTTAATGATTTATGCTTAGGTATAGAACTATGCTCTACGAAAGTTATAGAATATGTTTTTGAAGGAAAATTAGCCATTGCTTTCTTTAAGTGTTCAACTAAAGGATGGTGAAAACTTTCCCTATTCATTACTGGAATTATAACTGAAACATCAACCCTCTCTACATTAGTTAAATATCTTTCACAAGAATCCTTAACAGCTGTATAATTTATTTGATTAGCTCTATGAAGTTTAATTAAATTGTTATCCATGACTCCGGTATAATATTATTATTTTTTGTATTACTGAACCATTGCTTAGGGCCAATAATTTTTCTATTAGGTTTATTATTTAAATAAGCACCCCACCATGAAAATGAGGAACTTGAAATTATATTATGTGTACATTTAGATTGTAAAAATAATTCAACATAATCCTTTTCTTGTTCTATAAAAATAAATTTATCTCCAATAAAATTATTCTTACACCAATCTATATCATCACTAAATACTAAATATTTATCCACCGGGCCTACTGCTGCTATACCTTTATTAAAATAATCCATTTCTCTAGAAACATGTAAATCATATTTTAAATAATCCCCTCTTCTTACATGAATAGAACATGTGGTACCTTCTAAAATAAAATTATATTTTTGTAACTTATTATTTACAAACGTTGAAGGTAAAAATAAACTTAGGATAAAATTTCTATCTTTAAAATATTGTTCAGATTGAAAAAAACCATCATACATTATATTATCAGTTACTTTAAAAGGTTCATAATGAAAAGGTATATCTTTTATAGTTGTAGGAGGATTACTAATTCTTGGCCAATTAAAGTTTCTAAATATTTTTAAATAATCATAGGCATGTGTTAGCTCAGGATTATGATGAATGTTACCATTTAAATGTTTAAGATTTGTATCTACATTCCAATAACCTGTTTGAAAATTATTCATCTTACCTTCATATTCTACAAAAGCAAGTTGGAACATCATATTTCCTAAGCCACCTTTTAATCTACATGTTATCATCTTTACTTAATATTATTATTTTTCATCATATCAGAATAATCTCTATGATCTTTTACTATATCACTAAAACTAGGACGTTGCCAAGCTAAGGGAGGATGAAATGCATATGTATTACATTGTGACTGTACATAAGCACCGAGATAACCATCAACTGCTGTATGAAACCACGGTTCATCTGCTAAGACTGTATTAATTGCTAAATCATAACAAGTATCTTTTATAGCATAACATGTTGTAGTAATCATTCTTTTAGCTTTGTATATATGATTAGATATTTTTGTAGGTACGTACACGCCATTTCTTGTTTCATGTATTCCTCCAAAGTATAAAAGATCCCAATCATTTGGCACTTCATTAATTCTTTGATTAAATACAGTTTGCAACTGTTCCACAAAATCACAATCATCTTCTATTATTAAAACATTTTTCCAACCATTATCTTTAGCCATTTTCCAAATATTAATATGACTAGCCATACACCCTGCAACTGGTTCAAATTTACTATCCACCCAGTCATGTGGTTCATTTTTACTTCTAACATGTTTCCATTGCATAGGATTACCATTTACTGCTGAATATCTTTCAACAGTTAAACCTGCTTTTCTAAATTGTTTAAAAGATTCGGCCCACCTGTCCTTTCTCCTATCCAAATTAATGCAAATTATTTTATCAAAATAAGAATTTAAATTCATGCTACAATATTTTCGTCTCTCATCATTCTTGAATAATCTCTTCTTCCATTTTGTACATCACTATAACTATTTCTTTGCCATGCTAATGGAGGATGGAATGCATATGAATTAGTAATAGGTTGAATCCTAGAAGCCAAATAAGCATCTACTGCTGTATAGAATTCTGGTTCATTTTCTGTTAATGTATTAATAGCTAAATCATAACATGTATTTTTTATGGCATAGCATGTTGTTGTGATTAATCTTTTACATCTTAATACATTAGGTGATACTTCTTCAGGAACAAACAAACCTCCTCGAGTTTCATGAACTCCTCCAAAATATAAAATATCCCAATCATCAGGTACATTTTTAATTCTTTCATTAAATAAAAGTTGTAACGAAGAAACGAAATCACAATCATCTTCAATTACCAAAACATTTTTCCAACCTTCATTTTTTGCCATCTTCCAAATATTAATATGACTAGCCATACAACCTGCTGCACCGATCCATGATTCAGGTTTAATTCTATTTATATCTCCTTCTTCTTTTGGTACATATCGCCAATTCATTGGATTTCCGTCAATAGCTAAGTACCTATCTACCGAATGTAATCCTACTCTACTAAGTTCTTTTTTCATCTCCTCCCACCTATCAGGCCTCTTACCTAAATTTATACAAATAATTTTATCAAAATAATCTTGCATTATGTTATTTTTTATTTACATCATGTTTAAACCTTCTGCTTGCTTGAAAGTGTTCAATTACTGGTGTTATGTGAGGGTATAACTTTTTCATACTATCAAATATAAAAGTATATTCCGGTGGTAGATTTTTTACTTTAAAATTTGGATCCTCATTTTTCATTTGCTCAATAACAGTATCTAAGTTCCATTGCTCCATTCGAGTGGTATCATTTCCTTCATTAACATTAATGTCTCTCCACCTTCTACATAATTCTTGTGTCTTGTGATTATTTGCTAAATAAATAGTTCCACTTAAACATTCATTTTGTCTCCACCTAAAATCTTGCCACCTTACTGCAATATCACAATCATAATTTTTAAATAAAATAGGTACCTTATGCATAACTGCATCACAATCAATATAAACTAATCTATGATTAGGATATTTAAGTAGCATATCTAACATAAAGCCTGCTTTAAATCTTGTATTAGCCTGCCAATTACCTAAACTATTCACTCCCACAATATCTTTTTTCATTCCTAATTTTGTTAAAGAATGAATTAAATTTTGAGCTTCTTCTTCATAAGGAGTATTTACAGTATAATAACCAACAATCATAAGATCTTCAAAAGTATTGCTTGTTAATTTAGCTGTATTAATAACTTCACCGTTTTCAATTAAAACATTTTGAAAAGATTCAGTTTTAATGTGAGGGCATGTAGATAAAATACTATCACTTGAAAGATTAATAATTTCCTGAGGTCCTGTGTGTTGAGCTAAAGCACTCATTAAAGTATTAGCATACCCACTAACTTTACTTCTAAATGAAAGTTGATCACCTTGTGAGTATCCTTGGTGAAAATGTGTATGTGCATTATCTTTTAAATCAAAACCTAAAAGATATATTTTTTTATATCCTAATGCTAAAGCTAACTGAATACCACAGTGGCCACTATTAGCTCCAGTTGCAAAAGTATTAATATCTTCTCCAAAACCTTCAACTACTTTAGAATTAATAACACCATTACATTTATAAAGCTCGGTATAAGAAATACCTCTTGTATCAAAAATCAAACCATTTTCAAAAGTCATATTAGGATGAGCCATATTAGCAGCAAAATATGTATAATTACATTTTTGCCTAATACTGTCTAGAGGTAAAGAGCCTTTTCTAAAAAATGTATAATCAGTAGTAATAAAGTAAGTAGGATTTTGTATAAATTCTACCGACTTATTAACAGCTATAGTATCATAACTATCTAATTGACTAAAATCAAAACCGCTTAAAGAAGGTCCACCTGCTACAACAAAACATATATCTTTCGTAGCTTTAGGTAGGTGATGATTTTCCATAAACACGATAGGTACGGGTGGTGCCTCTGGTTTTCTAATAAATTTTCTTGTTTGCCTGCCACCTGGATGGATTTGAGCACGGCCATTTTCTTTTAAAGAAACTCTAGGATAATTTTTCGTAGCATCAACTGTGTTAGGTTGTGTAGTTATTTTTTTAATGTTTCTTCTCTGTACTCCCATTATATTCTTGGTATATTATTAACCTCTATAGGGCCTCCTAGTTGGTAAACTGTAGTTCTTGTAGAATCTAAATTATTTTTAATATATGATTCTTCTTTTTTACCGTTATGATCATTTACTTTTCGGTGTCCTAATTGGTTTGTATGAATAGTTGATGTTTCAAAAAAATCAAAACCTATTAAATCTAATCTTTTATAATTTATTAATTTATGAAAAAAGTTAAATGTACTTATTCCAGTAGAAGGTTTAATATCACCTAAGTCTTCTTTGAGTTTGTGATAAAGGCTAGTCTCTATATCATAAACATTCGAATACGAAAGTTTATCACTCCAAATAATAGGGCTTAAAATATAATTTACTTTATTAGATAAAATAATGTGGCTTGCTTGTGTAGCCGATTTAACTCCTACTGAAAGTATATTAGTTTTAATTCCTAAAGATTCAGCAAAAGAATTATCAGGTTGATAACCCCTATTAATTCTTACAACAATATCATACCCATCTATTAATCTACCTTTACTATGTCTAAGAATTCTTGATGAATTCCCAACAATAATAATAGATTTATTTTCACAGAAATTTTGGAGCTCTAATAGGTTAGCCATTGATCTAATTTAGATTATATATTAAACTAAAAAGGGACCCATTTCTGGATCCCTTTTTCAAAATGTAAATAAGGGATTACTCACCAACCTTTGTCATTACTGGCTCGGCTGGAGTTTCCTCATTGACTACAGGATCTTTTTCAGTTCCTTCTTCTCCAGCTGGAGTTGGTGGAACAAATACCTTAATTGCTTTAGATATCATTTCAGCATCCTCTAATGTATATGCTCCTTTTTGTTGAGCAATTCTTACAGCTTGTATTAAAACATTTAATGCTTGCTGACCGTTCAGTTGAACTGCTTCTACAGATTCAGCTGTTGGATTTTCTGGTGTGTTTTCTTCTTTGTTCATATTAACGTTAATTTTTAAATATATTTAATATTTATATACCTTAACTTAGTGTTTGTTTACTTTATATCAATAAAATTTTCGGTATCTTCTTTAATAGGTAATGTTAAAGATAGCACTCCATTTTCTACTTTAGCTTTAATCTTTTTAGAATTAACATCTTGTGGTAAAGTAAATCTTTTATCAAAAGTTCCTAACCAAATATTATCTTCGTTGGTAGAAGCAATACTCAATTCACCTTTAATCATTTTTATTTTTAAATCTTCTTTTGTTAAACCTGGGGTTGCGATTTCTAAAACCCAATTTTTATCTTCTTTAATACAATGCCAACCTTTAGATGGTTTTGTAAAAAAGTTTTCAAATTCATCCCAGAAAGGATCTTTTAGTAATGTATCAATATTATCATTGATTCTTCTTGCGTGTGTTACTGGCTTAAAGCCATTTAAAAATGTATACATAGTTTTTTGTTTTTAATTTTATAAGGATTTATTTCCTTATTTAATTAATATACTGAAAAAACTGTGCAATAGTGAATATTTTGACAAATTGTCCGGTTTTTCTTATTCTCTATGTCAGGATGTCCGTTTCTTACCTCCAAAGTATTCATATCCATGACCTTCGGTAATTAATGTTTGGTTAACATCCCACTGCTTGCCTTCTGCATCCATTATAAAAATCTGACCTAATACTCTACCATATTTACCTACACCCTGAGACCTTATTCTAAACATACCAG
>Ga0209535_1001620_pt1 | contig 15246 bp, 12 predicted proteins | sample LinPmetageLP28_FD_184041 | JGI IMG/M metagenome (GOLD analysis project Ga0209535, IMG submission 184041) | Marine viral communities from the Pacific Ocean - LP-28 (SPAdes) (version 2) | ecosystem: Environmental > Aquatic > Marine > Oceanic | place: Pacific Ocean | collected 2009-08-22 | reverse complement strand
GAGAACTCGTTATTCCATGTCATTCTGGAGCGAATGGTGAATCCATTAGCACTGTACGCCCCCGGAAGGAAGGTGTCGAATGCATCCAGTTTGTTGCCACCCTCTTCAACAGCAAGCCTGATTGCCGGATAATTAAATCCTTTGTGTGAGTCTGGTGTGCTGAACACTGACACAATATCTACTAAGCCACTTATCTGATCTTCTTTCAATGCGAACCCAGCCTTGCCGTCTTCCGTCAAGAATAGACGCATGTCAGCGTACCCAGTTTCATCTGAGTTAGTCTCTGTTGGATAAACGTAGACAGAAGCGCCTAGACGACCTTGAGCCATCTTAGCGGTGTCAATGGCGTCAGCAAACTGCTGCGCTGATTTGATGGTTTGGGCAAGCTCGTATATGGCAGGGGTCTGTATGCCCTGCTCGTTATAAAGTCTATTTGCGAATGGAAGGGATTTGTAGTCAGAGACTACATCATATTGGCCCACTCTTCGGCTTGATCTCTGCCTACGCCATACTCGTCCATTATCCCCTGCACTAATCCTGACGGCGATGCTTGCAGACTTTGCTGGGCTGACAGAGAATTTTCTCCCATCTCGTTGTCCGACATCGGAAGTCTGCTGCTCTCCAGCCCTCTCACCGCTTTCAAGAACTGATCCATTGGGTCTTGCATTTTCAAACTCCTTGGCAATCTCATCTAGTTTATTTCTGTCAACCTCTTCCCTAGTGTACCAAGGAATGTCAGCTCTTGCAGTAACTTTGAACGAAGAAGGTATAACTTTGTTTTTTGCTTTTTTAATTTTATCAAAAAATTCTTTTGCCCTGACTGGTGTCATATAAACCAAAGAACCATCGGATAATGGGTAACTTACAACAGGTCCAAATTCACCATGTGTGTATGTCATCCCAGATGAAAATGTATCTGTTTTCCCTTCAGTAACACTGGTGCCGACAGGAGACCTGTTTATGACCGCCTGTAGTGTTCCATGATTAACAACTTGCTCACCTTCTATTACCCAAGTTTCCCAGTGCCATCTTCCTAGAGACGCATTCTCTGGCCTTCCGACAAGCTCGTAAGCCTTATCAATATTTTTCCTCATACCATCTTCTAGTATTCTTGTTATGAGGTTGCCTCTTGGTCCTTTAAATATACCATTAAGGCCTTCTTTGCTTTTGCCTATGCCGTCATATATGTTTGATCCACCATATCTTCCGTCATCCCACAAATGCCTTCCTTGGATTCTATCCATAACAAGGACATCATCTCTCCCAGACACTAGCAATATAAAGCTAAGGACTTTGTTATCTATTCCGGCACCCTTCGCCTCAGACATAAAGAACTGCCTAACCTCAGCGGCTGTAGTCGTTGGGCTAGATATTCCCTCATGCATGACATCAATAACTGTCCTGTTCGAGTTGCCCACAAACTGAGACATGGCTTTTACAAGGCGGCCAGCAGCGTTTACGTTCATAGTTACAGAACGACCGGGTGAATCCTCTTGAATAGCGGTTGTTACCTTGGCTGCCCAACTCTCTATATCAGAATCCGTAAGAGGCTCTCTGACAGCCTTCTCTATAAATGGGTAAGCGTCATTGATAATGTCAATGAATGCTGCTTCCTGTTGAACAGGACCAGCGCCTCGTGACAATATTCCCCATATAAATAACTCAAATGTCATTTGAGGGGTTGCTTCACCGCTTTTGTAAAGCTCTCTTATCTGCTCTACAAACTGGAAGCCTTCATCAACACCCTCTTTTAGTTCAGGGGTTAGCTGCCTTAGCTTGTCAGCCATAATCTCAGGGTCTTTTGAGTAAGCTATACCTACCAAAGGCGGGGCTGGCAAATACTCACCGCCTAGCGCGGCCTGCATAGCATTCATCCAACCTTCGACACTTTCCATCGCCTCTGGATTTGTATCAATTATATATTGTATCGCATCGTTATTAGCCTTGATGTTATTAGGCGTGTAGGCCTGAGTTATCTTTACTTCCGGCTCTGCTCCGTTGCCCTTAACAAGTAACTGAGACGGCAGTTTATGCGCTCTTGCCCCATCAGGGGCCATAGGCAAAGGCGGCTCAAATCTAGTTGAAGAAAACTTTAGAGCATCGGCGTCTACGGAGCTTGGAAGTTCCCTATAACTTTTACTAGGAACCCCGGAAATTATTTGATTGGCTTCCTCTTCGCCAAAAATATCAATTAGCTCTTGCCGAGTTGGGCTGTCCTTAACGCCTTGACTTGCACTTATAGCGTTGGATTCAGCGCGTGAAAGCTCTCTTGTGACAAGCATGTTGCCACTAATAACCCAGCTTTCCTCCTTGCTGGCTGCTCCCTGCCTATAAAGATAGTGTCCAGCAAATGGTATCTGATCGTTTATATCTGCTTCTTGCGGTTTAATCCTGCCAACACGATTAAGTTTTCTGTTGTTTGGATTGTCTACATAAACTCCAGCCTTACTGTTTGCTATGGCTTGCCAATCAGTGCCGTGAGAGTTGTCAGGAACGAGAACCTCTACCCATACCTGATCATCCTCTCTCATGTTTAGGATGTTCTTTCCTTTTATTGACTTTTCGTACCCATTATCAATTAGAATCTGTCTCTGGCGGGGGGTTACCTTAGGCTCTCTTCCTATGTGCGTAGCTGTTGGAAGGCTTCCAGCATGAAAACCTCCGCGAGCGGCAACAGCTAATACTTTCTTAGCAGTAGACCCTTTGGTAAGGTATCCCAGCTCTATAAGTTTGTCCTTAGTCTCCTGATCAGGGATAGGTATTAATACACCAGTCCCAGCCTTTCTTTCGCCATCAGAACCTATAGCACCCTTAGAGGGAACATAAAGCCTACCGTTATGCTTAAAGGTAAACGGCATAACCGCGTCAACCCATGAACCCAAAGGTATTTCAGTTCCAGCATCAACAAACAAAGGATAAAGTTTTCCGTCCGGGCCTTTTGTAACCACCTTATAAGCAGTCACTGACCTCTCTGGAGAGAATGACATAGATGATTTAACAAACTTATCGTTTGCAACGTTGGCGTCTTCAAAGTTAGTTTCCGGCTTTCTTTGCCTAGAGCCAATCTGCTTAGACTTGTCTTCTGTCTTTATGTTGTCAAAGATGGCTGCTGCTGAGTCAAAACCCTCATCACTGTGTGCCTGACCAAGCGCCTTGAAGAACTTCATGATTCTGTCAAACAGGTTCTTCGGCTTGCCTGCAATCTTTAGGCGTCCGTCAGCATAGGCACGGAACATCTCGGCAACAGCTTCTTCATCAATCAGGTCTTGAGATTGCTCCTCATTCATACCCTCTCTTGGTGGGTTGAGCCTGATAGCCCTGTCGTGGAATGTGTAAGCTCGCTTCTCTCCAGTGCCGCCCTTGATGGCTACATACTTTGTATTCTGTGCAGCCTTTACTAGGGTCTTGTACTCGGCGTCAGTGAACAGGCCAAGCTCACGAAGAGCATGGATGATCTCATGGTCAAGAACATTTCTGAGGGAATGGAAATACTCCTCGTCAGTCATGTTCGGGTCATAGATTGACATAGCCAATCCAATAGAACGCTTATTGGAATCAAACACCCCTTCTATGTTAGGGTCTTTAACTCCGGCCTCTCTTTCTATGTAATCGGCAACCTCTAGGGATACGTCCGCAAGACCAAGGCCCTTTAGATACTTCCTTAGCTTTGTGGCAATAGCCTTTCGCTTCTGATTATACTCAGCGCGGTAGGCGGCGGCCTCAGCCTCTTTGGCAATCTTACTGGCCTGCTCAGCTTCCTCAAGCTCTGTCTGCGCTCTCTCAGCGGCCTCTTGATTTCTAACCTGAGCGTCAGCAGCATCTATCTCTGCCTCTGCTTCTGCCAGAAGTCTTTTAGGCTCCGCTGCTGTTGCCTCAATCTGCTCTATCTGATCGTTCAGGTTCTTTGCAGCCGCAACGTTGTTTCGCTCAAGAGCCTTATCGCGGGCCTCAATAGCAGCCTTCTTAGGTGCCTCAATTTGTTCTATGGAACTTCTTGCCTTGTCCCTTTGTTGCTTTTGCTTATAAAGAGGGTCAAGAGTTGGGTCTGTGGATAGCTTATATCTGCCTCTGCCAGTGTGCTTAACTACACCGTCATTCTCTAGGTCTCTTAATATCTCATCAATAACCTGAGTTGAGTCTGTCTTCGCTGCTCGTTTAAGCTGACCTCTGTTTACTTTGCCACGCTTATCAAGCTCTGCTTTGACATCATCTTTTTGCTTAACTGAAAATATTGGAGCCTTTGGCTTTGGTGCCATGCTAGGACGCTGTATGCGGTCAAACTGAGCCGCTACGTCCTCACCATACAAAGACACAAGCTCTTCTCTGGTCACATCAGCATTGGGGTCTATGCCACTGGCCTGACGCGAGGCCTGTATCTTTTGTACGTCCTCATCTCTCCACACAGTGGAGTCCAAAGGAATAGGCATGAATGCTCTTTTGGCCTCTTTAGCAGCTTCTGCAAGAGCCAGAGTCTTCTGCTCGTCAGTCAGGTTTGTGTCTGTGACTTCAGCCTCTGGAACGGCCTGAGCTTCCTCTGGCTCAGGTGGCATACGAATGTCATACCCAACTTTACCAAGCTCAATTCTCTCTCCCGCTCTTTGCCCCTCCTCAATAGCGTCTTCATCTAATTGACGCTGGGCTTCTGCGGCTTCTTTCTTTTTTACATCCCCGCCCAGAACTCCAGTGGCCCCTCTTACGGTTCCACCAACCAGTCCAGCAGCTACAGCAACCTCAATGTATTCTTTAACTGCGTCATCGCTAGTGATGCTTTGACCGGCCTGCAACCTTTCAAGGACCTGTTGCCCAACTTCTGTCGGCACCTCTGCCACAGCACCAAATCCAGCGCTTTTTGCACCACGAGAGAACATGCCGCCACCACCAAGCCACTTAGGGCTGATGATTCTGCCTATCAATATTCTGTCAGCAATGAAGTCTAAGGATGCCTGCGGTATGGCTGTAAGGGCTGCAACGCCCTCATCAACTTGTACTGGGCGTCCACCTTCTATATCTGCTTCTTTCTGAGCTTCGCGGTTTGCACCGTAGAAGAACGGAAGGTTTGCAGCTAGACCACCAGCAACCGTACCGATAACGGTTCCTATACCGGGTACTATAGAACCTATTTTTGCACCAATAGCAGAGCCAGCTAAGGTTGACCCAAGCTGGGGTACTTGTTCGCCAAGTGTTTCTTTGAAGAACTGAAATCCTGATCCGATGTCTTTTACATCATCTAGTCTGGTGGCGTTTGCCCCTGACTCCTGAAGCTGCTGTTTGTTTGTCTCTACAATGCCAGAACCAATATCTTTTAAAGCATCTATGCCAGTGCTTTTGCCAATACCCTCCAGAGAAGAGCCGTACATCATCTGTAGGGTGTCGATACCTGTACCGACAGCGCCAAAAAAGCCACGCTCTTTATCTGTGTCTATTAATTGTTCTGGGCCGCCAATAAAAGTGTCGCCCTGCCCAGATATGTATTGAGCAGCAGCTTGCTTTTCAGCTTCTGTTGGCTGATCGCCTTGGATGCGGAATCCGTATGTTCTGCCTGATCCACCTTGCGGGTAATATTCACCCATGTCTCACCCCCTAGGAAGCCGCTTGACTGCGTAGGTCTACAAGCCCAAACCCAGCACCGCCGACTATGCTGTCAACTATAGACTTAGCTCTCGCTCTGTCTGTTGGAGTAGCCATTGGGTCTTTCATTATTTCTACCTGAGCATCAAGAATGTCTTTTTGGGCTATTTTAGGCTTTTTGCTTTTGTCTAACTTAGCCCTAGCGTTAACCAGATCAATAACACCTTCTTGATATCTGTCCTGAGCCTCACGATAAGCCTTCAAGCCAGACACGCCAGCTTCACCAGCAGCGCCAAGCAGGGTTGGCTCCTTAGATGACATTAGTGCAAGACCAGCCTGCGCGATAGCGAGCCACTTGTCCTGCTCTCTGCCCTTCTTTAGGTCCTCCTGCATCTTCAATATTTCTGCTTCTATTGAAGTGTCTTCACTTTCTACTTTCGGAGAAGCTGGTACAAGCGGTTGAACAGGCGCAGTCTGTGAGGTTGGTGGAGTTGTTGTGGATGGCGTCATCCATGGCGGAGTTTTGTCGTCTGTTTTGTCTTCAGTTTTTGCAGCGACAGCAGCAGCGGCGGCAACAGCGTCAGCAGCCTTCTCTTCCTCAGCCAACGCATCACCTAAAGGAGTTGGATCTGGCTTTGGCTCTTGCCTTGCCTTTCTATCAACCCCTGCCAACTGATTATCGTCAAGATATATAGGCTCGCCATCTTCACCAACAATATATTCGCCAAGATCATCAGACATAACAGCTTTGCCAAACAAAGTGCCTATTTCAATAGGATTGTCTTGATCTCCCTGTGCTACTGGTGGAGTTTGATTAACTGGGGTTGCAGCCATGGCTGACATAAAGTTAGGTTTTGCATCAGACTGGAACAGGTCACTTTTCTTTACGCCTCTTTCTGCTAACAAGTCAGCGAAGCCGGATTGATTGCCCATGACGCCACTGACATACTCTGTCTTAGAAGGGTCACCTTCAAAACCTTCAGTGCCAGCAATACCCTGATTGTAAGAAAGTAAAGCTAAATCTCTGTTGCCAAGAATGCCTTCTGCCTTATCTAGGTAATCCATTACAAATGGCTCAACCTTTTGACCACTCATTAGAGCTTCGTCAACCATGGCCTTGTTAGCTTTATAGGCAGCTAGTGCGCTTTCGTAGTCACCACTTTGTACGGCCTTTTGAAGCTCAGGGAATAAAGATTTAATTCCATAGCCCGGCTGGATTGCAGTTGTTGGCATAATCTGAAGAGGGCCGATCTCACCAGATGAGCCATACATGTTCTTACCGTAACCTGACTCTTGCCCATACAGCCCGTAAAGCTCAGCGTTTGATGGAAAGTAAGCACCTTGCTGTGCTTTAACAACTCCACCCTCAGCCATACCCATAGCCATATCTTCTGGCGCTGGCGTTGGAGCGGGCGCAGTCTGACGCATGGCTTGAGGCATGATAGTTCCTATGCCCTCAGATGCAGCGCTTTGAGGGGCCATAGCCTCTGACATACCAGCTATGCCCTGCATAGGCACACCAGCAGCGGCTACAGCCTCTTCAGCTACTGTTGGCTCTTGAGCAGCCTGACGCTTGCTAAAGTCATCTCTGACGCGCTTACGGCGTTGTATTTCGCTAAGTACAAGAAACTGCGGAGCGTTGCCAGAAGGCATCTGCATTTCTTTGATAAGCTGATTTTCAGAGAAGTTCTTGAGGCTGTCTTGGATGTCTATAATGTTCATTAATTAGCCGCCCATACCTTTATATAATCCTAAGGCTGAAACGCCTGTTCCAAGCAATTGCTGGATAGGGTTATAAGATTGAAGTTTGGTTGTTTCTGTTGAAGGCTGTACAGGTACACCTCTAAGAATGGATGAATAGAACTGCAACTGCTCGCGGTCATAATCCCGCTGACGTACAAAATCTTCATAAGAAATATCCAGACCAGCTTGTTTCTCTGCCTGAATATCCCGGCCAATCTTCTCTAACATAGAAGCGGCTTGGATATCCCCATCGCGAGCCATTTGACCCAACTGAGCCATTTGGGCTGCTTGCCCAGATGCTGACTCCGCTGCGCCTAGACCTAGTCGCTCTGCTGACTCTCTGGCTGCCCTGTCTCTTTCAAACTGTCCTTGTGCCGATTCATATGCTTGCTGCTGCCCCGAAGCCTGTATTTCGCCCAACTGCCTTGAAAGCGCTTCACTTGCGAGGCCTTGCTGAACTGCTTGTCTGGAGCCACCGAATGCACCAGCCTCAACGGCTTGCGCCGCGCGTCCTGCGTTTTGTCTTTGGGCGTCAAGAATGGCTTGTTGTTTTTGTACATCTACCACCTGTTGCATGTAAGGGGACATATATTGTTGGGCTGCTGCATTATCAAACTGACCCGCTTGATAACCCATGCCCTGCATTGATCTGCCAAGACCAGCCATGGTGGCTGCTTGAGCTTGGGGTAATCCTTGGATACCTTGACCAGCAATATTACGCCCCATCTGCTGGGCATCAGTAACATCAACGCCACCAGTTTGTAATCGCTGACCTTGGTACGGCTGATACTGTTGCTTTGTCTCGGCCTCTGTTCTGTTTAGAAGACGCTCAAAGTATGGCTGTACATATTCGGGAAGGTTGGTTTGAACAACCGTCTGATCTGTTGGTTTAGGTGAGCCTTTGCTCATTGTTACAGCTCCATTCTATAAGCAATATATTCCGGCTTCCAGCCGTACTTAGATAACCATCGTCCCCACGCTTTTCTTCCGTACCCCTCAAGGTGAGAACAACCATTCTTCCTTGAGTATTCTGACAAAGTTTCGACCGCCATGGGTAGCCACTCTCTCATTCTTCTGCCGCCTATCCAATCCATTGCCATTGCTTTGCGGCCCGGATAGGATATTACGCTTGTTGTTATAGCGGCTATAGCTTCATCGCCATCCATTACAACCCACAAAACGTACTGACCACCAACTATAGCGTGGTACAAGTCATCAATGTGATACTTCCCATTGGAAGTTTCCACTGACCTATTCATTAACTTTGCTACGTCTCCCCAGACGATCCCCAGAGCTTCTCTGGGTACTACTGATATGATCATACTGGTAGCATTTTACTCTGTGGCACTTGCTTGGGCTGCATTGTGCCGCCTGTCCTCATTTCACGGACACGGTCCATCATTTCATAAAGAGACTTCGAGCCTGCGTCAGTCGAGCCGTTGCCCAGTCCGCTAACCACATCCGCAGGAACGATAAACTCACCATCGGATAATACAACGTCCTGTTCTCCTTCTAGTGTTGCGGGAATCATGTCATCCATGCCGTCACCGACACCGCTGACCTGTCCCTCTGTAGCCTCCGCATTCTCATCAAACTGGCCTGTCTGTACGCGCTCAACGAGGTCGCGAAGGGCTTCCTCACCATAACGAGATACAAATCTAGCTAGCACAACCTGTGGGTTGTCATCCTTACCTTTAATTGCATCAACAGCCTCAGAGATAAGCTCTTTGTCATTTGGCTGCTCTGACATGTCCATGTCACCACCCTCTGCGTAACGCAGGGCTGCTAGGCCGCCGTCAGCAAATTGAGTTGGGCCAAAGTAATCAAACTCTTTGTCAATGCCCGGACGGAAGCCAGCACCGGGGGTGAACTGCTTCTTGTCATAAGCCTCAGCTTCTTCTGTGTTGAACTTTTTCTTTTCTATGTCTAAATCTGGAGGCGGCATCATCAGGCCAGCAGTTCCGGCAGCGCCGAGCGTGTATGGATTTAGAGCGGCATTCTTAGCGCCTTCAAGACCTGTACCAAAGTTAAGACCCTTTGTCGGGTCAGACGTGCTAAATATATCACCAAATGTACTGGTTGCTTTTGGAGCCATTAACTTAGAGGCGTCTGCTGCTGCCATAGTTGGTCCCACAGGAGGAGCGCCAAATGCGCTTTGCATTGTCATTGGCGGCTTTAAATTTGCCGCCACGTTAGATTGTACGCTGCCCGGAAGACCGGCTGTCCCTGCCCCTGCGGCTGTTGGGGTAGCGCCAGTTGCTCCACCCATCATAGAGCCAAGGGCCTTGCCGCCCAAGAATGACATAAGGCCAGTCTGGATACCTTGACCAAGGTCCCCTGTTTCAAGATATGACCCCAAACCAGAGCCTAAAGCACCAGCGGTGAGAGCGCCCATGCCCCCTAACATACCAGCGCCAGCTAATCCAGAGCCAGCTAATCCAAGCAACATTGGTAACATATTCTACTCCTTAGAGTCCTGCGTACTCTGTTTTTGCGTCAAATGATGGACAGGCTTTTGTTGAGAAGTCTCTGTGTCCAAAGACCTCCGCATCCGGGTATCTATCAAGTATTTCCTTGATAAGGGCGACAAGCGCATCTCGCTGTCCCTCGGTGCGTGTGTCTTTAGAATTTCCTTCAGAGTCAGAACCACCCACATAGCATATGCCGATGCTGCTACTGTTATGCCCCTTACAATGAGCGCCACTGATTTCTTCAGGACGCCCAGCGTGAAGCGAACCGTCCAACTCAACGACCCAATGATAACCGATATCACTCCAGCCACGCTCCTCTGTGTGCCAGCGTTTTATCTCCGCAGTCCTCACGTCTCGACCTTCGGGTGTGTCCGCGCAGTGGACAATTATCTTTTTAATCTCCCGCATATCCCTCACCATACTCTTTCATCAACTTACCTATTGGCAACCAATTCGTTTCGTATATTTTACCATCTTTTATCTGGATATCGTAGACCCCATAAGACCACCCAGTTAATGTATGTCTAGCATACTCTTCTATATGTCCTTCCGGTAGGCTTGTTCCTAAATTGATTATGTTTACAAACTGATTACCTATCTTTGGAAAGGTCTTGTCTAGGCGCTTATGAGTATGCCCATAGACTATATCATGCATAGCGTCCCTTGCTATAGAGTTCTCTGACTGCATTCCTCCATACGCCTTACCCATTGTATTTAAAGGAGCATGAGTAAAACCTACATCACCTATAAAATAGAACTCACCATATGGAGAGTAAGTCCAGTTGTAGTCATCCATTGTAGCAAACAATATCTGATCAAGCATGTCCACTATCTCAGGATTTTTGTTGGTATAAGACCAAATCCTGTCTTCATGATTGCCAAGAGTGACGTGCTTCGGAACATCATAGCCGTCTAGGCCTTTGTGAAATGCCCTAATAGCCTCTTGGAAACTCTTCATGTCCTGCCCAAATGAGGGCTTTTCCTTGCCTTTCAGGGTATCGTTGCTATCAAACCTATTGAGAGAGTCAACGCTTGCGAAGTCTCCAATCTGAATAATCTGGTCAACCCCGTTGTCCTTCGCATATTTTCCCATAGCGTAGAACCTAGTCTTGTCAGGCATGTTTGGCCCATCATGACAATCGCCTATAGCCAGAACTCTTTTGGTCTCATCCGGCTTCGACTTACGCTGCTGGATTCTGTATACAGGCTTCAGAACTACCTTAGCTGTAACAACATTTTCCCTTTTCTTTGCAGTTAAGGACGCGCTGCTAGTAACAAGCCCCATCTCCCTTGCTTTTCTAAGCCTAGAGGCATAGGTATGATATCCAACCCCAGACTCTCTAGCAGCGGCAATTACACTATTTCCGTACTCAAAAAAAAGTCTTGCAGTCTCTTCGTATACTGACCTAGGTAAAGTTGGCTGTGCCATCTCCAGTCCCCCGACTATAAAGTTATATGTAACTTTTAAAGTTAGGAGATTGTATCAGTTAAGTGTTTATTTTGTAAGCCCTTTCATTTTGTTAAGCCTTTTGCCTTTTCGTAGCTGCGCATTCCACCCAGACCTAATAATCCTAGAAGCACAGTCATTAAGCTGTCCATATCAAACTGAGGGTAAGCTACTGGGTCAACTCCCATATAGGCAGTTACTACATCCATAGTAGGAAAAACTAAAAAGTGAGCAAATAGAGCCAAGCTACAGCACCAGCCCACACTAGGTCGCCAACCAGCCACAAAAATATTCCGTGACTTAGCTTCTTCAGCATTTATCGCTAGCTGGCCTTTCGCTAATTCCTGTGCATGGTTGTCTGCCATTGTCGCTAGTTCGTGAGCTAACTTGTTCTTCTGATCCTTGTCCTCTATGAACTTGTCCAGTAATCCTGTGACTGGCCCTATCAATGCCTGCAACATTCTGCCTTCTCCTGTTTGTTAAAGCTTGTGCTTTAGTTGTGTGATTGTGCATATTCCACATCATCACCTCATCTCCATCATTGTTTCAATTTTAGCAATGCGTAACTCAAGTTCTCGCACACGCTGGATATTGGCCTCTACTGACGCTGGCGGCTTCCATTCGTCTATCCAGTTGTCATTCTCTTGGATTTCTTCCCAGTGCATTTTCTGTTCATGTTCTAAAAAGGCCAGCCGTTCAGTAATCGAAAAATAACCCCAAACAGACAGACCAGTAAAAGCTATTAGCCCTATCAGGTTTTTTAGCGGAATGGTAAATTCGCTGCCCTCATTTAGTTTTGTAGGTACGCCCTTCATTTTTTACTCATCCAAGTTGTCATTCCGATATAAGCCCCCACTATGCCGCTGCCACTAAGGAATATAAGGTCTGTTACCCCCGCTAATCCCTCTAGCTTTTCGGCAGAACACAAGGGAGAAGCAAGGAAAGTCGCATACACACCCATGAATATCAGGGTACACCTTGCCATACGCAACTGCGCTAAGTTTTTCCTTAGCTCTGTCTCAGTCTTCTTTATCTCTTTAACATGAGAAAGCTCTTCATCCGTGACTATGCCGTCCCCATCCTCATCGTATTCGCTATACACGCTGTTTTTCTGCAATTTTTTTTGAGCCATATTTGTACTATGGTACTATATTTACCACACCTGAGTTGTTCCATAAGGCTCCCGATTCAAGACCTGTCGATGCTGTCGGCAAGTCTGTTAAAGTTATCTTTGTACCCCTAAGCTCTCCCGGTGTTCTCTCTTGCTCAATAAATATTTCTAACGCTCTCAGTAAATCCTGCATATAGGGCAGGGAATACTCCTGAGTAGGCTCAGGCAATCTTGGTGCTGGTACATTAATTACAGCCATTAGCGCCTGCCATCTGGGCGTATGTCAACGCGAGGTGACCCCAGCTTCCATTTTGTGCCTAAAGCAGATGAGTCAACCTTTATGGCGAATGACCTACCCCTTACCCTTAGATTAAGAAGCTCTGTGAAGGTCTCTACAGGAGATGACGCAGTTCTTACCGCTGAACCGCTAGACGTGCTTCCGTAGGCCGCTCCGGGTTCTGTACGGGCTTGTAAAGTAAATGTTGCTTGAGGGCTAGATAGTGCCGTTGAGCCAACAAACGTCAGATCAGGCACTACCGTTGTGGCTAGAGTAAACCTATCTCCGTCACCTATATCCATTGGCGCTGACTCAATAAACGAAGCCATAGCTGACCCGTCATCGTCATACTCAAACTCATGGTTATATAAGTATCCGCTTTCAGCAGCTATAGGAAAGTTTCTTATACCTCTGTCGATCCAAGCTGATCTACTTAGGTTGCCGTAATACCAAATGTCATCTTTGTAATTGTATATAACGTACTTGTCGTTCTCTCCTGAGCCACCGCTAGCTAAGGAGTTTGTCTCAGATGGGTAAAGCCATATCACCTCTGAAAACTCAGAGTTAATTCCTCCATACACCTTGTCCGACTGAGAGAAGTTAAAATTGTTAAACACATGATCTTTTACTGTGCAGTTAAGCTGCTTTGTCTGACCTGAGTAAGTGTAGAAGTTATCTATACCCATCCAGTAGACAACGTCTTCTGTTGCAACGGCAGCATTAGGTCCCATAATTGTGATGTTTGAAGCTAACTGCTGTATACCAAAAGTAAACGGTGGCCCAATAAATCTCATTGAGTGAAGAGATGTATCAGTCCACACAAGAATTTCACGCTTTGTCTCAACCGCTTGCACAAACTCAGAGCCAGAACCAAGTATAAGGTCGCCAGCAGTGTTTGTGCTTGTTGGATACCAGTCAACTGCGTTCTCTTGACTAGAGAACCTAACAAGCAGGGGGTCCTGCACACCATTACCTTGAGCGGCACTTGAGCTAGAATTAATTGCATCACATCCAAACGCTAGAACATGCCTGTCCTGATCTGACACAAGTATCTGCTTGGCTATCTGCGGAGCTGATTTAGCCCCACTTTTAGTAGAAAGCTCTACAGCTCTAGCGCCAAGACCCACACCCTTGTCCCAATAGTACACGTTTGCGTCCCTTGGGTTGATAATTAAGTCCTCTCCAAAGTTGTCATGTGACCACAGTCTTATGTTTGTTGTTGTTGTTAGGGAAGATCCAGAACCCCAGCCAAGTCTTCCCCATGTGCTGGAACCCCAACCAGTTCCACCAACCTGTGAGTTCAGCCCAACATTAATTTGATACTTACCTACAACTGAGCCGCCACCATTACCCGTGTCAGAGCCATTAGCTGTAGCGGAAACAACTATTTGATACTGACTTGAGCTTACAACTGCGGTTATCTTATGCTCAGCATTTAGTATGGCTGCTGTTATATTGCCACCTAGAGTAGCAGCGCCAGAAACTTCAACGAAATCATTTAACACAGCACCGTGATTTGTGTCTGAAACTGTGATTGTTGTAGAGCCGTTGGTCGCTGCAAACGTAACATCACCAGCCGCTGTGGTCGATCTCAGTGGGGTGATGTCATTAAAGCCTCCACCCTCTTCTATATAGTATTTTAGATGAGTCCCTATGCCTAAAAAGTTAGACCCGTCTAAGGCTATCCAGTTGTGGAGAGCGCGAGCGGCCCCCTGAAAGGTGTTGACGCTATACTTTAGCCATCCACCAATCTTCTCTGGAAAACCAAGACGAAACCTTATCTTGTCGCCATCTACCCAGCCACCCTCATTAGAATAAGATGTAATATCTTTATTTATTCCGGGTCTGAATTGTAATTTTTGAAGAGGCATTTAGCTTCTCTCTTATGCAGGCTGTGTTACAGAGCTAAGGCTTGTTGGGTCGCCATTCATCATAGTTGAGGATTTTTCTGTGGCGCTTGGAGATATGCAGCGCCACTGATACCAGCGATGCGATGTGCTTGGGTTGTTTGTGGTAATCGAAATTAAATTATAGTTGTAAGTATTGCTTGTGTTTGTGATACTTGTGCATCCGCCGTTGCTATCAAAAACAATTGAAAACCCTCTGGCTCCCCCTTGACTACCGCTATAGCCAGCGTCTAACCCCAGAACCACATCAGACATGTTTGTTGAACTTGTGCCACCGTACAAATAAATAGAACATCCTTGAGCATCTTCGTTTTGACTAAAGCTCATATTAAGATTCTGATTTAAGAAGCCTGTTCCCGCTCTGAAAACAGGTGAATAAATAGTAAAAGGATTAAACAATAAGCTGCCTGAGTATGATTGAGGAGCGGCTGTGCTGTTAGGTGATGTGATGCCAAAGGCAGAATACCCATGACCAGCGTTGTAAGACATCTGAACACGGATGTCCCTTGTTGTTGTTGCTGTTGATCCGTAGAAATCAGACAAAGACAACGCCCCAGATGTGGGGACATTTGTATTGCCAGAAGAGACTAAACCGCCATTCCTGTAATACTCACTAAGGGCATGAGGAGCAGACCCCCCAAACTCACCGACTAAGCTATTTATGCTTATTGTTCCAGAACCGGGAAGTGTCATAACTATATACCGCTATAAGCTGTTACATC
>Ga0209535_1001614_pt1 | contig 15275 bp, 13 predicted proteins | sample LinPmetageLP28_FD_184041 | JGI IMG/M metagenome (GOLD analysis project Ga0209535, IMG submission 184041) | Marine viral communities from the Pacific Ocean - LP-28 (SPAdes) (version 2) | ecosystem: Environmental > Aquatic > Marine > Oceanic | place: Pacific Ocean | collected 2009-08-22 | reverse complement strand
CCTCAGAATCTGCTTTGATTTGAAGCGGTGATCGTAGAGTGTTTCTGTACTGAGCAGGATTTTCAATACCTAGTTCTGATTCTGCACCTCCCAATTTATGAAACTGTTCTTGCCTAGAAGAAGTTAGAAGTAAAGACATATTTATATTATTATAATATTATTATAAATATATCTTAAAAAAAATCTATTTAATTTTACAAATGACTATCACTGGTAAAAAAAAGAAAAGTAAAACTATAAAACCTTTACATTGTCCAAATCTTGGAGAATGTCAATTCAATATTGAAGAAGATGTTAAAAAGTCAAAAAAGATAAATGAAAAAGATGTATTTGGAGTGAAACCTAATCTTCCTCAGAAGAAGAAGCGGAATCGTCAGAAGAACAAGACTTACTGAGTTTTTCCATTTTTTCTTTCAGCTTCTGCATTTTTCGTTCTTTCTTTTGTTCCTTAGTTAACTTGGGTCTTCCAAGAGATCCTTTTTCTTTTAATTTTTTGAGTTGATTTTGTAAATCTTTTATTTGTAATTCTGATTTCAATAATTCATCTTGTGCTAATTGTAAATCTGTTGATTTATTATTTCTAATCATATCTAAATCTTTTTCCATATTCTTAATTATATTAAATCTTTCTCCAGATGTTTTTCTAACACGTTTTAATTCTTCTCTTTCTTCTTCCATTAAATCTTGTAATCTTGCTTCTACTTCTTGATTCACATTATTAATGATTTCTTTCTGAACATTATTATGTAGATCTTCATATTTCTTTGTATATATCTTAAGTTCTGTTTTAATTGCACGTTTATCATTTTTGAGTTTAACTATCAATGATTCATCCATCTCATACATGTAAATAATAAATGCACGTAATGCCTTATTCGGAACACTTTTCCCCTTGGATATATCCGTTAAGAATTTCTTAATTTTATTCTTATATTGTCTATGAGTGTTTGGAATTGGCTGTCCTTCTGAGTGAAAATCACTGTATGAATATTTTCCATCTTCATAGAAATCAAGTAAGATCTCAGATACTTTATCAATAATATAGTTTAGTGGTTTGTCTTCCATATCTTTAAAATCATCAAAATTAACGGTAAAGGTTTTTAAGTCGGTCATATACTTTAACATAGATTTTATTTTTAAATAATAACAAAAAGTTATTTATTTTGTTAGTATTTAAATATCAAAATGAAATAAATCATCTGATAGAAATATCGCAGTATCTGATAGAAATAAAAATAAATATCGTATTAACTGATGATTTCACGATTTATCTGATAAAAGCGTATTTAGTCTATTTTTTTAATTATAGTATATTATATAGAAGGTACTTAATTAATTTTTTATTAATGTTTTATTTACTCAATATTAAAATGTTGAAAATGTCAAATAGTAGTTATTACCTTATAAAGCGTATTTTTACCTTTTAATTTATGAATTTATGATATTTTTATCAGATAACTCAATATTTTTACCTTTAACCCCGATATTTATTCGCTCATTTTAGTTAACGTTGAATAAGGAGATCATTTTACATTGTTTTTTCTTGATTTAAATTAAAGATTTTACATTTTGAATTAATTATATTTCATAAATATTTTCTATTTTATAATAATAAAAGATGTCCTCGGAAACAGATTATTTACCTGAGTTTGAAGAAGCTATTAATATTTCTGATGAAGTGGATGAATTAGATGGAGATGCAGAAGAAGAGTCAGAAATTACAATTTCAATTAATGATAATGTAGAAGTTATTAATAAAGACACGGGAGAGGAAAATCCTAATTTTGAATACAGTGATGAAGAAGAACAAGTTGTTGAAGTTAAACCTACAAAAAAAAAACTTAAAAAAGAGGAAGTATTCAAACCTCCAAAAGTTATTGCTGTAAAAAGCACTCGTCAAGAAATAGCAGAAAAGAAAAGACAAATGAAAATAGAATTCGCTTTACAAAAAGAAAAAGAAAAACTTGAGGCATCTGTAAAAGCCAAGAAACCGAGAAAACCTATGTCTGAGGAAGCAAAAGCAAAGTTAGCAGAAAATCGTAAGAAGGCTCACGCTGCTGTCAGACAAAAAAAGATTAACAGAGAAAATGCATTGAAGAATGGAGATCCTGAACCTTTAACAGTTGCAGAAAAAAAGAAATATAAAAAAGTATCAGAAGCAATATTAGTTGAGAATAAAGGTATTACTGCTGAACAAGTAGCAGAAATCACAGCAAAAGCAATCAAAGATTATGATACAAAGAGACAATCAGATAAAGTAGAAAGAAAAAAACAAAAAGCAGAAGAAGAGAGACAAACACAGATTCGCAATACTGTTTTAAGAGCACACGGAAAACCGGATAAGAATGATATTTGGGGAGAAGCTTTAAAAGAAATGTGGAGTTAATGAAATATTTGTAAAGCATATTTCATTAAATTAATTAAAGAGTTTATTATAATATATTTCATATATATATTATAATGGATAGTAACGCAAAGCAACAAAGCAATGCTCCAAAAGTCTTACCTGTTTTACAACCTGATACTGTTCCAGATGGGAATGCTCCTGTTCATCCTAATCTTCCTCAAATTTCAGGACATGGAGGAGGTGCTTGTCTTCTGATGGTCAGTCCTGTAAAAACTGGGAAGAGTACAATAATCAGTAATCTTCTTTTAAACTCTGATTTTTATGATGCTCAGGAACGATTTGATTCTGTGGATATTATCAGTAATACGATTGCTAATGATGTTACATCTAGATTCTTAAAAGAAGCATTTAATACACACGATCATTACAATGATAATATAATTGATGGAATTGTAGAAAGACAAAAATCTTTTGAAAAAGAAGATCAACCGGAAATAGCTGTAGTAGTAGATGATTGCCTTGGCTCAATTAAAAGGGAGGGGAGGATCAATCATCTTGCAAGCCGATTTCGGCATTACAATATTAAACTTCTGATAATAAGTTCTCAGAATTTTCGTGCGGTATCTCCAATCATTCGCCAGAATGCAACTAACGTTATTATTGGTTCTCCATTTCCTAACAGAAAAGAATTATTGAAAGTAGCTGATGAATATGGAGATTTATTTGGAGGAGCTGATATGTTTATATCTGCGTATAAATATGCTACACCTGATAGATATAATTTCATACATCTTGACTTACAAGAAAATCCTCCAGTAATGTATAAGAATTTTGACTTTCCAGTAATGATTGGAGAAAAACCTCAATTCAAAGAAATAAATAAAAAAAACTTTTCATTAGAAGAAAATCTTGATACTAGTATAAAAGACAATGGACTCACTGGGAATAAACGAGGCAAGAAGTCAAGCAAGGTCACTGACTCAGAACACGGCACTTTATAATCAAGGTATAACAGCACAAGTAAATGAGGACATTACAAATGCTTCAAATACATTGGGAGTAGATAAATTAAAAGCATCTAATGATTTAAGATGGGCGGAGGCGGGCGATGCTGTTTCAGGTGGACTTACTTTAAAGTCCGGGGGTTCTGTTGCGAGTGATTTAGGAAAATATGGATTAGGTAAAGATTTTGTGAGTGCTAGATTTGATGATACACTCGCAGGAAAGATAAGAAAGACTTGGGGAGGTGGAGCAGAACCTGAGGCACAGGGAGTTCCAAATGTAGAAGCAGAAGAAGCTGCTGCTCCTGCGAGAAATCCTTTATTTGCTCAAAGATCCAGAGCACCTGTTCGTGCTCCTCCATCAGATTTTGACTCAGCACCGACTAGATCTGGTTTAGTATCTGTAAGAGGAGATGATGGTGGTGGTGGATTTATTCCAGAAGATTCTCCTATTAATCCTAGAACTCCTGCCCCCGCCCCCGCTCCAATTACATCTGATGATACAGCAACTCCTGATACAACACAAGTTAGGGCGAATACTGAAACTACAAACTTAACAGGCGATACTGCACAAGAAACTACAAACTCAACCGGCCGGGCAAGTAGCACCGCCACTGAAACTACAAATCTTGAAGGAACCGGTAATGAAATAGTAGATGATTACAAAAGAGCAAAGGGACTCGCAACTGGGGCTGTTGCAACTGGTATAGGAAAGGTAGTTGGTAATATTCAGGGAGGTCTAGATATATATGATGCTTTTGCTGATCCATCAGCATTTAAAGATGGATACAATGCTTCTTCTGCAAAAGGAACTGGTTGGGAATATGCGGGACACATATTGAATAGTGTTGGAACTGTTTCTGATATGATTGGTATTTTTGTTCCTGGTTTTGAAGAGTTAGGTGCTGCTGCTAATTTGGCTGGATCAATTGCTAACACAGTAGGAGATCACGAATTAGCAAAAAACAAACAAGATACAGATACAACTTCTGCTTCTGATACAGAAGGAGGTCTTAAAGCAAGTATGAGAATAGATCCAAATCTTCAGTCTGCTGGATTAATTGCTTCTCAGTCAAATAATATTAATAAACAATCAACAGTTTCTGCTTTTTAAGGGAATAATATTTTTTTTAAAGTTTTTTTTACATTTCACATTTTTATATAATAAACATTATAAATGCCAACTCCATCGTTTTTTACTGCTGAGCAGAAATTGCCCATCGCCCAGAAGAAAGTATCAGTCCAAGCTGAGAATGGTTTACAATATTCTCTTGGACAGAAAGTTAATTTTGTAATTCCTGCTTCTGTTGGAAACTTTATGCCTTCTGAAACATATCTAAGAATGAATGTTAAGATTTCATATCCCGCAGGTGTTGTTCGTCCTACTCGCCTTCAACTTGACTCTGCACTAGGAGGAAATGTTTTGATCAAAGACTGTCGCATCAGTTCTGGAGGAGCACAAAATGTTTTACTTGAGGAGATTCAAAATGCTAATATTCTTACTGCTTTAAAGTATGATTATGAAACAAATGACAATCATAAAAGTAAACGGGCTTTGACCGAAGGAGCACTTAAATATTCGCAGGATACTCGTCCTACTCTTGGTGCTGAACAATATCCAGGAACTAACATTACTTCAAATCCGTACTATAAGAAAGAAGGTGCTACTGCTGAGACTGAATGGACTGATGCTGATTTTGAAGAAGTAAAATGTTTGATTAAGATTCCTGGGGGGATTTTCGGTAATTCTAAAATCTTCCCACTTTCTCTAACTGATGGTCTCCGTGTAGAACTTATTTTAGAAGATGCAAATAAGATTTTCCAGCAACCTGAATCTGTATTAAGAGATAGAAGTATTCAGTCTAATCCTCGCTGGCATTCCAAGGACGGTTTGAATGCTTCATCACAGACTGGGAACTGGCAGGTCAATGCCACCTCTAAGGTTATGTCTTCTTTCTATGTTACAAATGATAATAATCAGTTTGGTGGTGCTCAAAACTTTCCTTTCTGTGTTGGTGAAGAAATATCTTGGTTTAATGTTCTTACTGGTGTAGATTTGGGAGCAGGTGGTGCTTCGCCACTTCTTTATGATACTGCTGCTATTATTAGTAAGATTGAATCTGATACTGTTGATAGTCGTGTTCTTACAAAGGTTACTCTAAAAAATCCTTGCACTCTTTTGAGCACAAACGCGAATACCCAGGAACTTAATACTGCTGATTGGGCATTATATTCAAGATCTCTTATTTCGCAGAGTTCTTTTGAACCTTCTGTTCTTATTGATAATGTTGAATTGATTGTTCAAGAAGTAAGAATGCCTGATGGATACAATGCGAAGATGAATCAGATGCTCAAAGAAGGTGGTTCATTAAACTATGATTTCTTATCTTTCACAAATATGAAATATTCTCAACTTGAATCAGACAGAGTTGTAAATATTCGTCTGCCTATTCAGTTTTCTCGTTGTAAGTCTGCTCTCTGTATTCCAGTAGATGCGACTCCTTACACTACGAAACAGAGTATTGAAGCTACTACAACTTATGAAGTAAATCAGATTGAACATGATTGTGGTTTTGACGGCGATACTGTTTACGCCAAGAATAACTCCACACGTTCAGGACTTGTAGGGGTTCCAGATAATGTAACTCAGTATCAGTTTATTTACGACGGGAAATTAAATCCTAACAGAAAAGTTCCTCTTGCTAGAATCAGTGTTAAGAATGCTTCTGGTAATCAAGGTATTAATCAGCAGTCTTTTATTGAGAATGAGAAAGCATTATATATGGCTGGAATTGAACCTCTATCATTCAGAAAGTTCCAAGAGAACTTTTTCATCGGCAGAGCATTCTCGCTCCAGAATGGGGTCTATGACGCTCGTGGGAAAGACTTTAACTTACAAGTAGATTATCAAGAAACAGCTGGTCCTTCTAAACCCCATCTTTGGAATTGCTTCATTGCTCATCTAAGGAGAATTGTTGTTCGTGGGGATTCTATTTCTCTAGAAGTATAAGCAATTTACTTTGTATAATATTTTATTAAATGATTTCCTTTAAGAATAAACTTAGTTGCTCAGCAATCCAACTGAGAGAATTAATAATTTCTGAGGAGATCTTTTTTTATAATTATATTTTAAAATAATGTCTACAAATAAACAAAAGTTTAATCGCAAATATGGTTTTAAACTTGATGAAGGACATAGTAAAGCAGAGATTGTACGACTTACAGGAATCCCTAAGCGAATACTTGATAAAGTATATTATCGTGGAGTCGGTGCTCGTAAATCTAATCCACAGTCGGTTAGAAGTGCTTCTTCGGGAAAGAAGGTTGGCGGTAATAGTCTTAGAGGAAAAATGAGTGGTCCTCAGTGGGGCTATTCTAGAATTTACAGTTTTATTATGAAGCAAAAAGGCACATGGCAGAAGGCTGATAAGGATTTGGCGGACGAAGTAAAGAAATTAAAGATCAAAGGATTTATGAAATGATAATTTTAATAGTTAAAAATAATATCTTTGTTATATTATAAACGACAAATGAGTATTTTATTACATGGCGATTGTTTAGAAGAAATGAAATCATTAGATGATAAAAGTATTGATTTAATATTCTGTGATTTACCTTACGGACAGACGAGCTGTAAGTGGGATTGTAAAATAGATTTAGAGAAGTTTTGGATTGAAGTAATGAGAATTAAGAAATTAAATACTCCAATATTTATGACAACTACAACTAAATTTGGAGTTGAGTTGATTAACTCTGCACCGAAGAAATGTCATTTTAGATATGATATTGTTTGGGTTAAATCTGCTCCAGCAGGATTCCTTTCAGCAAAGAAGATGCCGATGAGAAAGCACGAGATGATATATGTATTTTATGAGAAACTACCTTTTTATGATTTATCAAGTCATACTCATAAGTTTATCAAAGATAAAGAAACAGCAAATCATAAATGGATTAAAGGTGCTACTGATATTTATGGTAAAGCACCAACAGAAGATAGTAAAGATTGTGGCGGTCATCAAAGAAGATACGTCCCACCCCTCCCCGTATCAGTTGTTACCGAAGGTACTAACGAGAAAGAAGATTTATATGGAATGGGAAATCAAGCAAAAATAGATTGTTGTGTAAATCAAGGAATGGATAAAAAAGATATTGGTGGAAAACCGAGATACGATCCACCACTACCAACAACTATTGTTAAAGAAGATGTTATGACAAAAGATTTTACTCCGAATAAAAACGGAAATATTTATGATTGTCAGGATAATCAAGAGTTTTCGGGAAGAAACGGAAAACCGAGATATGACCCACCACTACCAACAACTATTGTTACCGCAGGTACTAACGAGAAAGAAGATTTATACGGACAAACTTGCGACGATAAAAATAATTATGAAGAGAGTTTTGGAATGAATAAAAAAGAAAGAAAGGAAGTTAGATATGACCCACCCCTCCCAAATAGTATGTTAGAAATAAAATCAACAAGAGGAAAACATTCAACTGAAAAACCTGTTGCTCTTATGGAATGGATTCTAAAATATTATTCAAAAGAAGGAGATGTTATTCTAGATCCTACAATGGGTTCTGGTTCTACTGGTGTTGCTTGTAAGAATATGAATAGAAATTTTATTGGTATTGAAATGGATCCCGAAATATATGAAGGGGCTGTGAATAGAATTGAAGATTAATTTTTTTTTTTAATAATATTTTGTTTTTTAAATATAGGAATATTTTATAAAATATGTCCTCAAGACGCAATCTTCATATCACTCCAAGTAATTATACTGCTGATGGTAAGATCTCCTATCGTTCTGGTAATCCAGTATTACAGTTTATTATTGGTGAAGCAGATATGATGTTAATGGGAAAATCCATTCGCCTCAATGGTCGTTTTAAAGTAGCTGCTAAGGAAGGTGCTAATTCTGTTCCTGTAAATGCTTCAAATATTCGTATGTCTGAACAGTTAGGTATGTGGTCAATAATTGATCAACTAGTTATTAAGAGTCAGGCGACTCATCAGGTCATAGAAGAAATAAAATCGTATCAGAGATTTATGGGAAGTTATCTTCCAGTTACTTCGTCAATCCAAGATAATATGGGACACTTAAATGAAACTGCACTTGTTGCTCCTAATTATCAACTTCACAAAATGACAGTTGTAGATGCTCTGAATGGTTCTAACAGTGTTTCGGGAGCATTTGATGGAAACTCATTTTCTATTCATCTTCCTTGTGGACTTTTCAATGGTCAAGTTCCTATCCCTCTACAACCGAATGGTGCAGGAGGTCTCGGTGGGATTCTTCTAGAAATCCATTTAAGTCCGGACTCAAATGTTCTCTTTGGTCAGGACGGAACAACTAGTGAAATGCTTAATGCATTCTATCAGTTAGAAGATGTTTATCTATCTGCTGAAGCGATGGTTCCTGATCCAACTCAGAAACTTCCACCTGCGAATACTTTTGAGTTCAACAGTATTTCATCATACTTTACAACTTTCAACTCTGCTAATGCTATTGTCAATTTCAATCTTGGTCTGACGAGAGTACTAGGTGTATTTGGTAATATGGTTCCAGCGAAAAAGATTAACAACCTAAAAGATAATGGTTTAGCAAATGAGTTTCCTACGAATAGTGCTACTTATTCTACTGCGAATGGTGCGGCTGCAATCCAGCAGTTATTTTTCTTACGTGGAGGAGAAAAATTTCCAATTGACTATAATATCAATACTCTTCAAAGAGACGATGTTACGAATACAATGGCTGATCCTCAGATTACAAGAAACTTTATGAATGCTATTCAACAGTTTTCCAAAATTGGTAGAACGTCTGTAAATCCTCTTAATACTGCAATTACTAGTGGTGATTCTCAGGTTGTCAATACTAAGGTAGACGGAGGCAGTTCCGCAGGTATAGGAGTAGCGTACGATGTTATTTCTGGAAATGGCGTAGATTTTAGTTCTCAGAACTTTGGTATTAATATGGAAGTAGATTTACTTTCTGATCACCCGATTGCTCTGTATCTATTTGTTCATTCAAAACAGACTTTATCTTTCTCACAGAATGGTATCCAAATAACGAAATAGAATAAACGTCATAAATTTTTTTTTTAAGTTAAATATTTTTATCAAGACAATATTATAAATAATGTCTTCATATTCAACATCTGCTGATCAATCTGCTGTTATGCAATCTGACGCTGCTGCCTCTACGGCACCCACTTCAACTGTTCCTGATCTAGTAAAAATTGGAAGTATTCCATCAAATACTGCAATTGATATTGAAACTGATGTTTTAGATCCAGTGGTAATGAATGAGTCAATCTGTCGTTTCCAACTTCAAAACAAAGGTATTCTACATTCTCATTCAAAGATTGTTTTAAGAATGGCGAACAATGGTGAAAAATCTTATCTTCCGATTGGTGTAGGAATTCATTCGTTGATTCAGAGATGTGTTCTTCGTATCGGCACTAAAACTGTTTCTGAAATTGATGACTATAATCATTACTTAGGATACAAGTCTCTTTTTATGAGCAACGAACATCAGAAAGAAAGAGAACAGTTAACTTCGGGTCGTGCTATTTCTCACGGCATTTATTATAATGATGGTGGTAATGCTTCTTCGGTTGGTCAGTCAAATACTTCAGCATCTTTTGTAGGTCTTGATCTTGGTTATGGTTATGAAAAAACTGGATCTAAGTCTTCCCCTGGAACCTCTGATTCAAATGCTGTTCTTGAACTTCTTCCATGTCAGAGGACGAATGGTTTGGTTGGTCCGGATGCTGCTACTACTTTCAATGGTCCTGAATATCAGATAGCACTTGCGGATCTATTTCCTTTCCTTTACACTAATCAGCTTCCTTTATATATGATATCTGAGCCTGTTACAATTGAACTAACGTTTTCTGAAAGAAAGTTTAGATTGTCTGCTGGTGGGACTGGTTCTGCTGTTGGAGCAAGTGCTAATCTTGATTTAACAGCTACTCAACTAATTGCTGATTATCAGTATTTCCCTCAGGAAATTATGGAATCATATGCTCGTGAAAATGCTGATATGACGTTTACTTATGTTGATTACAGATTGGCGAAGAGGAATGTTGTTCAGAAGAATGCTTCTGGTTCGGAGATTGGAAGTGGTCAGCAGATTATGAACATCGGTGCTGCTGGTCGTATCTGTTCTAAGGTTGTTACTATGTTATCTAATGATGGGATTGATGAAGTAAGTTTGGTAAATAACTTTCATTCTATGGGAGCAATGCGTGAAGTTAATGGAACTGATGCACAAAATTACAATGGTAAATTGACTGCAAATATTAAGTACAACAATCAGTTCTTATATCCAGTTGATATTGATAATTCTGCTAGACTATTCAATGCTGTTGTATCGGCAGAAGGTATGGTTCCTTTTGTTGTTCGTGAGGAATATGGTTATGAAGGTAAACAGATTAGTCCTATTGATTTTGAGGGACTTGCTCAGAATGGTGTAGATCATCAAGGTAATGCTTATGGTCTTCCCAATAAGTTTTTCTATCAAGCATATCATCTCAACAGAAATGAAAGAGTCAATTCTCGTGGTCTTGAATATTATTTTGATTATGATAAACTACAGAATTATTCTACTGCGAAGGATAGTGATGCAGCCAATGCTGTTGGAGCAAAAGGTAATTCCTACACTCTAAGAACATATGTTGAACTAATGAAAGTAGCCACTCTTAAAAATGGAATGATTGAAACTTTCTTTGCCTAAGCGAAGCATATTTCATTAAGAAATCTAAACTTTTTTCTTTACTTAATATTTTCTTTATTATTATATTATAATATAATAATGTCTGACTACGTTGATACAATACTTTTAGAAGCGAATAGAAAAAGTTCTCCTGAATATCGTGCGAATCTATTACATGATAATCCTTCAACTTGGACGAATGATTTAGGGAGTGGTGTAAAATTGGATATTGGAGATAAGATATCCGTCCATTCAAGTTTTATATCAGAGATAGGAAATGAAGCATCAACAATAGAAATTAAAGGAAGTAGTTTTCCAGTTTTTAAAAATTGTTCTGACACAGAAGTTGTTAAGATTTATGAACCTGATGGAGTATTGGGAGATTTTTCAGCATCATATACTTTTATAAGTAAAAATGTTCAATTAAAAGATCACGAAATAAACTTAACACAATCATTTTACAAGACAACAAATGGAGAATATTACATAACTCTTCCAAGATCTGGTGCTCAGGCATCAGATGTTAATGCATTTGTAAATCCCACGCAGAATCAGCTTCAAAGAAATGATGCATTTGTTAATATATGGAATACGTATAATGCCTCAGCGAATGGAAAGTGTTATGCATCAAATACATTTAGATTTTCTGCTGATTATTGTGAAATCCGCTATGATACATTTACAACTGGAACTTTCCATCCATCAGCTAATTCAGGATTTACAAGGAATGAATGTATAAATGATGGAACGAGACATACATTATTTGTAAGACCTAAGTTTTCTAATTTTGTTGATGAGACAAACTTTCCAGCAATTCCTTCAAGAGATCCAGCATTAGAAAATTATGTATGGTATAAAAAAACAAAAACCTATGATGTAACATTTGGATTTAATTCTCCAGCAAATGTAGCTGTTCAGTTAACAGATCAACTGAGAAAAATTACAAATTTATCTCAACAGAATATAGGAAAATCTGCTGATAATGAAAAATCACAAAGACAAATATCTTTAATATGTGAAACTAATTCAAATGAATTATTTCCTTGTGCTGGTTCTGTCAATTTCAATGCTGATAAAGAAGGTAAAAATTATTTAAATTATACTCATTATCCACCTGATGGAGAGGACAAAGCATATGAGGCGAATTATGCAACTATTGGATATAAAAGACCTGAATTACAAGAGGAAGGAAGAAAATTAGCGGATGATTATGGTAGTACAAAAACAATAGATGGTAATCAGTTATTATTTTCTACAACTAGAACAGATGGAGAACAGTCAATAGTTTTTCCCTTATCTAATCCTTTGAATGAGTTTCCGAATATTATTCCTACTCAGTGGGAGTTCAATGAAACTAATTTATTGGCGTTAAAAAAATGGTTTGAAACTCAATTGATATATCCAGAATTATTTAACTATGAAGATTTTAATGGTGACGCTAGAACTCATTGTTGTGGTCCTAATGGAGCAGATAATATTTCAATAGATAAAACTAGATGGTTTCATTTCAATATAAACAGTTTAGACATTACAACATCATTAAGAGCAGCAGGTTCTCCGATGGGTGCGAGTAAGTCTATTACTGTTGATACAGCAGTAACAACAATTAATATTGCTGATAAAATAATAAAATATACATCAAGCGAAGGAGAAACACAGGAAGCAGTTAATTTTGTAAAAAGCATAAATACTGGGACTAAAACAATTGAAACTATAAGTGATTTCCCTGCTGTTGGTGGTGGTTCTGATATTACAATTGAATCATCTGATATTGTATTGGGTTCAGACAGATATTTACTAGCAAACAAGGATCGGGATGATAATTATAGTGCTTGTCCTATTTTTATTGATTTCAATAAAGACAGAGCAGAGATAAATGATGGTAATGGTGAAAAGTTTGAGAAATTAAGATATGGTTTTGCTGTAAAATTATTGGATAGTAAAACAGGAAAACATTACATAGGATTTAGAACAGATAAATATGTAGATGGATTATCTGAAAGTTTATTTACTGATACAGATGCTGCTAATAATAAGATAATAAATCAAAAAATAACTACTGCTTCTGGTGCTACTGCTGGTGTTGAGAAAAATAGAGCTATTGGTTTTGATAAACATTTTAATGCTTGGGGAACATGTGCTATACTTCTGTATAATGGTGATGCTGGAAGTGCTAACGTGGCTTCTACTTTTACTGCGAATTCTTCGGCAAATGCAACTGGGCACGGATTAATTCAAGCTTGGCAAGATAGAAATAGTCCAACTGGTATGGTTCCAGATAACAGCGGTTCTCCTGCTGCTGGCAAAAACACAGAACCTAATGTTGATCCTGCTCAACTTGCATATTATAGAAATCAGATTTATATTGGAGCAAATAATCCACAGATAACATTTGATGGAGAACAATCAAGATTTACAATATCAGATTTACATACTCCTGAATACGTTGGGAATCTTGGAAATGAAGTTGGAAGTGCTTCTGGAGTCGCAGGTTTATCATCAATTCAAGATGCTGCTACTGTTGTTTATAAGATTAATAAAAGATTAAGAAGAACAAATTATACCCCAACAATGATGCCTTATAATTTAGATCTTGTTCAGATTAGGCCTAATGGACAGTCAACTGAACAAACCTTTTCATATTTAAATCAGAATATTATTCCATATTCTATAATGGATTCTCATTCAGGTATTACGTTTGAAGATTTTAATGTGGATCAATATAACTGGGGTCAATCATTATATGCTCTGATGGGTTTTTCATATGAACAATTTAACTCTGGTTCTGGAAACAGATTGAACAGATTTAATAATGAAAAAAACACTCCTTCAAAAGCAGTTACAACTAACGCAACTGTATTATCCTCAGATAGTCTTAACTGGGCTCTGACACATAAACAAGAAATCGCATTTGATCCTGAGAAAATAGGTACAGTTCATTGGATTGTTCCAAACGTGGAGAAGGGAATTGCTCCATATAATAAAAGTGCTTCTGGGGCAGCAGCGGAGTCTGATACAATCATCGGTCGTTTCTATGGAGGAAATTATTTTCCTCCGATTGAACAACAGACAACATCTACTGATATTGTCGCAGAAAATCTTCCTCGCAAAATGTTGTCTCCAATCTATTTAGTGAAATCTGATTTAATTAGTCCAACATTTCTTGGAGGTCTAGAAGGTCGGCACAAACTCCCAGTAATAGATGTTGTTCCTAAGAGTGCAGGATATGGGGATTATTATTCTGGAGTCGGGACAGTTATTTTTACAAATACAATTCCTCGGACAATTCAAAATATTACAACAGAGATATGTGATGCTGATGGAACCGCTAGTAGAGTTGATGATGCAAGTTGTATTATTTATAAGATTGAGAAGGAACAAAAAAGTAATTCGGTTGTTCTAAATGATATCCTTGGTCAAGGTCAACCTCCGAATAAAGTTTAGAAATTAGATTCACGTCTTTTAACATTACAAGAATTACAAAGAATATTCCTGAACTCACCCGTGATATGTGAGTGATCTAAGCATTTTGTATTTGGTGTTTTTTTACTACCTACTGTAAGAATACACATACAATTTTCACATTGATCAGATAATAGATAATGTTGATACAACTCTTCAATGTAATTGCATTGAAGACCTTTGATTTTCCAATTAGCTATTCTGTTTTTTTTAATACGTTCCGGTGTTTTGTTATATTGTTTTATATTTTCTTTATTTTCTGATTTATATTGTTTTAAATATTGTTTTATATTTTCTTTATTTTCTGATTTATATTGTTTCATATATTGTTTATATTTTTCTGGATCTTTAAACGGCATTTCAAAATGTTAAATGATCTCCTTTTTAGATTTTCAAATTTAAAAAAATAATATTATACAAAGTAAATGGCTTATGATAAAGTTACAATTACTAAATCAACAAATCCTAAAAAAAAATTAATGGCGAAATTCTCTGATTCAAAGAATATAAAAGGTAGAACGCGAACTATACATTTCGGTCAAGCCGGAGCAGACGATTACACAAAAACGAAAGATAAAGAACAGAAAGCAAGGTATATAAAAAGGCATCGTCAAAAAGAGAATTGGTCTGATCCGCAATCCGCTGGAGCATTGTCCAGATGGGTCCTTTGGGATAAACCTTTGTTAAGAGCATCTATTAGTAGTTATAAATCAAGGTTTAATTTAAAATGAATTCTTTTTTCAAATT
>Ga0209535_1001613_pt1 | contig 15282 bp, 20 predicted proteins | sample LinPmetageLP28_FD_184041 | JGI IMG/M metagenome (GOLD analysis project Ga0209535, IMG submission 184041) | Marine viral communities from the Pacific Ocean - LP-28 (SPAdes) (version 2) | ecosystem: Environmental > Aquatic > Marine > Oceanic | place: Pacific Ocean | collected 2009-08-22 | reverse complement strand
GTTACTACTGTCCAGTTTCTTGCTTCTGGTCAAAGAGCAAGTGGCGTGCATGGCAAGACCTTATGAGGAGAGTTGCATAAACTCTCCTTTTCTAGTATAATATATACTAGGAGTTTAAATATTTTATGTCTGATTATAAGAAGACTGCACTTGTACTTGGTGCAGGTGGATTTATTGGAAGTCACATGGTGAAGCAACTTCGTTCCGAAGGATACTGGGTTCGAGGAGTTGATCTTAAGCATCCTGAATATTGTGCATCTCATGCGAATGAGTTTGTTGTAGGTGACTTGAGAGACACTCGTTTTGTTTCTAGATGTGTTCGTTTTACTGGATACCTTGGAAACTTCTACAGAGATATTGTAGATAAGTTTGCCGAACCTTTTGATGAGATTTATCAGTTTGCTGCTGATATGGGTGGTGCAGGATTTGTATTCACTGGTGAGAATGATGCAGACATCATGCATAACTCTGTGTCCATCAATCTGAATGTTCTTGAGGAACAACGTAAACTGAATGAAATTACAGAACAAAATAAAACTAAAATCTTTTACTCTGGATCGGCATGTATGTATCCAGAGCACAATCAACTAGACCCTGATAATCCTGACTGTCGTGAAGAATCAGCATACCCTGCTAACCCTGATTCAGAGTACGGTTGGGAAAAACTCTTTAGCGAAAGACTTTACTTTGCTTACAACCGTAATCATGGCATTCCTGTTCGGGTTGCTCGCTATCACAACATCTTCGGTCCTGAAGGAACCTGGAACGGTGGAAGAGAGAAGGCACCAGCTGCAATCTGCCGTAAAGTCGCTTACCTCCCGGAGTCAGGTGGAGCAATCGAGGTGTGGGGAGATGGCCTACAAACTCGTTCCTTCCTGTTCGTTGACGAATGCGTTGAAGCAACTAGAAGACTGATGGACAGTGACTTTATGGGACCAGTTAATATTGGTTCTGAAGAGATGGTGACTATCAATCAACTTGTAGATATTGCTGCCGAAGTTGCAGAAAAAAAAGTTTCTAAGATTCATATTGATGGACCTCTGGGGGTTCGTGGTCGCAACTCCAACAATGATTTGATTCGTGAGAAGTTGGATTGGGATTATCAAATGACTCTTAAAGAAGGTATTCGTTATACTTACTATTGGATTAAAGAACAAATCAGTGTGAAGTCAACTTGACATTTAGTATCTTTTTTTGTATGATATATAGTATGAATTATCTTTGAGTATATGTCCAAACTATTTGAAAAAGAATTTATTAATGCTTATACTAATCCTAGCGATATGTATGAACATGTAAAATATCTTAAGTCACTTTGTGATGATGACGATGTTAATCATGTTACTGAGATGGGCACTCGCACAGGAGTAAGTACTCGTGCATGGTTGAATAGTGATGTCACATTGAGAGCTTGTGATCTGAAGTTTGATCCTAGTATTAAACAGTTAATGGATATTGCTATTGAAGAAGGAAAAGATGTCTCATATTATGAGGGTAATTGTTTAGAAGTAGAGATTGAAGAAACAGATCTTCTTTTTCTGGATACTTGGCATGTTTATGATCAAGTTATTGCAGAACTAAATTTACATTCTTCAAAAACTAAAAAGTATATTGTATTTCATGACACTATTTCTTTTGGTTTTGTTGATGAGCAGAATAAAGTTAAATTTGGAATTCCTGAAGTTGATAATAAACTAAAAGATGGTACTAAGAATGTTGGTATCTTTAATGCTATTGTTCAATTCATGATAGAAAATCCTGAGTGGAAATTCAAAGCACACAGAACAATCAATAATGGTTTGACTGTTATTGAGAGAATTTGATATTAATTGAAGTAGATTAATAAATGAACATTGCTATTTTAGGATCTGCTGGACAGATTGGTGCTTATTTGGAGGAGTACTTAAAAGAGAAAGGACATGATGTTATTGGTGTTGACATAGTTGAAGGTCCACAGAATGATCTTCGTGTAACACCAAACACTTATGTTGAGAGTATTATTAAGAATGCAGACTTTGTATTCTTTCTATCTTTTGATGTAGGTGGTTCTCGCTATTTGAAAAAGTATCAACATACTTTTCAGTTCATTAATAACAATACTCGTATGATGGCAAATACTTTTGCTTTACTTGAGAAGTATCGGAAGAGGTTTGTATTCGCATCATCTCAGATGAGTAATATGAGTTACTCTCCGTATGGTGTGATGAAGAGAGTTGGTGAACTTCATACCACAGCATTGAAAGGACTCACAGTAAAGTTTTGGAATGTGTATGGTATTGAAAAGGATATGGAGAAGGCACATGTGATCACTGACTTCATCCGTAAGGGGTTTGAAGAGGGTCAATTTGAGATGATGACTGATGGCACAGAAGAACGTCAGTTCCTGTATGCCGAGGACTGCTGTGAGGCATTGGAAACAGTCATGGAGAACTTCACTGACTTTAAACCAGAAGACCCACTGCATATCACATCATTTAACTCTACTTCTATCAAGGATGTTGCTCATATTATTCAGGGTTGCTTTAATAGAATTGAACGGTATGGTGTAAAAATTAAACCAGGTCTTGCTAAGGACAGTGTTCAGATGGACAAGAGAAACGAAGCAGATACTTACATTACTGGTTGGTGGTTGCCTAAGACTAATATTGACGTGGGTATTAGTAAAGTATTTGATTCTATGAAAAAAGATTATATCGGAGAATATAAATGAAAACAGCAATTTTGATCAGTGGTATTGGTAGATCAATTGAATATACTTTTGAAAATCTTAAAAGTAATTTGATTGATTGTTGGGAAGATAGAGATGTATATGTCTTTCTTGGTAAGAGTAATGTATCCGAAAAAGCAAGGGAATTATTCAGCACTCTTGATAGGTGTGAAGTTTTGGTAAAGGAAGAGGAAAAGATGGATGAGGAAGGAATTGTTCTTCACCCCTCTTTGTTTGGTCCTGGACATTTTTGCACTCCACAATCTACACTAAAGATGTATAAGGCTAGGTCTTTGGTTTGTGATATGATGAATAATTCTGGCAAAAAATATGATAGAGTTATTCTTTCCAGAGAGGATGTGATTTATACTGAACCAGTAAATATTTCTATTGAATCATTAGATATGAATAAGATGTGGTTACCAGATTGGCATCACTGGTTGAATGGATATCATGATAGGTTTGTTGTAACTAATCAAGATTATATCAGTACATACGTCAAGATGACTGATTATCTCAGGGAATATCAAAAAGAAAAGGGATATGTTCATAGTGAAACAACTCTTCGACAGCATCTTGATAAAAAAATTGGAACTAAAAATATTAAAACATTTTTCATTGAGTTTCATAGAATTAGAAAAAATGGAGAAGTCCTTTCAGAAGGAATGCCAAATCCTCAAGAACGGAGATATATGTGATTGATCTTAAGATAAATGATGAATTAAATTCACTTATATCTGGAAAAGATATTTCTATTATTGGACCTGCTCCTTATCTAATAGGAAAGGATAGAGGACCTGAATTTGACAGTAGTGATATTATTGTTAGACCAAATGAAATAATACCTTTAAAAAAATTGAGAAAAGATTATGGAAGTAGAACTGATATTTACTTCTGTAATTTTGGAACTATCTGGATGGATGGCATCAAAAGAAAATTATTGATTGATGATCACAACGAACATTTTAAAAAGTTAAAGTTGGTGGTCGGTAGTGCTATAAGATCTCTCCATTCTGATAATATTTTTTCTAATCAATATACAAGTTCTATACCACAAAACTTTAAAAGTATAAATCAATATGATCTTCCTTTTTATTGGATTGGTATTGAAGACTATATGAAACTATATCAGTTAATAGGAGCAGAATATAATACAGGAATTGCTGCTATATCAATTCTTTTAAATTATCCAATAAAAAGTTTAAAAGTATCTGGATTTACTTTTCATACTGGAGGTTCCAGTTATAATGAACTATACTGTGACGGGCATATGGATGAGATAGATACCAGAGGAAGATCTTTCGGTCATGGTACTGGATCGACAATTAACTATATGAGGAGACTTGCTGATACTTATAAGGATAAACTTATTTTAGATGATGAACTCATTAATATATTATCATGAATGTAAATGTATTCAATAGTGAAAAAATAAAATTGCAGGGTATATCATATTATACTGACTGTTATAATTTTTGGGATTTGAATCATTGTGAAGATAATTTTACCTCTCAAAAGTATAATGATATTATTAATTCTATAAAGAATAATAATCATAGACTATATGGTAGAGAAATCATGGCTGCAATAAATTTGCAGAACTATGATAGTTTTGATGATTATAAAAATAGTCTTTCAAAAAATATTCAGAGAGATATTCTTACCACGACCAAGAATAAATTTTATTTCAAGGAGTTTAATTTCAACAATCATGTTTTTGATTTTAGTGAAATAAATCATTCTCAGAGTAAGAAAAGGAATGGTATAAATTCTTGGTATCTTCAAGATCCTAAAAAATATTTGGGGTCTCAGAATACTGAAAGACATCACTGGGAAAATGATACTCATTATTCAAAATGGTTTGGTTTATTCAAATACTATAAAAATTATAAGCAAGGAGATCTAACAACCAACGAAAAATTATTTGCATATTGTAAATTGCATGTTGATGGTGAGATGGCATCAATAGGATTGATATGGTCACACGCAGATTACTTGAAAGATGGTTTGATGTTTTCTCTTATAACTTCATTGGTGAAAGAATCTATGAAAGATAAAAATATAAAACTATTTGTTTATTATGGATTTAATCAATATCCTGCTTGGAAGAAAAGAATGTTATTTGAACCTATGCACATCAGTGTAGTGTTGACATGAGACAATATATGATGTATAATTGCCTCAAGGGGGAATAGTTTAATTGGTAAAATATTTGTATGTGTTATGATTTAAAAGATAGGGGTTCAAATCCCTTTTAGTAGTTTAACGGAAAAACATTTAAATCGCATATAAAAGTTATAGGTTCAAATCCTTTTTTCTCCATTTTAATTGAATGAATTGTATTTTTATTTCGGTTAGAAATTCTTCTACCAGACTCCCAAATAAAGCAATATTAGATCTGTGTGGTAAACCTACCATTCGGTATCTGATTGAAAGTATGAAGAGGAGTGATTCTGCTGAAAAGATTATACTGTGCACCAGTAATAAACAAGAAGATGATGTGCTATGTGATATTGCATCACGTTGTGGTATAGACTATTTTAGAGGTTCATTAGATGATAAGTTAGTCAGGTGGAGTGATGCCTGTAAAGAATATGGTGTAGACTTCTTTGTTAATGTTGATGGTGACGACTTGTTCTTTGATGTTGATTTGGCAGATCTTGTTATAGAACAATATAAAAAGAAACATTGTGATTTTATTGATGGTCACGGTCTTTATAATGATGTCTATGGAATAAAAGCATCTGCTTTAAATACCGTATGTGAAATTAAAGATAGTGATTCTACGGAATATATTAGATTGTATTTTACAGAAACTGGAATATTTCAGATTAGAAGAATAGAAGATATTCCTATCAAATATACTAAGAGTGATATTAGAATGACTCTGGATTATCCAAAAGACTTTGAGTTCTTTGAGAAAGTTATAGAAGGGGTATCACCAGAACCATTGACGTTTGACAACGTATTAGAATTCATTTATAATAACCCTGAAGTATCTCAAATAAATTTCTCTCTTGATGAGATGTGGAAAGAGAATCAAAAGAAAATAAAAACATTTCAAATTAAAGCATGAACAATCAACAAATTAGAGATCTTGTTTCTGAGGTATTTGAAAAAAATAGTGAATATAGTTTGACTCAAGAGTTTGAAGAAAAATTTTCTGAAAAGTTTGGTGTAAAGTACTCTATTGCGGTCAACTCTGGAACATCAGGTCTTCATGCCGCATTGGCAGCTGCTGGAGTTGGTCCTGGTGATGAGGTTATTCAACCTTCTGTAACAGTTGTTATGGACTCTTATGTAACTCTTCATATGGGTGCCACACCAGTGTTTGTTGATATCAATCCATATACTTGGAACATTGATGTAGATGAAATTGAGAAGAATATTACTGAGAAAACAAAAGCAATCATTGTTGTTTCTTTATATGGACTTCCTGTAGACATTGATCCAATCATGCAGTTGGCAAAGAAACACAATATCATAGTCATTGATGATTCTGCCGAAACAGTATTGTCTGATTATAAGGGAAGTATTTCTGGAACCTGTGCTGACATCGGAGTCTATAGTTTTGAGAAATCAAAACATATGACCTCTGGTAGTGAGGGTGGTATGATTGTTACCAACAGTGAAACTCTTGCTGAGAAGTCTAGAAAGTTTGCTGGTATTGGATATAAGAATCTTACTGCGATTGCCGGTAGAACTAGTCTTTCCTCTTCGGTATTTCAGGATCCGGACTATGAAAGATTTGATAGTATTGGATACAACTACAGGATGAATGTAATCACTGCCGCTTGTGGTATTGCTCAACTTGAAATTCTTGATAAACTTGTCGAGAATAGAAAAAAGATTGGAGCAATGTTTCTCAAAGCAGTTGAAGGTTGTTCGTGGATAAAGGCACAAAAAGTATATGACTATTGCGAGCATAGTTACTTTACTTTTGCTATCGTTTATAATGGTAGCATTCCTTGGAAAGAGTTTTATAATAGATATCTAGAGATGGGTGGAGATGGATTTTATGGTTGCTGGAAACCTCCATATTTAGAACCATCTTTGAGAGGTAAGAATTTTGATGGTAGAGAATATCCCGAAGGTTCTTTTCCAGTAGCAGAAGAGTATCAGAAGAAGATAATGGCATTCAAAACAAACTATAGGTCTCTTGATCTTGCCGAACAAAAGATTTCTATACTGAGTGATCTTATAGATAAAATAGGGAGAAACTGAATGTATGGAGTGGTTCAGGGGAGATTATCTAAGTCGATAGGTAATCAATTGCAATGGTTTCCTCAAAATTGTTGGTCAGACGAATTTCATAAATGTAAAACATTAGGTTTAGACTTTATTGAGTTATTGGATGAAAGATCTTACAATCCAAATAATCCCATATGGTCCTCTTCTGGCAGAGATGAAATAAAGAAAGTTGTTTCGGAAACAAATAGAGTAATCTATTCATCTTGTACAGATAATATTATTGATAACTCTCTATTATTGAGGACCACATTAGATCATGTTTTAAATTATCTTGAAGTTAGCAAAAACCTTGGATGTAAAATAGCAATTTTTCCTTTGATGGAGGAGAGTTCTATAACATCAAATAACTTTGATAGTTATGTTTCTATTATCAGAGAATTATGTAATTCTACAAATCTTACAATTTGTTTAGAATCTCTTTTGGATCATAAAACACTTGGTCGTTTTATTGATGAAGTTAGTGTTAATAACTTGAAGTGTGTATTTGATACTGGGAATAGATCAGCAAGTAAAAATTTATTTGAAGAGATATTATTTCTAGGAGATAAGATTGGTCACGTTCACTTAAAAGATAAGAACAAGAGAGGAGAGAATGTTTATCTAGGAACTGGTAAAGTAAATTTTTATGAGGTTTTTGAATCTCTAGAAAAAATTAACTACAAAGGACCTTTTGTATTTGAATCTGTCAGAGGAATTGATCCAGTGAAAACAATGAATTACAATATTATATTTTCTAATTTTTTTAAGAGCGAGGTTGCAGATGGATAAAGTTTTATTTGTTGGATTGGGTGGTGCAGGACAAAGACACTTAAGGATTTTTAGATCTCTTCTTCCGAATGCGGATTTTTATGCATTTCGTAGAACTAAAAAAACTCCACTATTAAACTCAGACTTTACTGTAAATACTTCCACTACGATTGAGGATAAGTATGGCGTAAATTTGGTTGATAATTTAGAGTCTTGTTGGGATTTTAAACCAGATTTTGTTGTTATATCTACTCCAACAAAGTTTCATTCTGGTATTTCTATTGATGCATCTAATCATGGTGTGAATGTTTTTGTAGAGAAACCGGGTTGTATGAACTTTCGGGAAGCACAGGATATGCAAGAAACGTTTATCCATAATAATACAAATTTATTTGTTTCTTTTCAGAGGAGATTTCATCCACTTGTTGATGTATTTAAAAATGGATTGTCTGATATTGGAAATATTATTAATATCCAAGTCAATGTAGGTTCTTATGTTCCTTCATGGCATCCTTATGAAAACTATTTGAATCTATATGCATTCCGAAAAGAGTTGGGTGGTGGAGTTGTTCGCACAGAGTGTCATGAGATTGATTTAATTATTTCTATATTTGGTTCTCCGAATAATGTTTGTGGAGCAACTTCAAAGCAGAGTTCTTTTAATATTGATGTTGAAGACACTGCTAACTTTACTTTTGAATATGATAGTTTCTCAGTAACCTTTAATACATCATTCGTTCAGAATAGGCAGGAACGTATTATAAAAGTCAACGGTCAAGATGGGTGGATGGAGTATGATTTGCTGGAACAAAGAGTTACTAAAAATGGTGAAGACTATTACAATAAGATAAGTAATGATAATTTGTTCTTATTGCAATCGCAGTTTTATCTAAATGAATTTTCAAAGTTTGATAATTCTTATGTCAACTCAATGAAAAGTAATGCAGAAATTATTGACAAAATAGTGAACATGGATTATACTGTATAGTACTAATCTATTTTTTATGTATATCATAGCAGAGATTGGAATCAATCATAATGGTTCTATACATCATGCAAAAAAATTAATTGAGAAATCATATGAATCTAAATGTCATGCAGTAAAATTTCAAAAGAGAGATATTGAATCTGTATATGCTCAAGAAGAACTTGATAAGTATAGAGAGTCACCTTGGGGAACTACTAATAGAGAGCAGAAAGAAGGTTTAGAGTTTTCTATCGAAGAGTATCAGGAACTTTATAATTATACTAAAGAACTTGATATGGACTTCATTGTTTCATGCTGGGATAGAAAAAGTATTGAATTGATTGAAAATAATATTAATGTTGATTATCATAAGGTTGCTTCTGCCCTCATAACTGATGAAGACTTTTTAAAAGATTTGGCGTCAACTGAAAAACCGATCATTCTTTCAACTGGAATGTCTACAGACGTGCAGGTTAATAAGGCAGTAGAGATACTCTCCGATAATCTTGAATATATTCTTGCCTGTACCAGCACTTATCCTACAGTGCCGGAGGAATTGAATCTTAGATATATTCAAACACTTAAAGAACAATATTCGCAATACAAGATTGGATTCTCTAATCATTACAGCGGATTTGAATCTAGTTTTGGTGCTGTGGCACTTGGTGCAGAATGTATTGAATTTCATATTACAAATGATAGAACTGCTTATGGTTCTGATCAGTCAGCATCTATCGAAAACAGTTCTATTCTTGTTGATGGTATCTTTGTAATGGAAAAAATGTTAGGAGATGGTATTAAGAAAGTGTATGATAGCGAACTTCCGATTATGCAAAAATTGAGAAAGATTTAAGATGTTTGATCTTTCTGGTAAAGTTGTATTAGTTACTGGTGGTGCAGGTCTTTTAGGAAGAATGCACTCAGAGGCAATTGTTTCTAATGGTGGAAAAGTTATTGTTGGTGATATTGATATAGAATCTGCAGAGAGAACTTGTAAAAAAATCAACGAACTTTATTCTCCAGTTGGACCAGGATTCTCATATGATCCACCATTAGAAAAAGCATTTCCCGTATATCTAAATGTTCTTGATAAGACTTCTATACAGAATGTTTTAAAAACACACTCAGATATTAATGTTCTAATTAATAATGCCGCCATTGATCCTAAGGTTACAGATACAACGGGACCTTCAGGATCATTTGAATCCCTTTCTATGGAAGAATGGGATTTATCTGTTGATGTTATGTTGAAGGGAACATTCTTATGTTCTCAAGTTTTCTGTCCCCACTTTAAAAAGAATGGTGGTGGAATAGTTATTAACATCTCTTCTGATCTTGGAATTATTGCTCCAGACCAGAGGATATATGAAGGATCTAAAAAACCAATCACATATTCTGCCGCAAAGCACGGTATTATTGGTATGACAAAGTATTTGGCAACGTATTATGCAGACTCTAATATTAGAGTAAATTCTTTATCTCCGGGTGGTGTGTATGTCAATCAACCACAGGACTTTGTTGATAGGTTGACTAATTTGATACCTATGGGTAGAATGGCTAAGAGAGATGAGTATAAGGGATCTATTGTATTCCTTTGTTCCAATGCCAGTTCATATATGACTGGTCATAATTTAATTATTGATGGAGGTAGGACTGTATGGTAAAGGATTTGGTATTTCATCATCACACATCTTTGGGGGATCATTATATTTGTAATGGTATCGCACATAATTATGCAAAGGATTGTGAGACCCTGCATATACCTTGTTCTGAAGGTAACTATGAAACTGTAAATTGTTTATATTCCCATTTTGATAATATTGTTGTTCATCCAATGACATTTCAATCTCCTATAAGTAAGCATGAGGTTGATGGATTAGCAGCAAAGGAAGGGTGGGAAGTAACCCGAATTGGATTTGAAAAGGTTTACTATCGTAGATTTCATAGAGTAAATTCTCCAGGTGTGGAGGGTATTTCTGTAAATTTTGATAGGCAATTTTATGAGGAAGCAAATCTTCTCTATCGAAAAAGATATGAAGACTTTTATCTTCCAAAGGAAATTCCTAATGTTGATAAAGTATATGATGAACTAGTTGGTGATGCGGATGAATACATTATTCTACATAAAAACTCTAGTCTTAGGGATGATTATCCGGTAGAACTCTGGTCATGGCGTCAAGGAAAGTTTAATAAAAATATTAAGATTGTAGAAATTCAAAAAGGACAGACTTCTAATATGCTTTCTTATATGAAAGTTATTGAAAATGCAAAGGAGATTCACTGTATTGATAGTTCATTCTTCTGTTTAGTTGATAGTGTATCTTCCAAACTTCAAGGTGAATTGTTCTATCACGATATGCGTGTAAATAGTCATGTTCAAGTTCATTGTAATTTTTCTGTTCCGAAGTGGAATGTTATGAGTTATGATTTTGTAATCTGAAATGAAGATATCTTTTGTGAATGGTTGCTTTGATGTTTTGCATCCAGGACATATTGAACTTCTAAAGCACGCTAGATCTCTTGGTGATTATCTAATCGTTGCTATCGATTCTGATAGAAAAGTAGAAGAAATGAAAGGTCTAGATAGACCTATCTTTTCAGAGCATGATAGATCTTTGATGCTTAAGGCAATTAGATATGTTGATGTCGTTCATGTGTTTGATACAAAAAAAGACTTGGAACAATTGATCGAATCTATTCAACCTGATATACTGATGGTAGGTTCCGATTGGAAAGGGAAAGAAGTAGTAGGTTTTCAGTATGCAAAGTCAGTTCGGTTTTTCGATAGAATTGGAGAATACTCCACCACAAAAACAATTCAAGGTTCTTCTTATCGGTGATACTTGTATTGATGAATATATCTATGGAGTGTGTGAACGTCTCAATCCAGAGGCACCCGTTCCTATTCTCAAGTATAGTAAAACTGAGAGAAAAAATGGAATGGCATGGAACGTTAAAGAAAATCTTCAATCATTTGGTATAGATGTTTGTATTATTACTCATAAAGAAAACATTGTAAAACGTAGATATATTGATCAGAGATATAATCAGCAAATGTTAAGAGTTGATTTTGAAGATCATGTAGAACCAATGTATCATAAAATTTCAGATGAAGGATATGATGCTATAGTCATATCTGATTATGATAAAGGATTTCTAAAATTTCAAAAGATTGTTGAGATAGTTACTAATTCAAAAATTCCTGTGTTCATCGACAGTAAAAAAACATCCCTTCCAAAGTCAAATTGTTTCATCAAAGTCAATGACTCCGAATCAAAACTATTAAGTGGTTCTTATGACAATATTATTGTCACCAGGGGATCTAAAGGTGCAGATTATCGGGGTAAAAATTATTCTGGATTTGAGGTTGGAGTCTTTGATGTTTGTGGTGCTGGTGACACATTTTTATCAACACTTGTTTACTTTTATCTGAGATGTGGTAAAATAGAGAGAGCAATACCCTATGCAAATAAAGCAGCATCTATTGCTGTTTCTAATTTTGGAACTTATGTTTTAACTAAAAAAGATATTGAGGAAATTAATGGCATCTAAACTTACAATTTATAAACCAGAGTATCCTGGATACTTTGAAAATCCTACTTATGAAAATAACTGTAGGGAAATGATGGGTATTTGGAGAGAAAATGATTGGGTAGATTTTTCTTTTATCTCTGGTGATTATCTCTGGGCAGATAAAGAACAAACATTTCTTTTATGGGATAGAGCAAGAATTGATGATAGACCTGTTCCACCTTTTGCATCGGGATTGTTTGCCAATACGGTTCCAGAACATTCTCAAATACATGCATGGACATTCTTTTCTAGACATCCACGAAAGGTATGTGAACAGATTGATAAAGGTGTTAAATCTTATGATGAAAGATTAATCAAATCAATCTTTATGGGGAAGGTAGAAAATCAAGTTCAAGCAAATGGAAGATTGAACTATGATTGGTCTCAAGGAATAGAAGAGTTTGTTATGCCAGTGCAGGGGGGAGGTCCACATGCATATCCTTATACACAAGAACAATACCAAGAAAGGTTGGCATCATCTAAATTTGGATTGCTTCTTCCTGGTTATGGTCCTAAATGTAATAGGGACATTGAATGTATGGCGCATGGAACTGTACCAATTGTTGTGCAGGGATGTGATGTTAAAAATTACCATGAACCTTGGATTGAAGGAGTTCACTATGTGAGTGTAAAAACTCCACAAGAAGTTGATGAAAAATTGAGTTCAATATCTAAGAATGAATGGGAATACATGCACAATGCATGTAGGAGTTGGTATGAAAGAAATGCATCTCCTTTGGGATCATTTAAACTTACTGAAATGTTAATCGAAAAATGGAGTTAAGTGCTATGGATTTAATGTGTATGGGAAGTGAATACGGTAAATGGTGTTTTGTTGATCATCAAGACTTGTATAATTCTATCATTATCAGTGGTGGTGTGGGAGAAGATATTTCCTTTGACGTAGATTTTGCATCAGAATACAATGCGAAGATCTTTTTGTATGACCCTACACCAAGAGCAATTAAGCATTTTGAAACGGTGTCTGAAAACTTTGGTAACGATTCTACTATTGATTATGTTTCTGGAGGAGATCAACCAGTCGAAACTTATGACCTATCAAATCTGACATCTGATAACTTTGTTTATGTTCCATACGCTCTGTGGAATGAAAAAACAACAGTTAAGTTTTTCAAACCTCTAAAAGATGAATGGGTTAGTCATTCGATTTCAAATATCAATAGAGGATATGATAAAAAATCTAAAGAGTATATCGAAGTTAAAACGATAAAACTTTCTGATCAAATTAAAGAAATGGATAAACTTCCATCTCTTCTTAAACTTGATATTGAAGGTGCTGTCATGGAAGTGTTGAAAGATTTATTTGAAAGTAAAATTTTTATAAATCAACTTTGTGTTGAATTTGAAGAACTTCAAAATCCAAATTCAGTGAACAGATCTAGAGTTGGTGAAGTTGAAAGATTGTTAAAAGGTAATAATTATACTTGTGTTCATGCTGACGGATGGAACGGATGTAATAGACTGTATCTTAAAAATAATTTCCTAAACTCTATTTGATTATGAAAAGATATTGCTTTGATATTGACGGAACTATCTGTAATAATACTTGGGGTAAATATGATGAAGCACTTCCTTATAAAGATAGAATAGAATGCGTTAATCAATTATATGATTCTGGAAATTATATTACATACTTTACTGCGAGAGGTATGGGGACCTGCAATGGTGATATTGATAAAGTTTATGAGAAATGGGGAGAATTTACAGAGATTCAATTATCATTGTGGGGATGTAAATTTCATAAACTCCGTCTTGGAAAACCAAATGCAGATTACTACATAGATGATAAAGGTATTACTGATGAAAACTACTTTGGAAAATTTTGTCTCTAAAGGTTGGGGATATGAAAAATGGATTGTTAATAATGAAGACTATTGTGGTAAGATACTCTTCTTTGTTAAAGGATTGAAGTGTTCTTGGCATTACCATAAGATAAAAAGAGAAACTTTTTATCTACAATCTGGATCTATAAAATTGTTTTATTCTTTTGAAGACTCTCTAGATGATGCGGATGTTATCATACTACATAAAGGAGATAAGTTTGAAGTTCCTGTAGGTCTTCGACATCAAATGATTGCTCTTGAGGATACAGAATTGTTTGAATTTTCTACACAACACATAGACGAAGACTCTTATAGGATAGTAAAAGGAGATTAATGTTGAATCTTATTATTGAATATTTCCAGTCAAAAAATCATATTAGAAATGGAGAATATCTATATTGTCTTCATGAAAATATTGGTATAGATGAAATTGATAATATCTATATTTTTGTGGAAGAGGGTAGCGATTTAAACTTTGAATCTCCAAAAATTAAAAAAATAGTTACTAAAGAAAGACCAACGTATCAGAGTCTTTTTGAATATTGTAATGAGCATATGAAGGAAGAGATCTGCATTGTATCAAATGCGGATATTATTTTTGATGATACTCTTCGATTTTTTAACAGTGTTAATATGGATAAGCAGTTTTATGGTTTGAGTAGATGGGAGACATCTACGAGGGATGGTAAGAACTGGGAGATTGAACCATATGATAACTCTGCATCACAGGATTGTTGGGTCTTTAGGACTCCTGTAGCAACTTCTGATAAAATGAATTACACGATGGGTAAACCTGGTTGTGATAACAAAATCTTTTATCATATGAGAGAACTTGGATATACTTGTCGTAATCCTGGTAAGAAGGTTATTACTATTCACTTCCATATTTCTAATTTTAGAACCTATGACTTTAATGCGGATAGAGTTCCTGGTCCATATCTATTAGTTTCTCCGGTAGATAACTTCACTGGAGATCCTGTTCATATGGATATTGATGGGTTTAATGAGCAAGGACAGGCGTATATCATACAAAAAAGTAGTGAATAATACAGAGAGAGATTTGACAAAATTTAATCTTTCCTATATAATACTGTAATGTTTCTTCACAAAACTCAAATGACTGTTACAACTGAGGATGGTGGACGTACAAACATGTACGCTACAGAACCTAGAATGTATATCTCAGAAACCGA
>Ga0209535_1001612_pt1 | contig 15296 bp, 10 predicted proteins | sample LinPmetageLP28_FD_184041 | JGI IMG/M metagenome (GOLD analysis project Ga0209535, IMG submission 184041) | Marine viral communities from the Pacific Ocean - LP-28 (SPAdes) (version 2) | ecosystem: Environmental > Aquatic > Marine > Oceanic | place: Pacific Ocean | collected 2009-08-22 | reverse complement strand
TAAATGATATTCCTACAATTGGTCCCAAAAATGTTAGAGCTTCTGATACACTAGATTTTAGACCAAGAGTTGTTGATTATTCTTCAACAACTGCTTCACCATTTGATTTTGCTTCAAGAACATTTACTACAAATTATAATTTAAAACCCGGAGAAAGTTCATTACTTGGATTTGATTTTTATCTTCCTAGAATTGATAAATTATATCTTGACAAATTTGAAAATCTTATTGTTAGTAAAGGTGTTTCGGCAAAAGATCCAAAAGCATCTCCAAGTAATGATCAAAGTTTGATGGAATTAGCAACCATTACACTTCCATCATATCTTTATGATCCTGATGATGTTTCTATTAGTCTGGTTGATAATAGAAGATATACTATGAGAGATATTGGTCAACTTGAGGATAGAATAGAAAACTTAGAGAGAGTTACATCTTTAACTTTATTAGAGGTTAGTACTGAAGCATTACGTATTGAAGATGAAGATGGTAATAATAGATTTAAATCTGGTTTCTTTGTGGATAATTTTGTAGATAGAACTCTTGTTGATCAAAATTTAACATCTGCAGATATTAGTGAAGGTCAATTGAGACCAAGAGTGCTCTCTAATACCTTAAAGCAAAGAATTTTACAGTCTCCTAAAGATGAAGTTAATATATTCTCTGCACAAAGTATAGATTTATCATCCAACTTTAATTTGTTAGATCCAAATGTTCAAAAAACAGGAAATGTTGCTACTTTAAAATATGATTCTATTGGTTGGTTAGAACAACCATTAGCTACTCGTGTAGAAAATGTCAATCCATTTCATGTTATAGAATATGTTGGAAATGTGAAATTATCTCCAGCAAGTGATTTTTGGATTAGAACAATATATCTTCCCCCTACTGTACAAAATATAACAAGAAGAACTAGAAATGTTGTTACTAACACTGTTAATAATACCAGAACTCTTCCTTCTATAACAATTGAAAGGGGAAGTGGAAGAGGAGGTACTCAAATCAATACCAGTTCTAGAGTACAAACTTCAACAAGTACTAGAACTAGAGTTAATGTACGATCTAGAGATGTTCTCATTTCTAGTGGTGATGAGCAATATATCAGATCTAGAAATATTTCTTTCTTTGGAAGGTCACTAAAACCCCTCACAAAACATTATCAGTTCTTAGATAACCATAGTAATGTAGATTTTATACCAAAACTTTTAGAGATTGCAGATAGTACAACTTTGGAAAATTATGGTTCTTCTGAAGGCACATTTACATCAGGAGAAACGATAAAGGTATATGAAAATGGTGAGGAACTGGGTCGGTTTAGACTTGCAACTTCTAACCACAAAGAAGGACCTTTCAGTTCTCCATCAAGAATATACAATATAAATCCTTATGTAAAACAAGAGAATATACCAACTTCATATAGTCAATCATCTAAAACATTGAATATTGATTTAAATTCATTATCTAATGAAGCACAGGGAAAATTCTTTGGACATGTTGCTAAGGGAGCAAAAATAGTTGGACAGAGTAGCGGTGCTCTTGCATATGTAAAGGATTTAAGACTGATAACTGATAATTATGGAGATCTTTTCGGATCATTCTTTATTAAAAATCCGCATACAAATCCAGCACCTAATCCACGAATTCTTACTGGCAAAAAGACTTACTTATTGACTAGTAGTTCTACGAATGAAAAACCATTACCCGGAAGCAAGTTAATCTCTACCGGTCAAGGTTCTTATAGTGCCGTTGGAACTCTTTTAACAAGACAAATACAAACTACAATAACTACAACTATTGCAACTACAGTAAGACGTACTACAATTCTAACGACAACTAGACGTGAAGTTGTTAGAGCTAGAAGAGATGATCCTCTTGCACAATCATTTGTTGTAGGTAGAGATATTGATGCTCCAGACTTAAATGGATTTAGTAGTGATGATAAAGGTGTTGTTCTTACAGAATTGGATATATATTTTGCAAATGTTCCCACAGGAAGTGAACCTCTAGAAGTTCAGATAAGAACAGTAGAACTTGGCATTCCAACTTTAAATTTAGTCGGAGAATCAAAGACATTATATCCTGATCAAATCTTAACATCAAAAACTGGTGAAATTCCAACAAGAGTTACATTTGATGAACCAAAGTATCTTGCTCCTGGAAATGAATATGCGGTCGTTTTACTTGCACCAACTTCAGATGAATATGAAGTCTGGATTGCAAAAATGGGAGAGAAGACTGTTAATACACAGTCTTTGCCTGATGCAGAATCAGTAATTTATACCAAGCAATTTGCACTTGGTAGTTTATTCAAGTCTCAAAATGGATCTATTTGGACACCTACACAAGAATTAGACCTTAAATTCAAACTTTATAAAGCAAAATTCACTGCAAATACTGGTATTGCTCATTTTGGAAATCCACCTTTAGATCAAAGTAATGGATATGTAAATAATTTACTTTCCAATCCAATCACAGGTCTTCCGAAGACCACCAATCTTGGAATCACAACAGTTACAAATTCGGGATTGATTGGCATCTTGACCACCGGTAGAAAAATTGCCGGTTCTATTCCAAATAGTTATGGTTTTATTGAATATACTGGTGGACCAGTAAATACTATAGGAATTACTAATGGTGGTGTAAATTATACTAATCAATCAGATTTACCAACAACTACTCTTGTTGGTAATGGTAGTGGATTAAAACTAACTATCACAACAACTACAAATGGTGCAATCACTGGATTTACAACAACTGCTAATGGAAGTGGATATGAAGTTGGTGATGTAGTGACAGTCAATAGTGCCACAACAGGTAGAGACGCATTAATTAGTATTACTGCAATTAGCGGAAGAGATACACTCTATCTGACTGATGTTCAAGGTGAATCTGGTGGTTCAAAGGCATTCCAAGTTGGTGCCGGAGTAAGTTATTATAATACTGATACAACCACCGTATCTTTAGGATCTACTACTATTTTAAGTGTAACTGAAGGAACAGGAACAAATTCTGGAAATTTCTTAGAAGTAAGTCATTTCAATCATGGAATGTATGCCAATAATAATAAATTGCAATTAAATGGTGTTAAATCTGATATTGCACCATCGTCTCTTACTGCGAATCTATTGACAACAGAATCAAATACAATATTTGTCGAAGATTCTTCCGTCTTTACAACTTTTGAAGGATTATCTGTTAGTGCTTCTAATCCTGGATATATAAAAATTGGAGATGAAGTTATATCATATCAAACAGCATCTTCAAATCAATTAGGAACTATTGGTAGAGGTATTGAAGGAAAAATTCAACCGCATGAAGTTGATTCAATAGTCGAAAAATATGAATTTAATGGAGTATCTTTAAGAAGAATTAATAATGTAATCTATGATATTTCCGATACTGGAATTGACTCCAACGGATATTATATTGAAGTAGACCGAAGTGCTACGTATGGTGTTAACAGATCTGTAGATACAGCAACTGTACCACAATTATCATTTAATAGACAATTTATCGGTGGTGGAGATGATGTTTATGCATCAGAAAATATTCAATTCAATTCCGTAAATCCAAGGTTCTTTATTCAGGCACCTGGAGATTCGACTTCGGTAAGTGCTGTAATCAGAACAACAACAGGAACTAGTATTAATGGCACTGAAACATCCTTCCAATTATTAAATGAAGTTGAACCAGTAGAATTAAATTCTTTCAATAATTTAAAATCCACTAGAATAGTATGCTCTAGAGTGAATGAATTGCAACAACCAGTATTTAATAATGTAACTGACAGAACATCATTTACTGTAGCAGTTACATTAAACAGTACAGACGAAAACTTATCTCCAATTATAAATCTTGAAGATTCTAATGTTGAATTTGCATCAAATTATTTAAATAATCCGGTTACAAACTTTGCCACAGATTCTAGAGTAAATTCTATTTTGGATGATCCACACTCGGCAATTTATGTTTCTGATATTGTCAATTTATCAAAACCAGCATCTTCTTTAAAAGTTATACTCGGAGCATATAGACCTGCTTCTGCAGATATTAGAGTTCTTTATAGTCTTATTAGAGATGACTCTTCAGAGATTGAACAAGAATTTGAATTATTCCCAGGACATGAAAATCTCCAAGTAACTTCTGATGGCGGATTTAAAGTTGTTGATCCTTCTTTAAATAACGGAAAACCTGATACTAAAGTTCCCGCAAGTTCTGCTAATCAATTCTTAGAATATGAGTTTAGTGCTAATGATTTAGGAGAATTTAGTGGATATTCAATTAAAATTATTATGTCAGGAACTGATCAGGCAAATGCACCGATTATCAGTGATCTTAGAACAATCGCACTCGCATGAATAATTTAATAAAGGTTAAAGATCATCCTCATCTTTATAGAGATGAGGATACTGGAGCAATTGTTAATTGTGATGATGTTGCATATGATAGATATATGAATAGAGTTAAACGAAAAAATTCTGAAAAAGAAGAGTTAAATAATATGAAAAAAGATATTGAAGAAATAAAAAATTTACTCAAAGATTTCTTGAGTAAATAGTTACTGTCAATAATTCATATAAATATCTAAAAGATAATAATTCATAAAGATAATGGCAGTATATGTATCTAATATTGTGATTGAACAAGGTTATGATTTTGATACATCCTTTGAATTGGAGGATACTAGAACTAATTCCCCATTAGTTTTAACTAATGCTTCAGCAGAAGCACAATTGAGAAAATATTATGGTTCTTCTACTTCAGTATCTTTTGCATCTACAATAACCGCACCTAGTAAGGGTGTTGTTTCAATTTCTTTAACTAAATCTCAAACTGTCAACATCAAACCCGGAAGATATGTTTTTGATTTAAAAATAACAAATGAGGGTAAAGAATTTAAAGCTGTAGAGGGTGCTGTATTAGTTAGAGGAGGAGTCACACGCTAATGTCAGATGGTATAGCCGTAAAGGTTGGTTCTTCTAATCAAATAACCGCAAGAGTTGGTTCTACAAACGTAGTTCGTGTTTTATCCAATGCATCTGCACCACCAACAAAAATAATAAATTTAAATGATGTAGATTCTTCTTTAAAAACTAAAGATGGAATGATCCTAGTGTGGGATCTTGATACAGAAAAATTCTACATGACGAATACGATTGATTCGTCATTACTTAATATTACCGGTATTGCAACATTTTCAAATACCACCAATTCTTCGGCACCTACTAATGGTGCTTTGGTTATTGATGGTGGAATTGGAATTGGTAAAGCAGTTAATATTGGAGGAAATGTATCAATTGTTGGTATATCAACTTTTGCTTCCGACTTAGATATTAATGCTGCTGTTGATATCTTAAATGGATTGACAGTAAATTCTACATTTAACTCTGTAGGAATTACAACACTTGCTTCTGCTGGAGGAATTACTACTACTGGGGGAGAACTTTATGTAGGTACTAATTTAGAAGTTGCTGGAACTTCAAACTTTATTGGAAATGCCACATTTAGAGGTGGTACAATTGGAATTGGTGATTCATCTACTGACGATATTGATGTTGGTGGAGAATTTGTATCGAATTTAGTTCCAAATACTGATAATACTTTTGATATTGGTATTACAACACAAAGATGGAGAGACGGAAAATTTTCTGGTCTTGTAACTACTACTAATTTATTTGTCTCTGGAGTATCAACTTTCACTGGTGATAAAAATGTTACAGGAAACTTAAAAATAACTGGATTTGCTTCTGTTACTGAAGGTTTATATTACGATGCTAATGACTACGATGGACCGAATGGAATTGCTTATTTTGATAATACAGGAAAACTAATTGGTGCTGCAAGCACCGAAAATGCTATTACTGAAACATATTATATACTCACAACTAATGCGGTAGGAATACCGATCTGGACTTCAGTTATAGATGGAGGTATCTACTGATGACAAAACCCAATACTAGACAAGGACTTATTGATTATTGCCTAAGACAACTTGGAGCACCAGTTCTTGAAATAAATGTCGCTGACGAACAGATTGATGATTTAGTTGATGATACTATTCAATACTTTAATGAAAGACATTATGATGGTGTTGAAAAAATGTATCTTAAGTATAAAATTACTCAAGATGACATTGACAGAGGTAGGGCAACAGGTACAACTGGAGTTGGTATCGTAACAACAACTGGAACTTCAACAAATATAAGTGGTGTTGGAACTATTACCTCAAATTTTTATGAAAATTCTAATTTTATCCAAGTTCCTGATTCTGTAATAGGAATAGAAAAAGTATTCAAATTTGATACTAGCACTCTTTCTAGTGGAATGTTCAGCATCAAATATCAATTATTCTTGAATGATCTATATTATTTTAGTTCAGTTGATTTGTTGTCTTATGCGATGACAAAATCATATCTTGAAGATATTGATTTTTTATTGTCAACCGATAAACAAGTAAGGTTTAATAAAAGGCAGGATAGACTATATTTGGATATAGATTGGGGAGAAAAAACTAAAGATACATTCCTTGTTTTAGAATGTTATAGAGCACTTGACCCAGAAAGTTTTTCTCAAGTTTATAATGATACTTTTGTTAAAAAGTATCTCACTGCATTACTAAAGAAACAGTGGGGTCAAAATTTAATTAAGTTCCAAGGTGTAAAACTTCCAGGTGGCATTGAACTCAATGGTCGTGCAATATTTGAAGATGGACAAAGAGACTTAGAAGATATAAAGCAGAGGATGTCTTCTGAATACGAATTGCCACCTCTGGACTGTATTGGTTAATAGATATGTCATTAAATCCATTTTTTCTTCAAGGTTCTCCAAATGAACAGTTTCTTGTTCAAGATTTAATTAATGAGCAACTAAAAATTTACGGTATAGAAGTTAATTACTTACCCAGAAAAATTTTTAAAACTGATAATATAATTCGTGAAATACAATCATCCAAATTTGATGATAGTTTTGCTTTAGAGGCATATCTGAATAATTATGATGGATATGCTCCCGATAGTGATATTATGACAAAATTTGGATTGAGATTAAAAAATGAAATAAGTTTAACTATATCTAGAGAAAGATATGAAGAATATATTGTGCCATTTTTAGAAGGAATTTCTCATGGTATTGAGGAAGGATTAATTGGTGAATTTAATTTTGCGGATTTAATTAAAAGACCTAAAGAAGGAGATTTGATTTATTTTCCTCTTGGAAAAAGACTTTTTGAAATAAAAAGAGTAGAATCGGAAAAACCATTTTACCAATTAGGATCTAGTTATGTTTATGAACTGAGTTGTGAACTCTTCGAATATGAAAATGAACTTATTGATACCTCAATTGAAGAAATTGATACTACTGTAGAGGATGAAGGATACATTACATATATGACCTTGGTCGGATCTGGTGTAACTGCTGTTGCAACCGCAGGAATTTCCACAAATTCTATCAGAGAAATATCCTTAAATAATGATGGTAGTGGGTATACTTCTACTCCTACAGTAACTTTTTCTGCTCCAAATAGTGGAATAAATACGGCAACAGCAGTTGCAATTACAACTAGTAGAGCAAACGTACAATCTATTTTAAGATTAGAATTGACAAATGGTGGATCTGGATATACTACTGCACCAACAATAACAATAACTGGTGGAGGAGGAACAGGAGCTGCGGCAACTTGTTCTGTCGGAGGAACACAGTTTAGTGTTTCTTCTATATCTATCAGTAATCCTGGCACCCAATATCCTATTGCACCCACAATTACTATCGGCAGTCCTGGAGTAGGAGTGACTGCGACAGCTGTTGCCGGAATTACTACCGACAATAAACTCGATTATATAAGAATACTCAATCCAGGTATTGGATATACTCAAGCACCTACTGTTTCTATAATAGGAGGTTCTACTTCTACTTTAAATATTGCTGCCAATAATTCTGATGCATATGGTGCTGCAGCAGGTTTAACTGCTCTTAATGGAGTATCTATTCAACCAAATGGAACTGGAAGTGGAGAGACCGGTGGATTTAATATAGGTCAGAGTTATCTTGGTTTTGTTGGAACTGCAACTTCTAGACATGCAATTTTAACTCCTATTGATTCTAGTGATTTTGATACAATGTCTATTAATGCCATTGTTGGTAATGATAGTAATGGTGGAGAAGATCCTGATGCAACAAATGAAGAATTAAGACTACACTATCTTGAATCGGGTGGATCTTCTTTTAAATCGATTTCAATTAATCCTGCAGGAGATCAAATCCTTTCTGCCAGTGCCGATGTTATAATTGCACTTGGGGCTGGTAATGGAGCACTGCAAGATTTTTCCATCAATATTCCTTCTCATGCAAAAGGAAGTGGATTTACCTATATGCTTTATCAAGGAGCAAATAGTAATTCGGAACATGATCATTATGGAATTACTAATATTAAGTATCAATCATCTACTATTGGTATTGGGACTTATATCTTTAATGAAGTTATAACCGGAGAATCTTCAGGTACAACGGCAGTAGTTAAAGACTTTACAAATACAAGTTCACTAACCAGTCTTTCACTATCAATAAATACTGGTAAATTTAGTAATGGTGAAGTTATTGTGGGATCAAGTTCTTCTGCTAGATACACTGTACTGGATTATGATACAGATAGTTATGAAAATACATATGATTCTAATGAAGATATAGAATTTGAAGCAGATAATATTATAGATTTTTCAGAGTCAAATCCATTTGGTAGTTATTAATGTTAGGAAACTATTTTTATCACGAAATTATAAGAAAAACTATTATTAGTTTTGGCACATTATTCAATAATATTTCCATCAGACACGAAAAAGGTGATGGAAGTATTCTTGATGAAACAAAAGTTGGACTTTCTTATGGTCCAATGCAGAAATTTCTAGCAAAAATACAGGAACAAAGTGAATTAACAAGACCCATTGCTATCACTCTCCCGAGAATGTCATTTGAGATGACTACAATTCAATATGATTCGACTAGAAAAACTGGAGTTACTCAAACATTTAAGGCAAACGATACTACCGATAATAAAACAAAGAAAGTTTTTATGCCGGTTCCATATAATATTGGATTTGAACTTAATATCTTCACTAAATTAAATGATGACGCTCTTCAAATTGTTGAGCAGATATTACCATTTTTTCAACCATCTTTTAATTTAACTGTAGATTTAGTCAGTTCTATTGGAGAGAAGAGAGATATTCCAATTGTTCTCGATAGTATTGATTTTCAAGATGATTATGAAGGATCATTTCAGACTAGAAGAGCATTAATTTATACTTTAAGATTTACTGCCAAAACTTATCTGTTTGGTTCTATTGCCGATACATCTGATGGTCTCATCCGTAAAGTTCAGGCAGATGTTTATGCCGATACTAATACAAAGACCGCAAAACGTGAAATGAGATATACTGCCGTTCCTAATCCAATTACTGCAGAACCTGGTGATGATTTCGGATTTACCGAAGAATGGACTTTCTTACCAGACTCTAAAGATTATAGTCCTACTAGACAAGAGGATATTTGATTGTTATGAATAATAATTATGATTCAATCGATGAGGCTCTGAATATTGATAGTGATATTGTAGAGTCAAAACCAATCAAAAAACCAGAGATCATAAAATCGAAGGATGATGATATAGAGAAAGATTATATCTATAGTCGTGCGAACCTCTACTCCCTCATAGAGAAGGGTCAGGAGGCAATCAACGGCATTATGGAGGTAGCAGGGGAAGGAGGCAGTCCAAGGGCATACGAGGTCGCAGGGCAGTTGATTAAGAGTGTTGCAGATACTACCGATAAGTTGATTGACTTGCAGAAGAAACTTAAGGATGTAGAGGACGAGACTAAGAAAACTACAAATAATGTTACCAATAATGCAGTGTTTGTTGGGTCCACATCAGAACTCCAAAAAATGCTTAAGCAAGGTTTTCTAAATAATAAAGAATAGACTACTTTTCATCGATGAAAAAGTGTAAGCAAGGATATTATTATTGTTATACCGATGAGGTTTGTAAACCCATTCCGAAGGGTTTAAGGGTAACCGCTAGATTTTCTGGTGGTGGAAAAGAACCAGAAGAAACTGGTATTGATGTACCCACAAATGGTAATGGTGAAAATGGTAATGGTGGTGGAAATGGAAATGGTGGAGATGGTGGAGGAGTAAGTGAATCGAAATCTGGTGATAGTTCTTTGCGTGACTGGTTTGGCAAAAGCAAATCAAGTGATGGAAAACCTGGTTGGGTCCAATTAGGTGGAAAATATGCCGGAAAACCTTGTGCTAAACAACCAGGACAAACCACAAAACCAAAATGTGGATCTAGCAAAATGTCCGCAAACTTAGATGATAAAGAAGAGAAAAAAGCATTTAATAGAAAGCAACGTCAAGATCCAAATCCAGATAGAAAAGGGAAGGCAATCAACGTGAAGACAGAAGAAACTGTAGTAGAAAAGGCAGGTGAGAAAGATGCCTGTTATAAGAAGGTCAAGAGTAGATATAGTGTTTGGCCTTCTGCATATGCATCCGGAGCACTTGTAAAGTGTCGTAAGGTAGGTGCTTCTAACTGGGGAAATAAGTCAGAGTCTGTAGAGTATTCTGATTGGAGAAATGATTTTCAGGCAACTGAATATGAGTTCACTGATATCATCAAACCAGAATCCATTAAAGGTGGGCAAGAGCAGATTGATGAAGGACAGAAGTGCTGGAAAGGTTATGTGAAGAAAGGAACCAAAAAGATGTTTGGTAAAACTTATAACAACTGTGTAAAGAAGGAAGGGTATGATGTTGGTGATGTTGATCAAAAAGTTGGTGCCGTAACTCCTATTCCTAAAGATGAGAGAGAAGCAGCAAAACAAAGATTACTTGCTAAGGCAAAAGCAAAACGTGAAAAAATGAAAGAAGAAATTGAGATAGATGAGAGTCATAAGAATCCTGAAAGTGTTAAAAGTATTGCCAAAGAACTAGATAAAGCAGTCGAAATGCATAAGAGTCAAGCAAAGAGACTCAGAAAATCTGGTGTATCTGAAGAAAAAGAAGAATCTAAAGTCGGTGGTGGTAACTTAAAGAAACTTACGGCAAAAGCAGTAAGAAGAATTGATGCCGATGTGGATGGTGATATTGATAGTGTAGACATGAAATCTCCAGAAACTGGGGTGTTTGTTCCTTCTCCTGATGGTAAGAAAAAATTAAAACCAAAGGTAAGATTTGAACAGTCTGATTGGAAGAGTGAACTCGAAGAGGGTGCTGCCTGGACTAAAAAATCGGGTAAGAGTAAGTCTGGTGGACTCAACGAAAAAGGACGCAAGTCTTATGAAAGAGAAAATCCTGGTAGTGATCTGAAAGCACCTAGTAAAAAAGTTGGAAATCCCCGTAGAAAAAGTTTTTGTGCAAGAATGAAGGGAATGCGGAAGAGGCAAAAACCTTCCAATAATACTGGTGATGATAGATTGTCTAAATCACTAAGAGCTTGGAATTGTTAATTTGATTTTATGAGTGACGTATATCTTGGTAATCCATTATTAAAAAAAGCAAATACACCGATTGAGTTTACAGAAGAACAAATTATTGAATTTCTGAAATGTAAACAAGATCCAGTTTATTTTGCAAACAATTATATCAAAATTGTTTCTCTTGATGAAGGTTTAACACAATTTCACCCATATCATTTTCAAGAGAAATTAATTCACAATTTTCATAATAACAGATTTAATATCTGCAAGATGCCACGACAGACTGGTAAGTCTACTACTGTGGTATCATATCTATTACATTATGCACTTTTTAATGACAGTGTAAACATTGGCATTCTGGCAAACAAAGCATCTACTGCCAGAGAACTGTTAGCAAGATTATCGACTGCATATGAAAACTTACCAAAATGGATGCAGCAGGGTATTCTGGTATGGAATAAAGGAAATATAGAACTCGAAAATGGCAGTAAGATATTGGCATCATCTACATCTGCGAGTGCTGTCCGAGGCATGTCGTTCAATATCTTATTTCTCGACGAATTCGCATTCGTCCCCAATCATGTCGCTGACTCCTTCTTTGCATCTGTTTATCCTACTATTACTTCTGGCAAAAACACAAAAGTAATTATTGTATCAACACCACACGGTATGAATCACTTCTACCGTATGTGGCATGATGCGGAGAGAAATAAAAACGAATATATTCCTACAGAGGTTCACTGGTCAGAAGTTCCGGGTAGAGATGTTGTTTGGAAAGAACAAACAATCGCAAACACATCAGAAGAACAGTTCCGTGTTGAGTTTGAATGTGAGTTCTTGGGTTCCGTTAATACTCTTATTAACCCATCAAAACTCAAAACTTTAGTATATGAAGACCCTATACAGAGAAATGCAGGATTAGATGTTTATGAAAATCCAATTCCAGAGCACAATTATCTAATGACGGTAGATGTTGCCCGTGGTCTTGGTAATGACTACTCGGCATTTATTGTTTTTGATATCACAGAGTTTCCTTATAGGGTAGTTGCAAAGTATAGAAATAATGAAATCAAACCAATGTTATTTCCGAATATTATATTTGATGTAGCAAAAGGTTATAATCAATCTTGGTTATTGATTGAAGTAAATGATATTGGAGAACAAGTTGCAAGCATTCTTCAATATGATTTGGAGTATGAAAATATTTTAATGGCAACTATGAGAGGGAGAAATGGACAGATAGTGGGAACAGGATTCTCCGGCAAAAAAACTCAACTTGGAGTTCGCACAACTTCGGCAGTTAAAAAATTAGGATGTTCAAATCTCAAAACTCTTATAGAAGAAGATAAATTATTTACTCCCGATTACGAAATCATATCAGAACTAACAACTTTTTCACAGAAAGCAAATTCATTTGAGGCAGAAGAAGGTTGTAATGATGACTTGGCAATGTGTCTTGTTATATTCTCTTGGTTAGTGGCACAAGAATATTTTAAGGAGATGACCGAGAATGATGTAAGAAAGAGAATATATGAAGAGCAGAAAAATCAAATTGATCAAGACATGGCTCCATTTGGTTTTATCGAAGATGGAATTAACGGCGAAACAACTTTTGTGGATGATTCTGGGGATAGATGGTATGCAGACGAATATGGAGATCGTTCATATATGTGGGACTATAGGTAATGTCCATCGATGATGAAATAGAACTAGAGCATTTATTATTTTTTGATCGTAAATGTAGAGTTTGTGGAGAAGTTAAAAGTTTAATGGATGATTTTTATCTGACTCGAAAAGATAGAAAAACATTAGCATCATCATATTCCTACGAGTGTAAAGAATGTACAGTTAAAAGAGTAAGTAGAGGTAGAAAGAGTACTTTGAGATGGGAATATCCTGATTGGTAGGTATTCACGCACTGTTTCCCCATTAGAAATACCCCTTTTCCTAAATATTTTTAGGTAAATTGGATGCGAGGAAAAAACAAGATGCCACTAAATTTAGCATCTCCTGGTATTGTAGTAAGAGAAGTAGACTTAACTGTCGGTAGGGTTGACCCAACCTCCGGTGGCATTGGTGCGATTGTTGCACCTTTTGCACAAGGTCCTGTCGAAATCCCTACAGTAATCGGAAGCGAGAAAGACTTATTAGATGTCTTTGGAAAACCATACAGTACAGATAAGCACTATGAGCACTGGTTAGTTGCTTCTTCTTATCTGGCATATGGTGGAGCACTTAGTGTTGTAAGAGCAGATGATACTGGACTTACGAATGGTCGTGTAGGTATTGCTACAAGTATTAAAATTAAAAGTTTAGAGCACTACGAAGAACTGGGATATGATGAGAATACAATTTCTAATGTAACCGTTGTTGCTAGAAATCCTGGTTCATGGGCAAATGGATTAAGAGTTGGAATTATTGATGCTAAGGCAGATCAAATCTTAGGTATCAATACAACCAATTTCGAGATTGGATATGGAGTCACTCAAGCAGTTCCCCCCAATACGATTATTGCAGGTTCCGGAACAACTTCTGTATTGGATGGATACTTTAAAGGTCTTGTTACTGAAGTTGGTAGTGGTGAAATTGGAGTTAAAGTACTTCAACATGTTTCTGCTGGAAACACAGTAACTTCAGTTGATTATCAACCAAGTGGAAAGTATAAATTCTCAAATACAACTGGAGTAGGTACTACAGGTAGCCCATATGTAAGTACACTTGGAGTAACTACTGCTGTAGGAGGTTCAATCGGTACTACTGTCAATGTAGTTGGATCATCAAAAGATTGGTTTGATCAACAATCACTCACTTTAACTTCGTCTACGACGGTTAAGTGGAATCAACTTGCAGATCGTCCAGGAACTTCTGAGTATGCAGCAGCAAGAGGATCTAGATTTGATGAAGTCCATGTTGTTGTAATTGATGGTGATGGAGGTGTCACTGGAAACTCTGGAACAATCCTTGAGAAGCATCTTTCACTATCAAAAGCAAAAGATGCCGAGTATTCTCTTGGTTCTCCTTCATACTGGAGAAAGTTCACTGCAAATAGTTCACAATATATCTTTGCCGGTTCAGCACCAGCAGGAATTGTAACCACCGGATTTAGTGCTAGCACCGCAGGTAGTTTTGCTATTGCGGGTGATGTTAGTTGGGACCAAAAGGCAGAAGGTATTACCTTTGCAGCAACTGGAAATTATAATTCAGGTTTTTCTACTGGAACTAATTACGGTGGTAAGGTTGCAATCACATCAACTGATGCGTTAAGTCCAGGTTTAGATGGATTAGTTACTGGTTACGGATTATTCGAGAATACTGAAAAGTATAATGTAGATTTCATTCTTATGGGATCTGCCGGATATGCTAAGGAACAGGCGCAAGCACTTGCGAATAAGTGTATTGCGGTTGCCGAAGCAAGAAAGGATGCGATTGCATTCATCTCACCATATAGAGGTGCGGCAATTACTGATACCTCTGATGATAGAGCAGTGAATATCAATTCAGATGAGACGATTACTGATAATGTAATTAGTTTCTATGCTCCTATCACTTCAACAACTTATGGAATCTTTGATAGTGGTTATAAGTATATGTTTGATAGGTTTGCAAATACCTTCAGATATGTTCCACTAAATGGAGACATTGCCGGACTTTGTGCCAGAAATGATGCAAACAATTTCCCATGGTTCTCACCAGCAGGAACAAATCGTGGTGGAATTCTAAATGCAGTTAAACTTGCATATACTCCATCTAAAGCACAGAGAGATAGATTGTATTCTAATAGAGTCAATCCAGTAATCTTCTCACCCGGTGCCGGTATTGTTCTCTTTGGAG
>Ga0209535_1001611_pt1 | contig 15307 bp, 7 predicted proteins | sample LinPmetageLP28_FD_184041 | JGI IMG/M metagenome (GOLD analysis project Ga0209535, IMG submission 184041) | Marine viral communities from the Pacific Ocean - LP-28 (SPAdes) (version 2) | ecosystem: Environmental > Aquatic > Marine > Oceanic | place: Pacific Ocean | collected 2009-08-22 | reverse complement strand
TATAGAGATTGCAGAGGAAGAGGCTATAGATACAATGTTTGCTGAGAATCATTATGATGATACTCGAAAAAGATTAGACTACGACCAAATGGTTGTAGGTATGAGTGTAGCAAAACATGAGTTTCTTCCTGGGGCGGGTGTTCAAGTTTCTTATGTAGACCCTGCTAATGTGGTTTATAGTTATACTGAAGACCCTTACTTTAAAGATTGTTTTTATTGGGGAGAAATTAAAACAGTTGCGCTGACTGAGCTTAATAAAATAGACCCTGACCTTACAAATGACGATCTAGAGAAGATATCTCAATACAGCCAGAGCTGGTATGATTATTATAATACTGCTCAATACTATGAGAATGATATGTTTTATAGGGATACGTGTACGTTAATGTATTTTAATTATAAGACTACTAAAAAGATAGTATATAAAAAGAAAAAATTAGACGGGGGAGCTTCTAGAATGATAGAAAAGGATGATACTTTTAATCCTCCAGAAGAAATGATTGAAGAAGGAAACTTCGAAAAGATAGAGAAAACAATTGACGTTTGGTATGATGGGGTAATGGTTATGGGAACTAATATTATCCTCAAGTGGGAGCTTGCGGAAAACATGGTACGTCCCAAGTCTTCCTCTCAGCATGCTATACCAAATTACGTAGCTGTAGCGCCTAGAATGTATAAGGGTGTTATTGAATCTTTAGTAAGGAGAATGATTCCATTTGCAGACTTAATTCAAATGACTCATTTAAAACTACAGCAAGTGATAGCTAGAGTAGTCCCTGATGGGGTATATATAGATGCGGATGGATTAAATGAAGTTGATCTAGGTACTGGAGCGGCTTATAACCCTGAAGATGCAATGAGGTTGTATTTTCAAACTGGTAGCGTAATAGGCCGAAGTTATACTCAGGAAGGAGATTATAATCAGGCTAAAGTTCCTATACAGCAGCTCACAAGCAATTCAGGCGCTTCTAAGACACAAATGCTAATAGCTAACTATAACCACTACTTAGACATGATAAGGGCTGTAACAGGCTTAAATGAAGCGAGAGATGGTTCTGGAGCTAATTCAGATGCTTTAGTTGGCGTTCAGAAGTTAGCAGCGCTAAGTTCAAACACAGCAACAAGGCACATACTAGACGGTAGTTTGTATATATACAGGACCTTAGCAGAGGCTTTAACTTATAGGGTTGCGGATATATTAGAGTATTCTGACTTTAAAGAAGACTTTATAAATAAAATAGGAAAGTATAATGTAAGTATACTAGGAGATATCGCTGAACTTTACATATATGACTTTGGTGTCTTTATTGAGCTTTCTCCAGACGAAGAACAAAAGGCTTTGCTAGAACAGAATATTCAAATGGCATTATCTAAAGGAGATATAAACCTAGAAGACGCTATAGATATTAGAGAGATCAAGAACCTTAAGTTAGCTAATCAGCTTTTAAAGGTTAAGAGAAGAGCTAAGCAAGAGCAAGATGACCAAAGAGAGATGCAGAAACAAGCAATGGTTTCGCAGCAACAATTAAAGTCTCAAGAAATGGCTGGTCAAATGGCTCTTCAAAAAATAGAGCTAGAGACTCAAGCAAAGCTTAAATACAAGCAGGGAGAAATACAACTTGAAATTGAAAGGACTAAAGTTGAAGCTCAATTAAAAGCTCAATTAATGGACCAAGAGTTTAGATATAACCTACAACTTCAAGGCATGACAGAGGGGGCGTTAGCCAATAGAGAAACATCTAGGGAAAATGCTAAGAAAGACAGAATTAGCCAGCAGAATAGCGAGCAGTCTCAGTTAATAAATCAAAGAAAAAATAATTTGCCTCCAAAAAACTTTGAGTCAAATGAAGATTCTTTAGATGGTTTTGACCTGTCTGAGTTCTCGCCAAGGTAGCAAAATGTGCCTTTGTATTTTGCGTAAATTTGTAACTTAAATTAAATTAAATGGAAATAAAAGTAAGAGAAATGTCTGAGTTAGAATCAAAGTCTTCTCAGGAAATAGAAAAAGAATTGCTTGAAAAGCACGAACAGCAATTTAGTGAAGTGTCAAGTAGTGACGAGGTAGAGGTTGTTTCTGAGCCATTGCCAGATGAGACCACTGCAGAAGCTCCTGAAAAGGAAGCTACTATTGAAGAGGTTGCACAGCAACCTTATGATTTAAAAGAAGAAGATGTTCTTTCATATATAGGAAATAGATACGGTAAGGAAATTAATTCTATAGAAGAATTGATGAGCGAAAGAGAAAAGGCAGAAGAAATGCCAGAGGATGTCGCAGCTTACTTTAAATATAAAAAAGAAACAGGACGAGGAATTAGTGATTTTGTTAAATTACAACAAGACTACACTACAATGAATCCTGATTCTTTGCTAAAAGAGTACCTAACTCTTACGGAAGAAGGTTTGGACGCAGAAGATATTGAATCCTTAATGGAGGACTATTCTTATGACGAAGAGCTTGATGACGAATCGGACGTTAGAAAAACCAAGTTAGCAAAGAAGAAAATTATTGCTAAAGCTAACCGGTTCTTTAAAGAACAGCAAGAGTTATACAAGCAACCGCTTGAGTCAAGTGGAAGTTCTAACGAAGCTAATGAAGAATTGCAGGCTTATAAGCAATATTTAAATACCGCTAAAACTCAACAAGAGGAAGCGAATCGAAAACGGGAATGGTTTGTCAAAAAAAGTGATGAAGTGTTCGGATCAGAATTTAAAGGTTTTAAGTTCAAGTTAAACGACGAAGAGATTATGTTTTCCCCAGGTGGCGCGTCTGAATTAAAAAAAGCTCAAGAGACCCCCATGAACTTTGTACATAAGTATATGGATTCTCAAGGACTTTTAAATGATGCAGAAGGCTATCACAGATCTTTAGCAATGGCAATGAATCCTGATAAATTTGCTCAGTTCTTTTTTGAACAGGGTAAATCTAAAGCTACTGAAGACGTTATACGCAAGACTAAGAATATTAACATGTCAGAGCGTAAAGCGCCAGAGGTATCTACAAAGGGAGGAATGCAAGTGAAATCTATATCTGAACCATCAGGTAATAGATTAAGAATTAAAAGCGTTAAAAGAACTTAAAAATTAAAAATTATGGCTGGATCAGTTAATACTATCCCAACTTTTGCTCTTACTCCGAGTTCCGAGAGGACTCCGACTACAGAGAATTACATTACTAACTTTGATTTTCTAAATCAATATCTTCCTGACACTTACGAAAAAGAATTCGAGCGTTATGGAAATCGAACTATCTCTTCATTCCTACGTATGGTAGGTGCTGAGATGCCTACGAATTCTGACCTTATTAAATGGGCTGAACAAGGTAGATTGCATACTAAATATACTCAGGTAGGAACAGCTGCTGTTGTTAATGCTGACAATGCTACATTCCAAGTGAATGATGTTATTGACCCAACTACAGCTCAACAAGTTGTAAGAGTCGGTCAAACAATTGCAGTTGTACAGAACAATGGTTCTGGTATAAACAAAGCTGTTGTAACTGCTGTTAACAATGCAGGCGGCGGCGCTGGACAGTTTACCGTTGGTTTCTACGAAGGAACTGGACTTGTTACTGCTGGTACTGGAGTAGCAAACTCTGATGTTACTATATTTGTTTATGGATCGGAATTTAGAAAAGGAACTGCTGGAATGGTAGGATCTCTTGAAGCTAACGACTTTATCTTTGAAAACAAGCCAATTATATTGAAAGATACTTATACTGTATCTGGATCTGACATGGCTCAAATTGGATGGGTTGAAGTTACAACTGAGAACGGTGCAAACGGATACCTTTGGTATTTGAAATCTGAGCATGAAACAAGACTACGTTTTGACGACTACTTAGAGACTGCAATGATTGAAGCTGTACCCGCTGAACTTAATGGTGGAGCTGCTGCTGCGCTAGGTAACGGAGCTGCTGCAGGAGCACAAGGAGCTGGATCAGATGGAATTTTCTATTCTGTGGCTCAAAGAGGTAACATCTGGAACGGTGGTAACCCAACAACTTTAGCAGATTTTGATTCAATTATTTCTCGTTTAGATAAGCAAGGAGCGATTGAAGAAAACGTTATATTCCTAGACCGTCAATTTGGATTTGATATTGATGATATGTTAGCTGCACAAAACTCTTACGGAGCAGGTGGAACTTCATATGGTCTATTCGACAATGACGAAGAGATGGCGCTAAACTTAGGTTTCTCAGGATTTAGAAGAGGTTATGACTTCTACAAAACTGACTGGAAATACCTTAACGACCCTACTATGAGAGGTGGTCTTCCAACTGGAGCAAACTCAGGACGTGTAAACGGACTACTTGTACCCGCTGGATCAACTAGTGTTTATGACCAAATTCTTGGTAAAAATGCTAAACGTCCTTTCTTACATGTTCGTTACAGAGCTTCTGAAACAGAGGATAGACGTTACAAAACTTGGATTACTGGATCTGCCGGTGGCGCTGCTACTAGTGACATAGATAATATGCAAGTTAATTTCTTGTCTGAAAGAGCTGTATGTACTTTAGGTGCAAACAACTTCTTCTTATTCCAAGAATAGTAGAGTACTTTTTAATGGGGGTGTCAAAGCCCCCATTATATTTTAAATTAAATCTAAATTATATCAAATGAAAAAAAATACAGTTTTTGTAGACAAACAATACAAACTAACAAGAGATACGCCCCCTTTATCTTTAATACTAGCATCGAGACATACGCAAAGATTTCCTTTATTACATTGGGATGAAGCGACTGGAACTAATCGCCCACTTAGATACGCTAGAAATCAAAAAACTCCATTTCAAGATGAACAAGATAACTCTGCTATTTTAGAGCCTGTTGTTTTTGAAAATGGATTCTTAAGTGTTCCTAAAAATAATCAAGTATTACAGGAGTTTTTATCCTTACATCCTGGCAACGGACAATTGTTTGTTCAAGTTGACAAGGCTAAGGAAGCTGCTGAAATTGTAGAGGATTTAAATATGGAAGTAGATGCATTAATTGAAGCTAGACAATTAACCTTAGAACAAGTAGAAAATGTGTCTAGAGTTATATTTAATACAGACATAACAAAAGTTAGTACTGCTGAGTTAAGGCGAGATATTTTAATATTTGCTAAGGCAGATCCTAAAGGGTTTTTACAATTGTTAAAAGATCCAATGTTAAAACTTAATTCTACAGTTCAATCTTTTTTTGATAAAGGCGTTTTAACTTTAAGAAACAATAAGAAAGAAGTATGGTTTAATACACCTTCTAATAAAAAGAAAATGCTTAACGTCCCTTACGGAGAAGAGTTTCTTCATATGGCCGTATCTTTTTTTCAGTCTGATGACGGAGTTGAGTCTTTTAAACATTTAAAAGAATTAGCAAAAAACTCATAAAAACCTTGAATAGTTAAAAACATTGCTTATATTTGCATATGTTTTCATAGTTTGTTGATTAAGGTGCTCGCAATAGTGAGTGCCTTTTTTTTGTACCTTTGTTTTTTGTTTAACCCATAAAATTTTTAACATGGCAAAATATATTACATTCGATACTGCAAGTGATGGAAATGTTCACCTTGCAACAGATGGAATTCTTTATGCAGAAACTACAAGTGGAACTGCTGGAACAATTTTTTTAAAAGGCGGAAGCCACAAATTTACTGTTACTGGAACAGGTTTAACTTCAGGTTTTGCAGAAAATGTAAACGCAGCTTTAGTTGAAGCAGCGCAAACATCTTGGACTAATGCAGTAGTTCCTGTAAGTAAATCAAACGGACTTTTAGTATTTACTAGCGTAGCTGTAGCTACTATTTAACATTACTTTTTTATTAAGTACTAGAGAGAGGTCAAAATAATTGACCTCTTTTTTTTTGCTTATCTTTGTACAAAATAAGTAGTAATGATAAACTCTGTACGTAATACAGTTTTAGCGATTATAAACAAAAATAACTACGGCTATATATCCCCTTCAGATTTTAACTTGTTCGCAAAGCAAGCTCAGTTAGATTTGTTTGATGAATATTTCGTTCAATATAATCAGCAAATAAACGAAGAAAACTCCAGAGTATCTGGAACAGGATATGCAGACATTAAAAAAGGATACGAAGAAGTTATTGATTACTTTTCTAACAACGAGATTATTCTAAGCAAAATTACAGATCCTGTAAGAAATAGATTCTCTCTTCCTGCCGACTACTACTTAATAAATCAAATATCTTGCCTTACAGGTGGACAGATTCAGGGAGAAGCTGAAAAGGTAAGCTCTAGTAAAATAAATTTATTAAACAAATCTTTACTTACATCACCTTCTATTTCTTATCCAGCCTATACTCAATCTGGAAATTCAATAACTGTATATCCAAATACTTTCGCTGGCGAAAAAGATGTTGCGGCAACATATATTAGATATCCTTTAGATCCTAAATGGACTTTTACAACCATATCTAATGGAAGCCCTATTTTTGATCAAAGTCAGTCTGACTATCAAGACTTTGAATTGCCTTTAGACGACTCAAATGATTTGGTAGCAAAGATATTACAATACGCTGGAATATCAATTAGAGAAGCAGACGTATTTAAGTTTGGGCAGATTGAAGAACAATCTCAAAATCAACAACAATAGCTATGGCATATATAAATCAAAAAAAGTATTATACCAACGACGGCGACAACCCTACTGACTCTAACTGGGGTTCGTACCAGTACGTTAGCTTAGACGATATAGTTACGAATTTCTTGTTGATGTACGATGGAAACCATTCCTTAGTTAATAACGAGAATAGATATAAAATATTGTTTCACGCAAAGCGTGGAATTCAAGAATTAAATTACGACGCATTTAAAGAAATAAAATCTTTAGAGCTTACAGTCTTTGATGATCTTAAATTTGTATTACCCTCTGACTATGTCAACTGGGTTAAGCTGTCGCTATTTAAAGACGGTGTAGTGAGAGATCTCACCGAAAACATACAAGTTCAGTCTGCAGTGTCTTATATTCAAACAGCGAGCTCTACGTTTGACTATGAGGCCGATGGTGTTACTGTCAAAGAAGAACCCTCTAGTATAGATACCAAGAGATTAGACGGAAGCTTGCAGAGTATATACTTAAATGACGTTGTTGATGAAAATATTGATCCAAACGTTAATAACTACGATTCAGATATTAACAACTCTAGGATCGGAGCTAGGTATGGTTTAAATACAGAAACAGCAAACATTAATCCTACGTTTACAATAGATAAAAAATCCGGAGTAATAAACTTTGATTCTACTATGGCAAACCAAAGCTGTATTCTGCAGTATATATCTGATGGTATGGAAAACGGGGATGATTCTTTAATCACTCTTAATAAAATGTTTGAAGAGTATATCTACGCTTACATAAGTTATGCTGTTTTAAATAGCAAGTTTGGAGTTCAAGAATATATTATAAATAGAGCTAGAAAAGATAAAGCAGCTTTATTAAGAAATGCAAAAATTAGATTAAGCAATATTCACCCAAGTAGACTCTTAATGAGCATGAGGGGGCAGAACAAGTGGATAAAATAAAATGGCAAAAACTCAAAGAAATTTTGTTAAAGGGCGGATGAACAAAAGCCTTGATGAAAGGCTTCTACCTAATGGTGAATATGAAGACGCATTAAATGTAAGGCTAGGCTCTACAGAAGACTCTGAGATTGGTACTGTTGAAAACTCAAAGGGAAACACTCAGCTTACAGCGTTAATTTATAAAGATGAAATTAGATTAAGCGCAGAAGCAAAGACCATAGGAGCTTATGAGGATGGCGCTAATGAGACTATATATTGGTTTGTTCATGACCCAGCTTTTACTTCAGGAGAAACTGGTAGATTAGATTTAATTGTTTCTTTTAACACTACAACCGGAAGAGCAACCTATCACATTGTTAGTATAGATGACGGAAGTGGTATAGTTACAACTCTTAACTTCGATCCAAAATATTTAATAACAGGAGTAAATTTAGTTGGAGATTTATTATTTTTTACAGACAACTTGAATCCTCCTAGGTTTATAAATGTTAGAAGAAACTATTCAATTCCTGACGCTTCTAATGTAGATGGTTTTACGGCTGAAAGTATTTTGGTTATAAAGAAACCACCAATAGCCGCTCCAACAATAGCTCCTTTTATTCAAGATTCAGAGAATGATTTTTTAGAGGATAAATTTATTTGTTTTGCTTATCGATATGAATATCAAAACGGACAGTTTTCTGCAGTATCTCAATTTAGTGACCCAGCTTTTTTATCTAAAACTTTTTCTTTTAGTTACAATACTTTTCTTAACGAAGGGATGACTAATTCTGCAAATGCTGTTTCAATAACGTACAACACGGGAGGGCCTTTAGTTGTTGGGATTGAATTGTTATTTAAGGAAATGAATGATCCTACTATTAAAGTTATAGAAAGGATTAATAAAGAAGAGGTGGGGTTTCAAGATAATAATGATGAGATATACGTCTTTGACAATCAAAAAATATTTACTGTACTTCCTGAATATGAAATACTAAGGCTTTACGATAATGTCCCTAGAACCGCTAAGGCTCAGACCTTAATGGGAAACAGGCTTATATACGGGAACTACGTAGAGGGTTATGATTTAAAAGATAGACTTAATACTCCTTTAAATCTTTCTTTCCAAGCTGATTTAATAGGATCAGAGATAAATTTAAATGTTGTTCCTGATTTAGAAGCAGATGGGTTTTATAATTTTAGTGGCGTAAATCCTTTAACTATACCTGGATCTATATTTCGTATAGATTTGTCAGATTATAATAATAAAGAATCTTTAGTAAAAGGAGCTGGTGTTTCTTTTGAATTTCAGTTTGAGCACTCTACTTTTGATAGCGTTAGTTTTAATGCTCCTATTCCTGATGCTACAACTACACTTACTCAGATATCTTTTACCTACACATTGCCTCAAGATTTTACTTCAGTACATCAAATGGCAACTAGTAATGACTTTGTTGCAAGAATTGGTAGTTCTGCAACAATAAAAACTGTTGATTTAGCCTGCGACGGAACTACTCTTACAGATCAAATGAACTGTTTAATACCTACTAACTTGGGTTCTTATGTAAAAGTAGGCAGTGGTATAACACAAACAGATCAACCTATTATGATTACTTCAGATCCAAACACTGGGGTAATAGGATTTCAACTTATAGCTATGGTCTTTAGAGACCCAACAGGCCCTAAGTTTATAAATGAATACTATACCATAGTAAGCGGAGGAGCTGCATATCAAAAAATAGCAAATGCATTTAGCCTTCACAGTAACAGGGGTTATGAAGTAGGGATGGTTTACATGGATGATTTTAACAGGTCTTCTACAGCTTTGGTTAGTCCTGAAAATACTATTCATATTCCTTGCGGAAATTCTCTTTTACAGAACTCGATACAAGTTACAATACCTGGTGCATCTCCCGCTCAGATAGCTCCTGATTGGGCTACAAGATATAAATTTGTTATTAAGCCAAGCAAGGGTACGTATGAAACTATTTATGCAAATGAATTCTATAATGATCCTATTGATAATTATGTTTTCTTTCTTTTAGAAGGAGAAAACGCTAATAAAGTTGAGTCAGGGGATAGATTGATTGTAAAAAGAGATTCTGCAGGACCAAGGTCTAATTGCACTTATACTACAGTTTTAGAAAAAGAAGCTAAGGCGGCTAATTTTTTAACTATTGAAAACCCATTAAACCCTGGGCAGGACCCTCAGGATAATATTCCTATTCAATCTGGGGTCTACATGAAGCTTAGTCCTAGTAACTTTATAGCTAACAACAATGAGACACCTGGAGGAGATATTTTTCAACCAGGGAAGCTTGTGGCAAGGGGTCAAAAAAATAATTCAAACCCAGGTTCATTTGCTTTAAATGCTTATCCTGTTAACATAATTAATCCCACAGGCAGTGGTGCTACTTCTTATGTAGATGTTACAGTTCCTGCAGGAAGTTCTTCTACAATGTTTATGAGGTTTGCAAGAAATAGAGCTAATTTCTGGGGCAGAGCTTGTGATGGTAGAGAATATATTTTAAACATTGAAAACAGAGCTCAAGGTGATTATGATGATTTTAAAGAGTATTGGGATGGAGAAAACTTATCTTCTTTACTTGACTCTGGTGTTTCTTCATTTTCAAATGTCCGACAAGAAGAATCTCCGTTTATTAATACATACATCTCTACGTTACTTACACAAGCTAGAGATCCTTTAAAATCTGATTTTCCGACAAATACTAGTAATAATATTTGGCAATTTTTTAGAAACAGCGCTACTAATCAGTTGTTTCTATGTATGGTTGGAGGACCAGGTTGTAGCGACGGAGATGGCAGTAGATTTCACGTAGAGGTAGATATTATTGTAGATAGATCAGACGGGACTGTTGTTTTTGAAACGATACCTACTGATGCTTTGCCCGATGTGTGGTATGAAAATGATTTATCTTTTCCTATTGACGATTTAGGTCAGCATACCGGTGACGTTCAAAATCAAATAATTAATTTTGAAAACACAGGAGCAACAGCAACTCAAGATGCAATAATAAACACAGGATTTTACGACTGTATTTCTTTTGGAAATGGCGTTGAGAGTTATAAGATGAGGGATTCTATTGACGGTAAAGCTTTAACTTACGGAAACAAGGTGACAAGCACATCGGCTCAATTATACAAAGAAGCTAATAGATTCGCAGATTTAACTTATAGCGGAATATTTAATGATGAATCTAATGTTAATAGATTAAATGAATTTAACTTAGGTTTATTAAACTTTAAACCACTAGAGGAATCTTACGGTCCTATAGAAAAACTAGACAGCAGACGCACAGACATGCTAGTATTGCAAGAAGATAAAATATCTTATGTGCTAGTGGGGAAAGACCTTTTATCTGATGCTTCTGGGGGAGGGGCATTAACTTCTATTCCACAAGTTTTAGGAACTCAAATTGCTAGATCTGAAGAATATGGAATTAGCAACAACCCAGAAAGTTATACAAGATACGGAGTAGATAGGTTTTTTACAGACCAAAAAAGAGGAGCTGTGCTTCAGCTTAGAGGTGGAAGCGCTCAAAGTGATCAGCTTAAAGTTATTTCTCAATTTGGAATGAGAGGTTGGTTTAGAGACTTTTTTATTGACACTGTTTCAAATCAAAAATTAGGAGGTTTTGATCCTTACATGAATGAATATGTGTTGGCTTCAACGGGTCAAAGTTTAGCGCCTATAGAAATCCCTTGTTTAGCTGGAGGATCTGTTGAAAACATAACAATTACTCCAGGTGAAGAGATAACTTATTGTGTTGATGTGGGTCAAGACATTGGAATTGTTGATGTAGACTTTACAATTCCCCCAGGTAATTCTGGTAATGAATATACGATTGACGCTTTGTACAATGGATCTAGAGTGTCTAGCGGAAGACGCGCTTCTAGCGGCAGAATAAGTCTTTCTAAAAGTCAAACTGATCCATCTGAAGTTACTATAATAGCATCAACAACAGCAACAAGTCCTGATACAATACAAATTGAAGTAAGTGAGGCTCAACAAAAACCATTGAACCTATACAATGTAGCGCTAACAAGTAGTGGAGAAGCTGGAGAGTTTATTCATAATCAATACGCTTGGACTGACGGAGCATTTAGTTCTCCTCTTCATTCAAATTTAGTTTCAATTGGAAACGATCCTACAAATCCTTCCGTATCTCAATATACAAAAGTAAGTGGTTTTCAAGGAGGCGGAATAGTTCCTAGTGAAGGAGCTACGGTTACCATGATAAGTAACAATATTGGATCAGATAATTTTGCTTTTAATCCTTCTAATAATAGTTTTAAATATCTTAGGACACCGGTTTTATATACAAACAGCTCTAAAGACGTTCTTGCTTTAAGAGCAGCGGCTAACACCGCTACGCCTACAGTTGTTACTCCCGGAAACCCTAACAGATACTCTGCTGACTTTATAATGCCAGGTGGATCTGATAATGATAATCTTTATTTGCTTTGGGATTATAGAAACGCTACTTCAGCGGTTCTTTGTCAAGAAGACACGTTAAGAGATGCGTGTTGTGTTTGCGAAATTAATCCTAGTAAAAATTGTGGAGAAGGGGTGGCTTACTCTGGTGTTTCTCAATATCCTTCTACTACAATAATAAATTTAGGATCAGATACAGGAAGTGTTTCTTTACAATTTAACGCATCAGATTCTCCTGACAGATTTACAGTAGAGTTCGATGGAGTTGTTGTAATAGACACTGGATACAAAGGAAACACAAGCTATCAAGGTGAATTAAATAGTGCTTTAGCTGCTTTAGGTCAGCCATTAGCTAGAATAACTCCACCAGATAGTGGTGTGGTTTCATTTACAAAGTCTAATGCATTTCCTACTGCAATATTAAAAGTTTATTCTCCTTTAAATCCTGCGGCTTGGACTGCTATAGTTAGTTGTGTTAGTGCAGTAACGCCTGTTCCTACGGCTACTCCGACTGCAACTCCCACGGCATTACCAATAACCCCTACACCGACGGCAGCTACGCCAACTCCTACAGCTACTCCTGCGGGACAAACGCCAACTCCAACCCCTGTACCAACAGCTACTCCTACGAGTACCCCAGCTACACCTACCCCGAGTCCTACACCTGCTACTCCCGTACCGGCTACACCCACTCCAACCGCAGTGCCCGTAACCCCTACGCCTACAGCTACACCTCGACCAAATTTATATTGGTTTGATATGAATGACTTTCTTAGTGATTGTAGTGATAGTGTTATAGATAACGAGGTTTGGTGGGCAGATCCAGATGCTGCAGCAGCTGGTGTGCCAAACGGAGGTGAAGCTTATTATTTGCCCCCTTCAGGTACACAGATATATAGTAGTGTTAATTACGGATTATATTATAATACTGCTGGGACTTACACATGTAGCCATCCAGATACTGATGATCCGCATATAATATATGTAAGTAATTTAGGGATTGTTGGATCAAATTCTGACTGTACATAAAGCAAAAAACAAAAAACATAAAAATGTTAACTTTGCAGTAATAAAAAATTAATGGGACGAGGAACTTTTTATTTTGACGCAGCTACTTTTGAAAACGCTGTTGCGGTTTTTACTAACAGTGGCTTAACTAATTGCGCTCCAGATGGATATTATTCTGATGGAACAAACGTTCGTCGTCAAGTAAACTGTGTTTTATTGGCTTTAGAAGCATGTCCAGATTGTACAGCTGAAACACCCACACCAACAGCTACGCCGACACAAACACCTACTCCCACAGCTGCAACGCCTACTCCTACAGTAACTTTTGCAACACCTACCCCTACAGCTGCAACGCCTACCCCTACAGCTGCAACACCAAGCCCAGTGCCTCCAACACCGACTCCTACGTCAGTGCCTTCAGGATTCTATTATGAGTTAGAGCCTTGCTTAACACCAGGTGGTGTGGTTGTAGATGCATGTTATATATACGAAACATCAGCTCCACTAGCATATCAGCAATATTTAAATTCCAATAATGGTCTTTACTATTACTATAATATTGATACGTCTTCAGTTATTATAACTGTTCAAGCTGTAGCAGCTGGCAATAGATATTTTGTAGACGGTACACGGCAATCTAATATTAATTTAATACCAGGGGCAACTTATTTAATTGATCAAAGCAACGCTTCAAACGACGGTCATCCTCTTATATTAAGCACCACAACGCCATCTCAAACAGAATATTCTACAGGAGTAGTTTATTTATTAGATAATGTAGTTACTACATATGCAAATTACACAAACACAACTATTTTTAATGCCGCAACCACAAGGCAGTTGAGAGTAACGCTTGAACTGACAGCGCCTACTCTATATTATGTATGTGCTATACATCAAAACATGGGTGCAGATATTTCGCGTAACGCTGGTTTAATAAGCGTTGATCAAGACTTGGTTTGCACTGGAAACATGGAATTAAACCCAGGTGTTATAAACTGTCCTCCAGTTTCTTCAGCTATAAAATACCGTTTACAGTTTTGCAATACCTTATCTAGTAACTTCTATAGCGAAACCACTGAAGATTTTAGTGTAGGATCTAGAGTTGAAGATAATTCAGCAAATATATTTAATGTAACAGGCATAATTACAGATTCTGCTGGACTTTCAGATGTAGGGGCTATAACTTGTTTGGATTCAAATGGCTTAACACCTGACGATATTGGATTTACTTTTTGCACAACTGGATGTCCTCCTGCTATAACAGCTACGCCGACTCCGACTGCCGTTACCCCCACACCTACCGTAACTCCGACTGCAACAGTAACACCAACCCCTACAGGGACTCCATTAACTCCGACACCCACTCCAACATCTTCGGCGGCAACACCGACACCAACACCTACCGTAACTCCAACACCCACGCAAACAGGAACACCAACTCCTACTCCAACGGTAACGGCTGCTACACCTACCCCTACAGGAACTCCAACGGCTACGCCTACAGCTACGCCCACAGGGACGCCTACAAGCACACCTACAGGAACTCCTACGCCTACACCGACCGGCACACCAACGCCTACCGCAACATCAGCCACACCTACACCGACAGTTACAGCTACGCCTACCCCAACGGGGACACCTACTGCTACACCTACGGTAACGCCTACGGTTTATGCTTTAAACCATGCTTTACCTCAATCATCTAAAGGTGCGTCTTGTGGAACAGTGTCAGATCAAGGGATACTATACACAACTAGAAATAGAGGAGTTGATATTGAAGTAGGGGATACAATATATGCTAATTCTTCACTTACTATAACTTTTAATGGAGGAAACAATTACTATGGAGTTGCTACATCAACAGGAGATGTTACGGAACAGGAAATAAGAATTCAGACAAATGGTTTAGTGGTAGAGTCAGAGTCTTGCGTGTTCCCAACGGCTACGCCGACAGTTACTCCTATAACACCTACCCCTACTGCTACTGCGACACCAACCGTAACACCAGCTACGCCTACGCCAACCGCAACACCTACTGCTACTGCGACACCAACCGTAACACCGGTTACTCCTACTCCTGATGGACCGACACCTACACCGACTGCCACACCGACTGCAACCGCTACGCCGACCGTAACACCAGTCACTCCTACTCCTACGGCTACGCCAACTGCTACCGTTACAGGGACTCCTACGCCGACTCCTGATGGACCGACACCAACACCAACTGCTACACCTACGGTTACCCCTGTAACCCCAACTCCGACAGCTACGCCTACGGCTACGCCAACACAGACTCCTACACAAACACCAGCCACCCCAACTCCGACAGCTACGCCTAC
>Ga0209535_1001610_pt1 | contig 15308 bp, 19 predicted proteins | sample LinPmetageLP28_FD_184041 | JGI IMG/M metagenome (GOLD analysis project Ga0209535, IMG submission 184041) | Marine viral communities from the Pacific Ocean - LP-28 (SPAdes) (version 2) | ecosystem: Environmental > Aquatic > Marine > Oceanic | place: Pacific Ocean | collected 2009-08-22 | reverse complement strand
CTAGAAATCCTGTAATATAATACTTTATTTGATTTTTATATCTTCGTCAAGCGGTTTGGCATGTTTTGCAGGCCTATGACCTTGATATAAATCATCATAAAAACGACCACAATATTGAAACTCTCCTACATGTGATATTACATCCATAACATAGATATGAACCTTACCACCCATGTTACCCCACCTTTCACAGAAACCAAAGTCTTCTCCAAAATAACGTTTAGTTTTAGGGTCATGAAGTGTATCAAATAAATTAAACATATTATCTTTTTTCTCTTCTTTACCATTAATATAAGTAGGTTGAAATATTTCTAACTCAGGGTGATGTTCAATCATGTCTGTTAATACTTTTCTTTTAATTAACATACATCCAGTAGGAGCATGTGTTACTTCAATAATACCTTTTTCAGCTATAATGTTATGTTGATCTTTTACTTTAATTGGATAAGTAAAGCCAGCTCTTGATAAATCTTGAGCTGAAGTAATTGCATCTTTCTTATTATTTATTCTTCTCCACATTTTATCCCAATCCATCATCTTCATAGGGTAAGGACATGCGATAATATCTTTATCAGCTTCTAACATTTTTTCTATAGTAGAAAATTCAAAATCAATATCTGAATCTATAAATAATAAATGAGTGTAATTATCTGAATGAGTTAACATTTCAGCTACACATAGATTTCTACCTTGAGTAACTAAAGAAGACTTTAACAAAGTAAAACTAACTTGTATTCCTTTTTGCATACACGCTTGTTGAAATTTTAAAACAGCTTGAGTGTAATGCATAGATGTATCACTATGACATGGGGTACCAACCATTATTCTATAATTAAAATTTTTAGTAGTATTAGTTAAATCAATTGTAGTTACTTCGGAATCATTAGGTTTATTAAACCATATAGGTTTATTGGGATTTTGCATTAATAGCTCCTTTTAAAAAATTAGTCCATCCGTTACCTATTTTATTCCAATTGTAATAAACATTAACATAATGAGATTGTGATTCTAAATGATTAAGTATTTGTGGGTGATGTATAGTTTTAGCTGCAGCTTCTATTCCAAAAGCAAATTTAGAAGCTAGTCTTTTATAGTCATCATCATAAGGAATATACATTGGAAACTCTGCTCCTGTTTCAAACAATGCTCCTAGATTAGTTGTAATACAATATAAACCACCTGCCATACATTCTAACAAAGATATGCAAGATGTTTCTTCAAAAATACTTGGATACACATACATATTATATTTATGTATATTATCTTTTATAAAATTATTTGGTTTATATCCTATGTAGTTTACATTAGGCAACTGCCTTGCTTGCTCGTACAACTCTGTATAGTTGTGATCGTTTTGATCATAGAATTGTTTTCCATATACTTCTGTAGAAGAATAAACATCTAAAGTAATTAAAGGGTTTTTAATTAATTGCATTGCTCCTAGTAAAACAGATAAACCTCTCCAAGGTGTATTCTGATGAATGATCCTTATGGGGTCGCCATCTTTATATGGTTTAGCTTTTTGTATTTTATCTATACCATTTTTAATAACCACACATCGTTCCAATGGTATGCCAAACATCATTCTATATTTTTCATAAGTCCAATGTGAATTAAAAACATACCAATCATATTTCTTATGATTGTTTTTATCTTGGAACCATGGTGCCAGATTCGGTTGATCGTATGAATTTTTTTGCCAAAGTATATTTACCTTGGTAGGATGTAATGGAATCTTTTCAGGTATGGATGTACAAATTTGAACTTGTGCTAATAATTCTTTGTCTACGTATTCTTCTAAATAACTAAACTGTAATTCTGTTCCGCCTTTAGGATTTTGGTTTCTTATTTTCATTCATTACTTTCTGTAGTATGTTTAAGCCTTTAGGTGATACTACCACTGTAAGATCTTGTGCAATATGATTTGCAACTGTCTCAGTGTTAGGATCAGCTATATCAGCATCTTTCTCTGATTCATCTTTATATATTTTATTAGTTCTAGTATTTCTTAAAACTACTGTCGTAGTACAATCAATTTTTAATATATCATCATCCATTCTGTTGTGACCTGTCTATTAAAGCATAACTTATCAGGCCTTGTATCTTACTACTGCCTGTAGCTGCTTGTACAGTTATAGCATCACCTGCTTCTAAATTCAAGCCTTGAGGTGAAGCATTTACCTGTGATTTAGCTGCTACATCATCTCTAAAAAATTCATATTCAGTGCTTGAATCAGATGAGTCAACAAAATTCATGTTTACTACAATAGCTGATGATGCATCATTGTTTGCACAATAAACACTTTTAACTATAATTGCTCCATCAGTAGGACAAGTAAGCACTGTTGCTTTAGCTGTATCAACTTGTTTAAAACCTTGGTTCTTATATTGTATTGTCATGATAAAAAGTAATTATATGCATCTTGTTCTTCTTTCAAGTCATTTTGAAAAGAAAAATTAAGTTGGTTTTGTAATGTAGTTAAAGACTCAAGTATTTGTCTTTGGTTTTCAGGACTGTATTCCGGTTGTGGTTCAGGTATGTAATTAGTAATCTTAGCCATTACGCATCTTCCTCAAATTCTTCTCCAGCTTTTACATATATTTGCATTTTTTCTTCATCAGTAAGTGGACCTTGATTTTGTTCATAAAAATCAATAAACTCTTTAGCTCTAATACGATCATCTGTTTTCATAAAAAATTTTGTATTATCTAATTGTTGTAGCTTTGGCATAATTTTATCAGCAGGTACGCCAAACCCCATTTCTTGTAAAGCTTTATTTTTTTGTGCTTCATTCATACCAGCCGCTATGAACTCTAAATCACCAACTTGATCTTTAACTGGGTCTTTAAATTTTTCATCAAGTTCTTCTATATATTGTGGTTGTCGCATGTTATAATTATTAGGTGCTATTCCTATTGGTAGAGAAGAACTTGTCGTTGTGTTTTCTTCCTCTTCATCATCTACAAACTCATTGTATATATCAAGATTGTTTGGATTTGTACTAGGGCCTAATATATTTTCATACAGTCTAGTATTATTAAATCGACTCATGTCATAAGTTGGTTCATTATAGTTTTTACCAAAACCAAGACCTCTTCCAATACCTCTAATTATATTTCCTAAAAATCCACCACCTGTAAAGAAACTACCAAGACCAGTTCCTCTTCGACCTCTATAAAAAGCTCTAGGATTAAATGCTTTAGCTCTAGCTAATTCAGCAGGGCTTACAGTATTTCTACTATCAAAAAAACCAGGATTAACTCTTTGTCCACCGCCTGCTGCAATAAATGCATTTCTATAATCGTCTAAACCTTTATCTCTAACCCCTGGTGGTAAGTTTCCACTTCCAGGACCTTCAGCTCTTGTATTAGCTGTGGTTCTACCTGCCTCTGCATCACTTGTTGCAGCACCAGACATACCTGTATCTTTACTTGGATCTGGACCATCAAATGATCCATAACCATCTAAACTCATGATACCTGATGGTCCTCTGTTGACATCACCATTTAATGAACCATGTAAGTCTTCTTTAACAAGTAAATCTTTTTCTGCTTTTGTAATGTATGCTAATTCTGTTTCAGGACTATCTGGACTAGACTTCCATTTTACAGGAGCCTTAACCTCTTTTTGTTTACCAAGATAATTTTTTGCACCACCTTGTACTTCATAATTAATTTTTTTATCTACTGACATTATCTTCGTCCATCTGGTTTTGCATCTAGTCTAAGAGTACCATAACGCCAGGTTTCTCCTACTGCATCATTTTCTATTTTAAGTGCTACTAATCTTGCTCTTGCTCTTGTATCTACTTTATCAGTTGTTGATGTAACTGTAAAGGGTCCAAGTGGAGAACTTGCAGATGTGTTATTAGGGTAATCATTAAGGATTAGAGTTATTTTAGAGTTACCTTCTAATAGTTGAAAATCAGGTATAAATCTTTTAACTGACATAATAAACTCACCATCTCCTCTAAAATCTGCAACACCAGTTGACATTCCTAAACCACTAGATCTATTAGCTATGTCATAATCCCCTGATTGTATAAACGCATCAATAGAAGTTGTACCTGAACTATTAACTTGATCTACTCCTTTTTCATGTTCGTAGTAAGTAGAAGCTCCATAAGTGTTTGTAATACCCTGTATAGAAAAATTAGGTAGCCCTGTTTTATTATATTCAGTTGCAAAAGGTAATTCAAAAACACCTTGATCTATGTAACTAGTTCTTGCAAGCGAACTCGTAGTCCATAAATTTTCTGTGTAATTATAAGTAACACACCTATTTATTTGAGCAGAATTTGCTGAAGGGTAGAACCAATTAATTTCAGTGTATAAAGAATTATGCTCTGCATAAACTAATTGATTTGATGTGTAATTAATTCCTATATGATCTCCATTAGTTGTAAAAACAAAATCTTCAACTAAACAAGGAATAGATTTTACAGTACCATCAAACATAAAAAATCCACCTTCACCTGACATCCAGAATACTTTACCATCGGAATAACTTAATGCGTTCTGTCCAATCAATCCACAGTTAGTACCAACTTGTCTTACAGAAAAAGTAAATGGTGGACCAACGAATTGAATTACATATGCTGAAGTATCTGTTAAAACTAAAGTATAATCTTTACCAGAAACAGCTCCAATAATTTCATTACCTTTATCAACTCTAAAAGTACCTGCCGTGTTTGTAGCTGTTGGAGCATAAGTATTAAAGTCTTCTTGATTAGAAAATCTTATAAACATAGGGTCTTGAGTTGAAGTATCTCCAATAGTTGTTTCTGTTCCAAAATGAAACACGTGTCTATCTCTATCTGATACTTGAGTTAATCTTGATTTAGTAGGAGCGCCTGTCATTACTGTAGCTCTATTAGTTGTTGGATTAGCTGCTCCCGCATTCCAAGTAAATGTTCTACCATTTCCAATAGTTGCAATTAATATTTGACCAAAGTTATCTAGGCTCCAGAGGCCTGGATCTAGAATTACATTAGTGGTTGCTCTAGGTGTGTTCCATGTACTAGCGCTCCATGTAGAGGTACCCCAACCAAAACCACCGGTTTGAAAAGTAGGGCCAACAATTTCATAAGGATTAATTGTTGCTGATCCAGTGCCGGATGTAGTTCCAGCTGAATTAGAAGGCATTGTAATATCAAAACTATTTGCTGTTCTATTTAAAACTTCAAAAGTATTATCTGTGAAAGCAGAGGTAGCATAACCCGATCCTGTTGGAACTGTAACCGCAGTAAATGTTACATACCTACCATTAAGTAATCCATGCGCTGTTTTATTAACAGTAACTGTTGCAGATCCTGAATTTGCATCAAAGGTAGCTCCTGTAATAACATCATTATCTAAAGGACTGATGTCATAAAATTTATTATTAGCATATAAAAATAAACCTTGGGACGTACCGATTGCTACGTATTTTTCACCAGCAATACTAGTAAATGCATGTTGTGCTCTCGCTACGCCAGGTAAGGTTAAATTACTTGAGGTTAATTGAGACCAACCTCCTATTTTTTCAGGTAAACCATATCTAAATCTAACAAAGTCTCCATCAATCCATTGTGATTCAGCTCCAGACTCAGTAACTTGTTTATCAAAACCTGGTTTAAAATTAAGTTTTTGTAACATATTTTATCCTTATTATAAAAGAAACAAGGATAAATATATCACTTTCTAAACCAACTTGGAAGTCCTAAATGTGGGCGTCCATCGAACATATTCTTCTTCGCCCCTGGTGTTTTACGATTATTATAATGTAAAAAAACTTGAACACATTCTTTACCTTTAAATTTATTTCTCCAATGTTCTAATTGACAACCAGAATACACTAACATATCTCCTGGTTTTAAATCTACTTTAACACCCTTCTTACCTGTTTCTCCAGAGGGTTCTAAGTATATAGGCCAAAGATCTCCACCAAGATTCATAGTAGTAGATATCTCACAACTAAATCTATCTTTGTGTCTTTTTAGTACATCTCCTTTTTTATATATCCTAGCATATGTATATGCTGGATATAATTTTAATCCAGTTGCTTTTTCCATAGCTGGTTGACATTTAAGTAATAAAGTTTCCATTGCAGTGTCAGAATAACAACAATAAGTATTTGGTATTTGATCGTCTTTATTTTCATAGAATCCAATTATCTGTTCATAGGGTGAAAAATATCTTTCTTGTTGACATGTATCTAAAACTTGTTTCTGCATAGAAAAATAGTTTGCAATAAATGTAGCTAAGTCTTTTGAGATAGCCTGACGAATAACTGTGTATTTATTTTTTTTAAAGTCCATTAAAAATAGTTAAAGTTAATTATAATTCTATTATTACAATCTGTAGAATTTGTCCCGTAATGTGCTTTATCAGAATCGAATAAAACCATTCTATTACTTTTGCTTTCTACTTTTTTATCTCCTATCATCGTGTAACCATTATTATCATTTAAATAGTATATTGCAATTTTACATTTAAAATTTTGATCGTAGTGTTTATCGGACTTAATTAATTTATGACTTATAGGAGTTAAATTAGCTTTTACTCTAATTAAAGATAAAGGTTTTAATTTTTTTATTATAGGATCTAAGTAATCAAACTTATTAGAATTAACTTTATCATCGCTATAAAATATGTGCACAAACTGATACTCAAATAATTTTGGATTAGAAGTAGGTTGCCAAGTTTTATTATGATTATAGTACCAAGGAAAATAAGTTGATTCCATATTATTTTTCAATATACTATATTCTTCAGTAGACAAATAATTATCTTTTATTTTAACCATTTATAGCCATTTCTTTTGGAACTGCTTGTATATTCCAATGTATAAATCTAAAAGGTTTGACCCCATGATCTACAACAAACTCATGTTCTAAATAACCTGGAAATATAATTAATGTTCCAGGTATAGGTCTAACATCTATTAAATCATTACCTGGCCATACGCCTTTTAAATCTTTTTTCATTTTTAATTTTGTAGCTCTAGCTCCAGTACGCGGCTCATGAAATACAGGATAAGAAGTTTTATCACTACATTTTAAAAAATAAAAACCTGATACATGTTGATTCCAATGTACGTGTGCTGAATGATGACCACCACCTTTTTTAGCAAACTCTTGCACCCACATCTCACTAAACATAGTTTTGTATTGTGACATATCAAAACCTTGATGGTCTAAATACTCCCAAGATTTTTGACCAACATAATTTCTTAAATCAATAAAATCATTATCATGAACAATAGGTGTTGAGTGATAGGATCTTCCAAAATCACCATGTTCTTTTATATATTTTTTTTCTCTTTTACGTGCTTCTAAAATATATTTGTTACTAGCTTTATTTACAGAATTTATAAATTCTGGTTTGTGTTCACTCCAAATAGTTGTGTTAAAATAGTTATTTATAATCATATTATTTATACGGATATCCAGTGCTCCACATTACTAATGAATATCTTGTTCCTTTCGTTACTGGTTTAACTCTATGCCATACAAATGATGGAAATACAATAATACTTCCTTTAGGTAAAATTTCTGTTGCTTTTTGTAGATGTTTAGATTCATCTCTCATATGAGGATCATATTGTCTAAAGTCAAATTCCAATTCCCCTCCTTCATATTCTGATCCATCTGTTAATTGACAAGTCATAGATAGTTTTCTAATCATGCCTTTACTGCTGCCTTCTGTATAGGGTAGCGAGTAACTATCACAATGCCAGTCATAGTATTGATTAAGTTTATATTTTGTAAATTGACAACACTCTGATCTTTCCCAATTAAAATTCCAACCTGCATGTTCATTAGCTAGATTAACGAAAGGCTGAAGTTCTTTGTAAATCCATGCATCATCCATCCAAACTACATTTGAATTTCTTTTACGTTTCATATCGTTAATTTCAGTTTTATTTAATTTCTCACCATTGTACCCACCAACTCTTGCCATAATTTCTGATTTAGATAATCCATATTTTATAATATCGTCACAGACTTTATGTGGTACAGCGGATTTAAAATACCAATAGTAATTATGCAGATTCATATTTTTTATATTTCATTTGAGTTAACCAACAAAACCAATTAGCTCCAGTAAATACTTTAACATCTTGAAATTTGTTATTAACAAAATGTTTTAGGTCTTTATTAACATTTAAAACATTTAAATATTTTTTATGTAAATCAGATGTTTTAATTTTTTTACTAGCTTCCTTCCAAAACTTTTCTTTTCTTTTAGAATTACAGTAATGCATGCTTACAAAATCTATACAGTCTTCATACATAATTTCCATGGTTTTGTTGTACACATCAATATCGTTCTTTGTGTAGAATGATGTGCATATTCTTTTAGTTAAATTAAAAATAGATCTCATAATGATAGCTATACCTGTGCTTTCCAATGGTTCTAAAAAACCAGAAGACAGACCTATATTTACAACATTATTTTGCCAAGGGTTTTTAAGATAAAAAGGAGTCCAGTCTAATACTTTAATTTTATCTTTAGTAATTCTATTATCCCAATACTTTACAAAATAATTTTTTGCATCTTCAATTTTAGTTATGCTTCTATTAAATACAAAACCAGATCCAATTCTAGATTGAACAGGTATTTTCCATATCCAACCGCTTTCAACAGCTTCTGACACAACATAGTTGTGCTGTTCTTTTTGTTTATCATTGTAAGAAACATGTGCAGCAACTGCTGTATCACACATAAGTCTACTATTAAGTAGTTGTTTTTTATCTTTATATTTAAAAATGTTTTTCCAACCGGTGCAATTTATATATAAATCAGATTTTATTTTTTTATTATTCTTTAGTTTAATGTATTTTACATCACCTTCTCTTTTAATCTCAACTACATCTGATTTAATAATTTTTATTTTTTTCTTTAATTTTTCTTGAATATAATAAACTAATTTAGAACAATCTATATTGAAAGCTGATACATTAGAATCGTAACCACCTTTTACTAATGTATTATTTTGTACACCTAACTCAAAAGGATGCCATATGTCATTATGTTTTGAAACCCAATTAGGAAAAAGTATGCCTGATTTAGGCACTGCATCTATAAAATTAAACCATTCATTTTCATCAAATCCACAACCTTTTAAAAAATCTCCAAAGTCAAGTAATGTCCCTTCTCCTACACCAACAGGAGTACCTACTTCTTTGTCTATTATAGTTAACTTAAATTTAGGTAATTGATAATTAAGATATGCAGCGGCTAGCCAGCCAGATGTGCCCCCACCTACAATAACTATTTCTTTAATCATTAAAAATAAGTGTAAGTTATTGTTTGAATAAAATTTAAAGATTCTTTTTGTTTATTTGAAATAGTGTACATATTAGTAGAAGGAAACATAATAAACATGTTTTCTTTTAGCTGTATATCAAAACTTTGACCTTTACGTCTGTTGTCGTCATAATATATTTTAACCCAACAGTCATCTATTTTAGTGCCATATAAGGCTGTATAATCAGGAGAGTTTCCAAGATTAGAATAATCTATATTTATTAAGGGTTTAGATAATGTATCTGGATTATATGTATCTGACCAAGTTTTTTTATTGTATAGTTTTAGAGGACCATATTCAACGCTTACATGTTCTTTGATATACGTATTTAACATATCCCAAGTTCTTGAAAATGGAAATTCTTTATCAGTTAAAGATGATTCTAAAGTGTCAGTAATAAGTTTATCTTTGTCTATTTCAAAACCTTTTGGCATTGAAACATCACCATAAATTATACTTTGTTCCGATAATACTTTCTTCTTCATTCTAAAATAAAGAATAATATAAAATAATTAAATTGTCAATTATTATTCAGGTGGCGTGAAAGGTCTTGTAACTAAATCCCAAGTTTGGTTTTCTTCATTCCAAATATGACCATAAGAAGTTGTAGTGTCTGCTTTTTGTTCAGCTGTTAGTTCAGGACAATCACCTATTGGTGAATCCCATGCTGCTGTTGTAAGATTTTTTACCCAAGAAGGATATGGTTTTTTAGGCCAAAAAATATTATTTTCTTCGTCCCAAGTATAACCTACACCTGCGTAGTTTCCTCTTAAAGGAGTCCCACCTAAAGAATGTTGGTTATTTAAAGTGTTGTAAGAAGTTTGAACCCAAAGTTCTGCTGGCCAATTACAATGGTATTGTAAATATGTTTGACCTACTTTTTCATCTTCTACATTATTAGCATCCAGTAGATCATTATTGTCTACCACTGTTACTTGTATAACTTTTCCGTTAACTCCGATTTTTGCAAAATGTGCCATAATATTTACCTATTGAAACTTGTACCTTATTACTACTATACCAGATCCGCCATTACCTCCTGCTTCACCACTGTATGCATTACCTGCTCCGCCACCTCTACCAGCATCTCCAGTATTAGCGCTTGCATTATTAGATCCTGGGTTTGGTCCATTCCATATTCCACCTCTTCCACCTTCACTATAAGTGACTGGAGAAGTAGTTATATTTGTTGTAGCACCTGCACCGCCTGCACCACCATTAACATTTGGGTCACCTGGAATACCTTGTAAAGGAGAACCTGCTGCAGTTGCACCACCGCCTCCATTTCCAGCTAAATAATCATTGTTTGGTCTTGGTCCACCACCATCATTACCTTGAGGTGGACTAAATGCAGGAGTATTTCCAGCACCAGCATCTTGATCTGCTCCTGGTGCAGGTTTACCTAATCCTCCACCAGAACCTCCGGGTCTACCACTTTTACCTGGCGCACCATCAGGACCTGAAGTCCCTCCGCCACCACCAGTAGCTGTAATAGTTGAAAAAACTGAATCACCACCATCTGATCCAGGTGCGGGGTTACCACCACCTCCACCACTTCCAACAGTGATTGGATATCCTTGAGCTGTTACCGGTAAAGCACTTACACAAGCACCTAATGGACTTGCTGTGTAACAACCTGATACTGCACCAGATGATTCTCTAAAACCACCTGCTCCACCGCCACCAGCAGCTCTATAATAAGGCGGTCCTGTTCCAGAGCCACCACCGGCACCACCAGCAACTACCATGTAATCTACACTGCTTGATCCCGCTGGGTTACCAGCTGATGAAACACAAAAAGTACCTGATGAAGTGAATGTATGAATTTTAAAATTTCCTGAAGTTGCAACTGTTCCACCTGTAGCTGCTACGAAAGCTGGGACAGGTGCTTCGTTTTGTAAACCTGAAGATACTACTAACCAACCTTTAGTAGCATCCACATAAATTAATGTAACTGCTATTCCTTCTGTAGTTAATGTAGCGTCATCTGACTCTCCACCAATCTTAGATCCGTTTCGTCCAATGGTAATTGCATTTGTGTCAAATGTATTTGCGTAATCTTTAATGGCAACTATATTTCCAGCCGAAGGTGAACTAGGAAGTGTTACAGTAAAAGCTCCACCAGAAGTGTTACAAAAATATCCTTCACCGCTTGCTGCAGTAAAACCTGAAGTTTTAATTGATCCTGTTTGCCAACTTGCTACAGGTAGGTTTGAAAATTGCCCTTGGTCTAACATTGTAGTACCACATGATATTACACCCATTATGAATCTCCTTTAATCTTGGATAAATTAATTTTAAATTTTTCTCCAGATATATTATTTATCATGAATATATCATCTTTTCCTTCTTGTAAAGTCCAATTACCTTTAGTTCCGTCTACCATGTTTCCTTGATTTTTAGCTTGATTAGATAAATGTAGATCCCCTGTATACAAATTTCTCCATACATTACCTACAGCACCTAAGTCATAGGCATCATTTGAGCCAGGCACAATATTTCCAGTAGCAGTTATACCCCCTGAAGTAACATTCCCAGCAGTAATGTCTCCTAAATCAGCTGTGATATCTACTATATTAGTTCCGTCTGAATATAAAATTTTATATCCTTTATCTGTAGTAGACCATGTAGCACCTGTTCCAGAAGATGTTTTGAAAGTTACGGTAAAAGCACCAGTTGTTGCATTTTCTACAAGGTATGTTTTTTCTATTGAGTCTGGAATAACTACATTTACATTAGCAGTAATAGTACCAGTTAATCTTAAAACTTGATTTTTACCATTAGATAAAACTCCATTTGAAAAAAGTAAAGTTGCACCTGTTGTTGCATTTAATGCTTGAGCTGCATATCCACCAATGGCCTGCTCTAATATTAATAAATTAGTATTAGTAAACTGTCCCCAAGTCCCTGAGTTTTCTCCGGTTTGTTGTACAGTTAATTTTAAACTAGCTGAAGTTGCATTTGCCATATTTTAAATTCCTTAAAATTTTATTTTATTCAATTTATTGTTAAAAATCAAGCTACTTCCTGCCAACCTGGAGGATCTGTAGGAGCGCCTCCCGTGTTAACTTCTGTCCATACTATATTTTCAACAGTATTTAATGTCATTGTCATATCAATTCCCGTTAATATAGCTAATGAATCTGGTGCTGTTGCAGTACCTTCTTGCATAGTTAGTGCTTGACCAGTCACATCTATTAAACTATTTGCATCTAAAACAGCTGTTCCAAGAGCAGCTGTCATTGCTTGACCAGTAACTGAAACATTTGCATCTGCAGTGACTGTTGGAGCATTTTCTTGCATAGTCATTGCTTGACCAGTAACTGAAACATTTACATCAGCAAAAACAAAAACACTTCCTAAGTTTATATTAAATCCAATACCGGTTAAGTCTTCTGTTGTATGATCAGTAAATCCTTGAGCAGTTCCTAAATTAGTTGTCATTGCTTGACCAGTTACAGATACATTTGCATCAGCTGTAGAAGTAATAGAACCTAAATTAGAAGTTAAAGACTGTCCTGTTGGAAATACTTCAACACCTGCAAATATACTAACTGTACCTAGATTAGCAGACATTGCTATTCCAGTTACGTTTTCAGTTAAAACATCTGTGAATGCTTGAGCTGTTCCGTCATTTAAGGTTAAACTAATACCTGTTGGTACAACATTAATACTTTGTGATCCAGTTGCAGCAAAAGGACTTTCTGCAAAAGCTGTTATCCCGAACGCCATGGCTTATTAAACTTCCTCTAGTTTAAACTTATATTTTTTACCAGATTTGTTATTAAATAAATAAAGATCTTCTGCACCCTCTTGAATTGTCCAACTACCTTTTGTGCCATCAACAGCATTACCTTCTGATTTTGCTTCGTTAGATAAATGTAAGTCTCCAGTGTATAAGTTTCTCCAAACATTGTCTGAAGCACCTAGGTCATGACTATCGTTAGCTCCTGGAACAATATCACCAGTTACTGTTAGTGTAGATCCATCAAACTGCATATTAGCTTCTGCATTCATACCATCTGCACCTGTAGCTGTTACAACTCTATTGTTTGAACCATTAGTCATAAAGTCAGATACGTCTACAGAAACTGCATCTGCTGCAACATCAATACCTGTACCTGCTCCAACATTTAAAGTAGCAGCTCCACTAGTTGCTCCTCCAGTTAAACCAGATCCTGCTACAACAGAAGTGATGTCTCCAGTGTTTGTAGTATATCCAGCGTCATTATTAAATCCTGAGTTATTAATATTTCCTTTAGTTAATTTTCTTTGACCGTTAGAAGAATCAACTACAACAAAAAAATCTCCATCTGCGTTTGAAGTAGAAGTGGTAAGTTCAGAAAGATCTACATCTACTTGATCTGCTTGAACGTCTATTAAGTTTCCAGCACCAACGTTTAGAGTTGCAGCTCCGCTAGTTGCTCCTCCAGTTAAACCAGAACCTGCTACAACAGATGTTATATCTCCTGTTGTAGGAGTTTCAAAAGTAACTGCTCCTGATCCATCAGTTGTTAAAACTTTACCTGCAGATCCGTCTGAGGTTGGAAGTGTGTAAGCTGAAAGAGCAAAATTAGATCCATCACCTTGAATAATTTTTCCTGCTGTTGTTGCTAGTCCAGCAACGTCTTGTAATTGAGCATCTAATCTTGCGTTTGCAACTGTACCAGTTAGCTGACTTGCATCAATACTTTTATTAGTTAACGTGTCCGTTGTTGCTCTACCAACTAATGTATCAGTTGATGTTGGAAGAGTAAGTGTACCCGTATTTGAAATGCTTGAGATTACAGGAGTTGTAAGAGTTTTATTTGTAAGTGTTTGTGAAATATCTACAGCAACTAAATCTTGTGTACCACTATCTCCACTATCGGGAAGTCTTAATGTATTTGAAGCTGCTGCTGAGTGTGGTTGTGGTGCTAATGTTTGATAGTGTGCATTTGATACTTCACAGTACATTCTTAAAGCAGCTGGTGATCCACTATTTGATTTAAAATCAATAACACCACCTTCAATTGTAAGATCATCACCAACAGATAAGTCTGCTGGTAAAGTTACGTTATTACTAGCGTCTTCGATAACAGCTTTAGATGCAGGAAGGGTACAGAAAACATCTTTAGTGCCTGCAGCAAAGTTTACTGCGGAGTCACTGTTAGATGATGATAAAATAGTAGTTCTAGATAAAGTATCAGTTCCAGCATCAGTAACCGTACCAATACCAACTTCAAACGCACCATCTTCATTTACAATAGTATAATACGTTGTATTAGAATTACCAATACCTGCAACAAATGTTTCGAAACCTTGAACGGCTCCTGCAAGAGAAAGCGTACCTGTACCAGTAGTGGTAGAAGTTTCTTTAACTCTATCGTTTACGACTAACGCCATTTAAAACTCCTATTAACCAGAGATTCTTAATATAGCTGCTGCTGTAGTAAATGCTGGAAACTGAATTGTGAAAGTTCCCGAAGTAGCTGTCTTGTTTCCTCCAAAATCTAAAATTGCAACTGCTGCATTAGTAACTGCAGAAGATGTATTGTAGATCATTGCACCTCTAGCTGTCAACGTTACACCTGTAAATGATAAATCTGCAAAGTCTACGATTGCAACACCTGAAGCAATTGAAGTATTCTGACCTGTTAGTTTATCTCCACCAGATGCATAAGTACCTGTATTACTAACTTCTTGAGTTGTAGTAAAGGAAGTAGTCGCTGAGTTTAGAGTTGCTGAAGAAGTGTAAAGAGCTAGTTTAAAAACATCACCACCAGATGATTTAAAACTTGCATCACCTTCTAGTAATTGTTTTTTGAAAGCATTTGCGATCGCTTGTGTTATAGCCATAGTATATCTCCTTATTTTCCTATTCGAGGAACACCGCTTTGATATTCATCTCGTCTTCTTCTTCCCATTTGTTCAATTGAGAAGCCTTCTACCACTTGTTTATACTTTTGTTCGTATAATTGCAAGAGGTCTTGAGGTCCTTTTAAAAATCCATAGGCCTCGACTAGGCATGCAT
>Ga0209535_1001608_pt1 | contig 15317 bp, 10 predicted proteins | sample LinPmetageLP28_FD_184041 | JGI IMG/M metagenome (GOLD analysis project Ga0209535, IMG submission 184041) | Marine viral communities from the Pacific Ocean - LP-28 (SPAdes) (version 2) | ecosystem: Environmental > Aquatic > Marine > Oceanic | place: Pacific Ocean | collected 2009-08-22 | reverse complement strand
CGAACTCGGGGAAAAGCTTCCCAAGGCTGGCGGCACCGTAACAGGCAATATTGTAATGTCTAGCAATGAGACGGTTGACGGGCGTGATGTATCCGTTGACGGAACAAAGCTAGATGGTATTGAAGCGCAAGCCGATAAGACGGATACAGCCAATGTTGTAGCGGCGTTAACAGCAGGTACCAACGTAACGATTGCCGCTGACGGAACTATTGCATCAACTGGTGGCGGTGGTTCTAGCATGACCGACGCAGAAGTCAAAACTGCGTACGAAAACAACAGCAATACTAATGCTTATACAGACGCTGAAAAAACTAAGCTTACCAATGTAGAAGCGGGAGCAACAGCGGACCAAACTGCCGCCGAGATAAAAACTGCCTACGAGGGTTCTGGCAATACAAACGCTTTTACGGACGCAGAGAAAACAAAGCTAGGGAACATAGAGACTGGCGCTACTGCCAATCAGACTGATGCTGAAATTAAAACTGCTTACGAAAACAACAGTAATACAAACGCTTTTACGGACGCGGAGAAAACAAAGCTAGGGAGCATAGAAGCTAGCGCGACAGCAGATCAAACAGCGGGTGAAATCGAAGCCGTAGTAAGTCATGACAACCTACAGGGTGTTTCTGCAAATCAACACATAGACTGGACAGCGTCAGGCGCGGGCACAATACACGCTAGTAACTACACAGATACAAACACCACATATAATGTTGGGGACGGCGGGCTTACCCAGAAAAACTTTACTACTACGCTCAACACAAAACTAGCTGGTATTGAAGATAACGCTAAGGACGATCAGACTGCTAGCGAGATAGAAGCGATTGTCAACCATGATAATCTTCAAGGGTTCGTAGCTAATGAGCACATTGATTGGTCTTCATCAGGTACGGGCACGCTTCATGTCAGTCATGTAGTAAACGCGCTTACCGCTGGGGCTAATGTAACGATTAACTCGGACGGAACAATTTCTAGTACGGGAAGTAGCGGTAGTGGCGATGTAAACCAAAACGCCTTCAGTAACTTTGCGGTATCTGGGCAAACGACCGTAGCAGCAGATCAAACGACTGATACTGTAACTTTTGTTGGTGGGTCTAATGTAACCATCACAACTAATGCGACTACAGATACTATAACTATTGCGTCTACCGACACCAATACCACGTACAGCGTTGGAGACGGAGGTCTAACGCAGAAAAACTTTACTACTGCGCTCAACACAAAACTGGCTGGTATAGAAACAAGTGCTACTGCGGACCAGACCGATGCCGAAATTAAAACTGCTTACGAAAACAACAGTGATAGAAATGCTTATACAGATGCTGAAAAAACAAAACTAGCTGGAATTGAAGCTAACGCTACGGCAGACCAAACAGCAGCAGAAATAGAAGCTATTGTAAGCCACGATAGCTTGCAGGGGTTTGTAGCAAATGAGCATATTGATTGGACTGCCAGCAGCGCAGGGACTATACACGCTAGCAACTATACCGATACCGATACTACTTACACGGTCGGTGATGGGGGCTTAACACAAAAGAACTTTACCACTGCGTTAGATACTAAGCTAGCTGGCATTGAGGCTTCAGCCACTGCGGATCAAACAGACGCGGAAATTAAAACTGCGTACGAGAATAACAGCAATACAAACGCTTACACAGATGCAGAAAAAACTAAACTAACAAATATAGAAACTGCTGCAACGGCGGATCAAACTGACGCCGAAATACTTACTGCTGTCAAAAATGTAGACGGCGCGGCATCGGGGTTAGATGCGGATCTTCTCGACGGGCAACACGGTGCATACTATACGGCCTACGCCGATTCAGCGGTAAGTAATCTTGTAGGGGCGGCTCCTGCGGCGTTAAACAGTTTAAACGAACTCGCTACGGCACTAGGCGACGATGCTAATTTTGCCACCACAGTAACTAATAATCTGGCAACAAAGCTCCCTCTCGCTGGCGGAACAATGACCGGCAACATTGCTATGACTGGTACTGGCACCGTTGATGGAAGAGACCTTTCAGTTGACGGCACTAAGCTAGACGGTATTGAAACCGCTGCGACAGCAGATCAGACTGATGCTGAGATTAAGTCCGCATATGAGAACAACAGCAACACTAACGCATATACAGACGCTGAAAAAACAAAACTTGCAGGGGTAGAAACTGGCGCAACGGCGGATCAGACATCTAGCGAAATCGAAGCTATAGTCAACCATGATAACCTACAGGGTTTTGTAGCAGCTGAGCACATTGACTGGTCAACAAGTCAGGCAAGCAACATACATACTGGCAACTACACCAACACTACTTACACTGTTCAAGATGGTGAGCTAAGCCAGAAAAACTTCACAACTGCGCTCAAAACTAAGTTAGATGGAATTGAAGCCACTGCCAACGAAACCACGCAAGCAAGAGTTCTCGGTCACATAAGTGCTGGCACAAATGTAAATATTACGGCTGGCGGTGTCATATCAAGTACCTATGCCGCGCCAACCTCTACAGCCACCACTTCAGCTAACGGGCTTATGTCTTCTGCGGATAAAACAAAGCTAGATGGCGTTGAAACGGGCGCTACAGCGGATCAAACAGCTGGTGAAATTGAAGCAATCGTATCTCACAACAACCTTCAAGGTGTGTCTGCAAACCAGCACATTGACTGGACTGCCTCTGGTGCGGGAACTATTCATTCTAGTAATTATACGGACACAAACACTACTTATTCAGTTGGTGATGGCGGATTAACCCAAAAGAACTTTACCACTGCGTTAAACACTAAGCTTGCAGGAGTAGAAACTGGAGCTACAGCAGATCAAACAGCTAGTGAAATAGAGGGTATTGTTAACCATGATAACCTCCAAGGGTTCGTAGCTAATGAGCACCTCGACTGGACCGCTAGCGGTGCGGGCACCATACATGCTTCAAACTACACCGATACTAATACAACTTACTCCGTTGGTGACGGGGGGCTAACCGAAAAGAATTTTACAACTGCGCTAAATACAAAATTAGCTGGTATTGAGGCAAGCGCAGATGTAACTGACACGGACAATGTTGTAGCGGCCTTGACTGCGGGTACGGGCATCTCGATTGCGGCTAACGGTACAGTGGCTAGCACCTCGTCAGGAACCAGCTATCAAGAGATTATCTTTACTGTTTCTGGCGGCAATTATTTGGTGGATGGTACTGCCAACCAGACTATGACGCTTCTACCGTCAATTACATACAGGCTAAACGTTAGTGATAACTCTGTAGCAAGCCACCCTTTAAAATTCAGCACTAACTCCGCTGTTTTGACTAACTCCACTGGTGCTACACCCTTTACGACTGGCATTACAGAGGTGGGCACGCGTGGTACAACAGGCGCGTATATCCAGGTTAAATTAGAGCAAGACGCGCCGACACTTTATTATTACTGTTCCTCTCACGCAGGCATGGGTGGGAATGTTAGCCAGGGTGGTACTACCTATACTTTACCTACCGCCACATCCAGCGCTCTTGGCGGCGTAAAGGTTGGCTCTGGGCTTCAAATAAGCTCTGGTGTTTTATCAGCGGTTGCTGCTGGTAGTACTGATTATTCCGTTACTGCTTACACTGCAAGCGCAGGCAACACGACATTTAATGCAAGCTCTAGCCCAGCCTTGCCAGCCTATTCATCAGGCCGAATTGCAGCTTACGTCAACGGCGTCAAGCGCAACGATATTACCGCGACAAATGGCACTTCCGTTGTATTCGGCACGGCTTTGTTAGCTGGTGATATTGTAGAAATTGTCAATCACGGTTCTGGCAATGTCGTGCTGCCAACTTCACTAGGCACGGCTGGTCAGGCCATTAAGGTCAATGCGGCAGGCAATGCGCTAGAGTTTTCGGCGGCTGGTGGCGTAGACAACGTCGGCACACTTACTAAAACATTCAGCCAAAATGAAGAAACAAGCATAACACTTTCGGCATCTGTCTCTCCTGTTCCAGTTGTATCGGTCTTTAAGGAAATGCCAACTGAAACAGTTAGCAGTAAGGAAAGCTGGGATGTAAACTCCACTGGCTCAAATTACATTGCTCTAAACTTAGCTCTTTCTGCGTTTTCTGGCGCGACTCTTACACCAAGCGCGGTTGGCGCTGGTACTTTTACGCTTTCAACTGGTTCGTTTTCAAGCTCAGATGTTGGCAAAAGGGTCGAAGGCAATGGCGGCGTTGCGATCATTACGGCGGCATCTGGAACTTATACTGTCACAACAAACTTCACAAATACCAACGTAATAGCGGCTGGCGATTGGTCGCTGTATGGGACTAAATTTGAAACTGATGGATCAGGCGTAACGCTTAGTGGTTCCACGTCAGGTTACAATCTTTCAAATGTAACTTACGGTCATGCGCTAATTACAACTACAAACAATGGTGGGACAGGCAATACCGTTACTGACATGTATTGGAAATCTGACGGCCTTCGCGCTTGGGCAGTTGCCTATAACGATTATGTTTATGAATATTCATGCACAAGTGCTTGGGACGTAAACACTATGGCCTTTGTTAAAAAAGTGAATCTAACTAACAGTGGTTACAGTGGGCAGAGTTATATCACAAACGGTCCAACTGGGGTTGCTTTTAAAAGTGATGGATCAGTGATGTACATCATGGACCGTCAGAGCAAAAGACTATACCAAATTACTCTTACAACGGCTTGGGATATTGATACAGGCACTACTGTCACATATAAATCTATACCCCAGCAAGTTTCTGGAAGTGAGCCACAGCATATAAAATGGAAACCAGACGGCACAAAATTTTTCTATTTAGAAGCGGATAGTACTGCTTCAGTTAATGACCAAATTCGCGCTTATAACTGTACCACAGCTTGGGATGTAACAAGCGGAAGCTTACAAAACGAATTTTGGAAAGACTTTATAAATGCTGGGCCAAAAGGGTTTACGTTTAATTCGGATGGAACAAGATTATATATCTGTGGCTGGGCTAGCAACACTCTAGGTGGCAGTACTGGTACCTCTGCCTACAGCGCAGACTTTGCTGCGCTTAATTCCGGCGGCTATAAAGTTTATGAGCTAGATTTAATCAACACAAATTATGGTGATGTGGCTTACGAACCTAAATACATTAACAATTCTGCGCGTAATCTTTACGCAGATTACCATAGCGTTGTTTACGATGGAACTTTCAGTGCTATTCCGTGTGATATTGAGTTTAGCCCTGATGGGACAACAATGATAATTTTATCTCAATCTCAGGATGGATTTCACAGCCATAGCCCTGTTACGGTAACAGCCCCAACTGGTGCTTATTTCCCGACTGTCACTGCTCCATCAGGCCAAATAGATACGTCGAACTGGACTGATATTAACACGATGGTTGCAGATCAGGCGACAAATAGCGGCACAATTCAGTACGCGATTTCAACTGATAATCACGCTACTTGGAAAGTTATACACAATACTCTGGGTGTACGAAAAATTGCCAAAAACAATTCTGGCACTTGGCAGTATAATAGTGCGTCTGGAACAACCGCCACTGGGTACGCAATAGCTAGTGCAAGCTCAGACAGTAAGTCGCTAGCGTATAATTCGCAAGACAGTCTTGGAAACGACCTTCGCTTTAACTCAGATGGGACAAAATTATTTTTATCTGGTGGTAGCAACCACAGTGTATACGAATATCATCTTTCTACAGCTTATGATCTTTCCACTGTGTCTTATGACAGTGCGTTTAGTCATTCATCTCAACTAACTAATGGAGTGAGCCTTACCTTTAACAGCGCTGGCACAAAAATGTACATGCTGGGTATTTCTGGAAACATTTTTCAATATACGCTGTCAACAGCATTTGATGTTTCAACGGCCTCTTATGATAATGTCACAATTGACTTACCATCTGCACAGATAACCTATTGTATAAGAATACGTTGGAATGATGATGGAACTAAGTTGTATGCATTAGGTAGGCTAGCCTTCGGAGTAGCAAATAATAAAGTGTATCAGTACACTTGCAGCACAGCTTACGACCTATCAACTGTTTCTTACTCAAACAAAAGTTTTGACATTTCAAGCCAGTCTACAAATAGTACCCAAATTTTAGAGTTTAATTCTGCTGGTACAAAGATGTTTGTAGGCACTTATGTAAATAACTCAACAGATCCAAGAATATATCAGTACACACTGTCTACAGCATTTGATGTTTCAACGGCTTCGTATGACAATGTTTCTTGGCAGCTACCGTACTGTAATTTTGTAGTGTTTAGCGCTGATGGCACAAAGGCTTTTGCTGGAAACAACAATACGGACAGTATCCACCAGTACAGCGTTTCTACTTCTGCTTACGCCTATAACACGAATGAAACTTGGACAAATGCCACTACAAATAATGAATTAAGCTGCTTACAACAAGCCTTGGGGAACCAAGTGAACCGCATGGATAAGACGCAGCTTGATGCAGTTGCAGACGCAAATCACATACCTCTTGGCTCAACACTTGATTTGATGATTGCTCCATATGTAGCCTCTGGCGTACCACCCAAATCGGATGGTGTTACAATTAACTACGATGCCGCAGCAGTTTATGAGCAGGCAGTGGCAGGCACAGACTATCGCGCACGTTTTCCAGCCAGCACAACGGTTCAAATAAAATCTTTGGCTGCACAAAATCTAAAAGTGAGGGTCTTATAAATGTCTACAGTTGACCTTAGTAAGCTTGGCAATATCATTAATGACGGAACTAACGGACAAGTGCTTACCTCTCAGGGGGGCAGTGCATTCAGTTTTCAAGACCCTTCTGGCGGCGGTGGAACAGGGGTCACTGTACACGCCACGCAATCGGCTATGTTATCCGCAGATGCTTCAAGCGCGGTTACTGAGGGTTCGCTTCACTACGATACTGGAGCAAATAAATTATATGTCAAAATGGCTGATGCGGCCAGCGGTGGGTTCTATCTTTTGGCATCCATAATAAATGCCAGCCCAACAATATCCAGCCCAAGCACTGGCACATCTTTTACTCTTGATGGTAGTCCAAATCCTACCACAATTAGTATTGTAGCCTCAGATAGTGATGCTGGTCAGGCACTCAATTATTACTATACGGTTTCGACAGGCACCATTGCATCAGGCACGACAGTTACAACTTCTGCAACGGTTGGCGGCACATATGCATCCTCTGGAAATGCGGTGGCTGGCTCTAGCAATGCAAGCACAAACTCCCACTTTAGGATTAACCCTAGCAACAGCGTTGCAACAAACTTTAGTCTGACTTTTTACGTCACAGATGGAACAAATATAGCCAACACAATTTGTTCGTTTACTCTAGCTTTCCAGATAGTCAACAGCCGTTACACTTCACTGCTAATGTCGGCAAATGCGGCTGGAACAAATTCTACTTTTACCGATAGTAGTTCAAATAATAATTCAATTTCGACTTCTTATTACCCGTCCCAAGGCTCATTTTCCCCATATCGACAAGGCGGTTATTCTGTAACTTCAACTGCTTTGACTCAGTACTTTAGAACGCCAAGCCACGCAGATTTTGATTTTGGCGGCACTGGTAACTGGTCAATGGAAGGTTTTTTTAAATTTAATGATGTATCGGCTCACAATGCTGGGACACGGCTAATGGGGCTAGGGGGTGTTTATGACAGTACAAAAAGTTTCGGCATAATCATAAATAGCGGTAATAATATAGCTGCGTACTGGAACACAACCACTGACAGCGGAAATCCTGTTACTCAACTTACATCATCTGGTCGCTTTCCTACATCAAATATTTTTCATCATTTTGTGATTTGTCGATCAGGTAGCCACATAGCTATGTTTATGAACGGATCAAGAATAGCGCATAGCAGTACTTACACACTTGCGCTGGATGCAGGGAATACTTACGCATACATCGGTGCTGGAAAAGGGGACGGATCAGGAACAGGTCTTGATGGTTTCATCGGAAATATCAGGGGCGTTAGATTTATCAATGGTACACATCCGTATGATGCCTCACTTTCTTCTTTAACTGTTCCTACGGAAAATCTTTCTGTTACGACTAATACTAAACTTTTAGCGTTTAACGCACTTCCATTTATTGTAGATGAGTCAACAAACGCGCATACACTAACTCCAAATAATTCTGCACACTCAAGCATAGTTCCAAGCGGCCCATACGATTACGGCGAAACTGTTGCAAGTGACGGTGGCAGTATGGAGTTCGACGGACACAGTGCCGTTGTAAACCCTGCTTCGGGTTCGATTACAGCGCCAACAGGTGATTTTAATATTCAGTTTTGGGCTTATCCTAGAGAACAGGTCGCTACTTATACTAATAATTCGACCAGTTTATCGAAGTCTGTTTTTGATACTAAATGGACGAATGGCGGAATCCACATAGAATACCATAGTTCTCAGACTTATTACGTTTATCTTGGAGCAAGCAGTGTCACGTTAAATGGTGTGGCTGGCGATTCACCCAGAAGTTCTTGGCATCATGTATGTTTTACACGAAATGGCAGTACTTTTAAATTATACCTCAACGGTAAAGAGGTCGATACAAACAGTACATCTGTAACTTTTTCACAGACTGCATTTAACCAAGTACAAATTGGTAGGAATAATAGAAGTAACGCTGCCCAACAGTTTAACGGGGCAATAAGTGACCTAAAATTTGATTCCTCAACCGCTGTAACTGCCGAATTTACCCCACCTACGTCTCCACTTTCTTCATCTGGGGCAGACCTTCACTTAAAGGGACAAGGAGCCAAAGTTTTTGATAAAGCAGGCGCTTCAAACATAAAAACAGCTTTTAAATCTGGTGTGACAGTAGGGGAAGTCACAGGATCAAACACTCAGACAAAACATGCAGGGACGTATTCCGTCTATTTTGATGGAGTCAATGATTTTACGAACTTTCAAGTACCGACTATTGGGACTGGCTCATTCACAATCGAGTTCTGGCTTTACAAAGTATCAAGTTCAGGCTGGGGTGGAATCTTTCAAATTGCCGACGCTCATTACCCATTAAATTTTAATGCTGGTTCAGAAAAAGGGCCAGCATTGGGCATCCATAGCGGCGGAAATTATCGGCGTTTCAACGGCACTTCTGGAACGAACATCCCCTTTGCCGCAACAAGCGGAAGTTGGGTTCACGTTGTAGTGCAGAGGGATGCTTCGTTGAGTTCAAACAACACTACATATTATTTTGATGGCGTATTAAAGGACACAACTACCGACAATACGGACTACACTTTGGACCAACTAATGATTGGCACTTATTATGACAACACGCTCAAGTTTGAAATGTACATTCAAGATTTCCGCATAAGCCTCCACGCAAAATATGCAAATGCCGCTGCTATCGCATCATCAATTAGCAGCGGTGAACTTTCCGCACCATTGAAAGGCTAAGTGTTAACACGTAAACACAGGAAGTAGAGATATGGAAATAGACACACTTTGGAACCTCGGGCTTACAGCTGCGCTTACTCTCTTGGGTTGGCTAGCCAGAGCTATGTACGAGGAACAGAGGCGTGTTCAAATACTACTCAACAAAACACGCGAAGAAATAGCAAAAGATTACGTTACCAAGGGCGAAGTCCAGACTGATATGGGCAGAGTAATTGATAGACTGGAGCGCCTTGACGAAAAACTTGATCGACTAATGGAACGCTGATGTGGACCCGTTTATCGCTATCGCCGCCGTAAAAGCCGCAGTTTCCGCCGGTCAGGAACTGGTCAATGTAACGAAACAAATAGGAGAATTTTTTGATGGCGTCGACGAACTCAGAGACAAGCACAACAAGAAGAAAAATAGTCCGTTCTCCGGTAGTGACGAGAATGCGATGGAGACCTTTGTACAATTACAACGCGCCAAAGACGAGGAAGAAAATCTCCGTCAGATCGTCATAGCTACACGCGGCTATAGCGCTTGGGGGGAATTAATAGAACTGCGGTCGTCTATGCGGCGAGAAAGAAAACGGAAACAAGAAGAGGAGGCTAGATTGCGAGAGGAACGAAGAGAAGCTTTACTAATTTGGGGCGGGTCAGGGCTTATCCTAACGCTTATTTTAGGCTTTGCGATTGTAGTTCTTCTAGGCAGTCAGGGTAAAATATAATGGCCGATAAACCAATTCGAAAAACTACAGGCAAGGGTGGAAATTACCGCAAGACAAAGTCTGGTGCGGGCATGACTGCTAAAGGTGTTGCTGCACATCGACGTGCAAACCCCGGCTCTAAGCTGAAGACCGCTGTGACAGGCAAAGTAAAAAAGGGCAGCAAGGACGCCAAACGACGCAAGTCTTTCTGTGCTCGTTCAGCTGGGCAAATGAAGAAGTTTCCGAAAGCTGCAAAAGATCCAAACAGCCGGTTACGGCAAGCTAGAAAAAGGTGGAAGTGCTGATGAGTAAAGCGACTCCTAGTAATCCTGCTCTATGGTCACGAGCTAAAGCAGCAGCACGTAAGAAGTTCGATGTATATCCGTCGGCGTATGCAAATGCTTGGGCAAGCAAGTGGTACAAGTCCAAAGGTGGCGGCTGGAGTGGCGGCAACAACAAGGTAGCGAAACGTGGCAAAAGCAAAAAAGCCTAGTGCCAAAGGAGGTCTGGGTAAATGGTTTGGGGAAGAGTGGACTGACGTCAAGACAGGTAAAGCCTGTGGGCGCAAATCGGCTAAAGGTAAATCCAAGAGGCCGTATCCCGCTTGTCGCCCTAAAAAAGTTGCGTCGAAGATTTCTAAATCGGAGGCGTCAAAGAAGACCAGTTCCAAACGAGTGAATTGGTCGACAACCGCAAGTGGTAAGAAAAGGAAATAGTAATGCCAAAAGTAGGAAATAAAAAATTCGGTTATGGTGCAGCTGATAAGAAGAAAGCAACTGCGTACGCAGATAAAACTGGCAAAAAGATGACAGTTAAAAAGGCTATGCCCAGAAAGAAAAAGTAATGGTACAGTTAACTTCTAGGTTCATAGACGAGTTAAAGATACTGCCGCGACTAGCGTTTCTTTGCCAGATCATTCTGACTTGGAAGTGCTGCCTTTGGTATATGGACTTGGGGCTTGAGGCTACAACGCAGCAGACGTCTTTCGTTTCAATTGTGACTGCAATGCTTTCGGCCTCATTTGCGATATGGGTGGGTAAAGAAAGTGCCCAAGATCGTTCTGGTAACGGGGCTGGAAAATAAGACTACAGCATGGTATCATGTGGTAACACGTTAACAGAAAGGCACTGACATGAAATGGTACTCGCGTTCATTCTGGTGGTCTACATTGATGGGATTGCCCATGACACCGGAGGCACCCCCGCCTTCCGTTCCGTTTTATCTTGCGGGGAATACGCCCGATGGATTGAGCAAACCGGCAACGAAACGTGGACGTCCAAAAGGGTCTACCACCAAAACAAAATCCAAGCGTGGTGCGTCCCGAAGTTCCTCTCAGAAAAAACCAAGTTCTGGGATTAGGAGAGTTAAATGATAGGGCAGATTATTGGTGCAGTTGGATCGCTGGCGACCAGCTATTTGGACGGAAAAACAGCTATCCAAAAGGCAAACGCAGAAATCAAACTCAAACAAGCAACTGGAGAAATGGATTGGGAGCAGTCGGCAATCGACGCTTCGAAGGATAGCTGGAAAGATGAGCTTTGGACAATTGTCTTCGTTCTTATTCTTGCTGCAAATTTTATTCCTTCTCTCCAAGACACAATGGCACAAGGATTTGCCAATCTTGAGACAACCCCCACGTGGGTACAGTGGGGAATGTACTGCTCTATTGCCGCGTCGTTTGGAATAAGAACTGTGAAAGGTTTTAAAAAATGAGCAACGCAATGAACAACATTCAAGCTAAGGTAGGTGTTGCTGCTGATGGTAGATTTGGTCCTAATACTGCACGTGCAATAGCTTTGCACTACGGCCTGTCTCCCGAAAGGGGTGCTCACTTGCTAGGACAGGCTGCGCACGAAAGCGGCGAGTTTAAACGTTCTAGAGAAAATCTAAACTACAGCTGGAAAGGTTTGATGGCTACATGGCCAAGTCGGTTTACGACTGAGGCAGAGGCCCGTGAGTATCACAGACAGCCAAGCAAAATAGCTAGAAAAGTCTATCTGCGCACGTCGCTCGGCAATGAGACTGAAAACGATGCAGAGCTTTTTATTGGGAGAGGCTGGTTGCAGTTAACGGGAAAATCAAACTACCAATCTTTTGCGTCTGACATGGGTGTGCCCGAAGTAATGACTGATCCTAGTTTGGTCGAAGACGAGTATGCGTTTGAAACTGCGCAATGGTTTTTCAACAAGAACGGGTTGTTCAAGATAGCAGATCAGGGTGTGAACGAGGACGTTATACAGAAAATTACAAAACGCGTAAACGGTGGGTATCACGGACTCGATGACAGAATAAACAAAACTAAAAAAATACACAGATGGTTAATGGATTCATGATATGGCTGTTCTTTCAATAAAATCATTTGGCGGCATCGCACCGAGCACACCTGCTAGGTACTTGCAAGATAACCAAGCCCAGACAGCTATAAACTGCCCTGTGTTCCAAGGTAGTATCCAACCGCTTTCAAATGTAGGGGCTTCCGTAGCCACGCTTACTAAGACTGGTACGCCACTATCGCTTTATCGTTATGGACAAGACACAGTATCCGACAACAACTACTGGTTTCATTGGGGCGCTGATGTTGACGTGTGCCGCAGCCAAATAGCGGGCGATGTTTCGGAATGGACTTTCTTTACAGGCGACGGAGCACCCAAAGCTACTTACAGTACGCTAGCTTTATCTAGTTCTAACTACCCCACAGCCTCTCGTCCTCTAGGTTTACCCGCACCAGATACGGCTTGTGTAGCGTCGGCTAACACTTTTGTTCCTGTAACTCACGCCGCAGAATTATTTCTTAATGCTACGCAAATCGAGCAGTTGACTGTAGCTAACGGTTTACAAATAAGTACAACAACCGATGCGGACGCGTCTTACACGACAGTCGCTCTAAGTGGAACAATATCCCCGTCGAGTGTTATTACTGCTGTTAACAGTGCGCTGTCTTCTACAGTAACCGCATCTAGTCCAGCTGGTAGCCCTACAGAGGTAAGTATAAAAACAACAGCAACCGGAACTACGGCTAAGCTATTCATTAGGTTTCAAACCGGAACTTCGACAGACACAAATGGAACATTTACTCTAGCAGCCGCTCCAAACTTAAGTGCTACAGGTTCGACTGACACTCCGGTGTTGCTTATTATAGACGACACAGAAATAGCATCGTTAAATTCGGGCACCGATAAAGTCAAAGTGCACATTAACTATTTCCCAAGTCTGCCAGCTACTGTGTTTACGGGAACTGCCACGCCAGCTGGCTTTGTTACTTGGCTTAGTGCCCAATACGGCCACGACCTTTCTGGAAACCCAACTTCAACCCTATTAACTGAAACTATTGATATTGAGACAAAAGGGTCATGCGTTCTTTTAACGCAAAAATCTGGGCAGAATGTGGATTTTATAGGTTACGAACGGCGCATTCCACCAGCGTTTTCGGGAAACGATTTTGTTGCTGCTATACTAACCAGCGTTAAGTCTTCTGATGCTGGACCCGCAACGCAAATTGTAACGCAGACTGATATAGACGCACTTGAGGGAAAATACTTAAAGCTGACCGTTAATGGCACAGATGCTTTTAGCACTACGCCTGTACCTGATCCGTCTACTGTTTCTGCCCTAAACGGCTTTGGTTCCAGCTACGGAATTGATGTAGAGATACACGGCATACTTGATCCTATTGCTGTCGTAAGGACTACGGCTTCGGGGTCTTCTGCTACATTAGCTATTCGCGCTGGTACTTATCCTACGGTTAACCAGTTTTCTAAACAACAAGGTGAGGGCTATGTTGACGAAGACGCTACTCTAGAAACTAGGATTTACACTTATACTTACGTCAACAAAGAAGCAGGGTTTGAGTTTGAGTCTGCACCAGCCCTATCGTCTAACATTGTAGATATTAGAGACACCCAAACAGTGTCTATATCGGGCTTAGGGACTGCTCCTCCGTCGGGGTATCCAGCTACACACAAACGTCTGTACCGTGCTGTTAGCGGTGTGTTTTTGTTTTTAGGAGAAATTGTTGTAGGGGAGCCAAGCTTTTTTGATAACATAGAACCAGAAAAATTAGGGGAACAGCTTCCATCTTTAAACTGGTCACCGCCGCCTCAGACTTTACAAGGGCTGACAAACTTACCAAACGGCATAATGGCTGGCTTTGTAGGCAGAGATATTTACTTCTGTGATCCGTACCATCCTCACGCTTGGCCTGAGAATTACATTCAGACTGTAGACTACCCCGTCGTAGGGTTCGGTGTTATGGACACTACTCTTGCTGTTTTGACTAAAGGGCATCCGTATCTCATACAAGGTAGTCACCCTGACTCTATGACAGTTGTAAAAGCTGATCTTGACCAAGCCTGTGTTTCTAAGCGTAGCATTGTTAATGTGATGGGATCTGTCGTCTACGCGTCTCCCGATGGACTGATGATGTTGTCGACCGGCGGTTCTAAGATTATAACGCAAAACCTGTTTAACTTTACGCAGTGGCAAGATCACTTTAACCCTACGTCGATACACGCCTACCAGCAGGACAATCAGTATATCGCTTTCTACGACAACGGAACTACACAAGGCGGCTTTGTATTTGATATGCCTAGCGGTCAGTTTATTCTGCACGACATATACGCAACTGCTGCGTATCAAGACATCCAACGCGATAAGCTGTTTCTTACCTTTGCAGACAGAACAGTAAAACCTTGGGGTTACGGCGCAGCTAAGTCTTACACATGGCGGTCTAAAAAGTTTACAATGCCTCAAATTATGGGATTTTCCTGTGCGCAGCTAGAGGCTGAAGCGTACCCTATGACCCTTAAAGTCTACGCTGACACTGCTCTTGTACATACGCAGTCAGTTACAAGTAGAAATCCGTTTAGGCTTCCTTCCAAAGTAGGACGAGATTGGGAAATGCAGGTCGAAGGAACAAACGAAGTATTCTCACTAGCTGTTGCTAACTCAATGTCGGAGCTTGCCAGTGGCTAAAAATCTCCCCTCTGTAACAAGCCCGTTACCGCCCGACTTAAAAATGTTTATTCAGCGGGTGCGTGAAGCGTTAGACGGAACTGGGTTAGATAGTGTTGTTACTACACGACAACTGGTTGCGCAGGGAGTAATAAGTACCACGTTGCCCGTAACGCCAACAGCCCCACAAGATTTATTAGTAGTCGGATCTTCTACGACTATTACGCTTAACTGGACAAAAGAAACATATGCTGGACATGGGCACACAGAAGTGTGGGCGGCAGAACCAACCGTTG
>Ga0209535_1001607_pt1 | contig 15317 bp, 22 predicted proteins | sample LinPmetageLP28_FD_184041 | JGI IMG/M metagenome (GOLD analysis project Ga0209535, IMG submission 184041) | Marine viral communities from the Pacific Ocean - LP-28 (SPAdes) (version 2) | ecosystem: Environmental > Aquatic > Marine > Oceanic | place: Pacific Ocean | collected 2009-08-22 | reverse complement strand
ATCTCATAAAGAGACAAATTTTTCCCTTTTTTCAGTGCTGATGCATAATCTTCAAACATCAGTTTGTCGAAAAATTCAACACCCGACGAATGGCTACAACCAGTGATTAAAATTGTCTTCATTTTTATATTAATGTTTTTATAAAACCCACTCCATCTATGGCCAGATAGATCACGTACATTACTGTGAATCCAAAACTGCGTCTGCTGAAAGCACCATACATCAGAAACACCGTGGCAATCAGGAAAAAGATATAGGCAATGAACATTGGTGGGTTTGGTGAATACCACATCAATATTAAAGAAGCAACAAGATTTGAAATCATTCCAATAACTTCGCAACAGAATCTTTTAGGATTAGATGTGTAATCCTCTTTGATCCATTCTAATGTTGATTTTCTTCCTATCCTTGCCATGAAACTACTTAACCTAGTTTCTACGCATTGTGGATATTTCCTCTGCACCTTCCTTGTCCCATACAGGAACAAGATTTGATTTATGCATCATCCCAATGCCAAGCAATTTTCTTTTGCCTGAATACTGCATTTGTTCTTTCTTGCCGCCACCTGTGCCTACAGGTATCTTGTCACCGCACTTGGGTTGGTCGGGATCAGGTGCATACTTGGGTATGTCAAATCCTTTGAAGTTCTTTAGTCTTTTCTTGAGAGTTTTCTCATCAAGTCCTTGTGATTCCAACCATTTCTTGTGTTCGGCTAGTGCTTCTCTGTTTCTTTTAGAGTTCTCGATCTTGTGCTTGATTCTTTTAGGTAGTTTCAACTGTATGAATCCCATAGTTTATTATACTATTAAGGTAATTTATTGTCAACTATCGCTTGTAATATAATTTCTGCGTAATCTGGATTGGTGCTCCAAGCACTCATTCTTACCATTAGTGCTCTATAATTCCACTTGCCTCGATCTATTTGACTTTCTCTTTCTATCCTGAAGTCCTTGTATGCTGGATGATTGTTCAATATCCTGATCATGTCTTTGACCGATTGACATTTTGTTGTGTACTTCTTGACACCCCATGGGGCATCTGGATTTCCTAGTGCTTTCATCCTGGGTGTGTTCTTGTCCCAGGTCCTCACACCAAATAGTGCATTGCCTTCTGTGGCAAATCTGCTTGTACCCCAACCTGATTCTATGCCCGCCATTGCAATAACAATGCTAGTGGGCACCCTGCTCATCCTGTCGGTGGTGTAATTTAGATATTCAACACACCTTTTTGTTGCTGTCAAAAATGTAGGTTTGTCTGTGTATTCGAATTCCGGTTCCGCCAAACCAAGCATCTGCACTTGGCTCAATTCTTTTTCATGGAATTCGTCCTCTATCTTTTCTACCGTCCAACTGTTAGGATAAAATGTACCACTCACAAATGATCCACCTATAATAACTGTGATCAGTACGATAGTGAGTGCTATCCATTTAATTGTGTTGTTGGAATTCTTGTTCATATTATCCTATTTGATGATGCGTGTGGACCGAGATTTTTTTGCATATGGCCTTGATCGGCACTAGGGGAACTCGAGTCCACTTGCTTATAGACGCATCGTCAATTTATACTGCAACTTTCTGTTCTGTTGCTGGTTCTGTTGTTTCCGCTTCGTACTTAACTTTGTACTCTGCTTCTGCATTTCTCATCGCATTGTTCCAGTCTGCTTTTGACAATCCTGTGAACCTTGTTATGATACCATCACTCATGATCTTGAATGAACCACATAACTTATGTGAACTGTCTTCTGCAATCTTATGCACTACACCTGTAGCCTTACCATCTGCATTTTCTCTGCCCATGATGTACATATAGTTTCCAGATTTACCTCTCCACTTGTTATTGGTCTGCGTGTCTTCTTGGCATCTAGATCTAATCTGATCTAAAACCAAACTTGCTTTTGCTGAACATTTATACATAACGTATTTCTCCTTTTGTTACCACTATTATAACAGGTAATGGTAAACAGTCAACCGACTGAAAAGCCAGCATTTATGCGGATTTTGTGTTTGATCCTGGTAGCAACTCGGAAGAAACTGGTTTTACACGTATTGGTTTTGTCCAAACACCTGCCACGTGTATCACTTCTTCACCTGAGTAGGTCCTTTCCGGGTCGGCATCTCCCAACTCGTAGAAGTCACTCCTTAAATTTTTCTTGATATCCTGACCGTACTCCGCGTATAGATTTGTTATGCCTTTCTTGTCATTGTACTTCCGGTATTCCGCAACACGGGTACCAGCAGGATCACTTAATTTTGGTTTTGAAGAATTTAGCACAGGGTTTAGTCCTTCATACCCACAGAATGCTAGAATAAAGTTGTACCATTTGCTGTCTGCCCTCTGTACATCCTCCAACCACTGTTTTGTTATCCTTGTTTTCTCTATTCTCGCAACCTCTTCTATCGCACGTATGTGTAGGTGAGTAAGTTTGATCTGTATTTCCGGGACATCATCGCTGAACCAAAACCAAACCATGTCTCCCTTTTCGAAGTTCCAATGGCAGTCACTGAACATGGCGTCATTTACCGTCCAGTTCCACCAGCCATCCTTTATCACCAAATATGGTTTTTCTTTTCCAAAAACGTATCCGTTTTTCTCAGGTACATCCAAACTGAAAATACAGTTGTCATTTCCAAACATCCAGGCCATACCTGTGTTTTGTAATGCTGTACCGACGTGTCCGTGATATATCTTGAGAGACTTTTCAAACTCTTTCGGAGACATATCATGGGCGTGATGAGTCTTGAATTCTGTCACGTTGTCCAGTTTTGCTACTCTTTCGAAGTCTTTCTTGTTGTGATCATAAAGATCATTTGTGAATTTTGATATGGTTGAGGTCGCCATATGGTGTACTGCTATCTTGACATTTGCTCTTACAAAACTTCTAAGAACTGTTTGACTGTCTGTGCCTCCACTGTATCTCAGTTCCAGTCTGTCATACCTGTCACGAAGCACTCGGGCATTCATGTCTGCGTAGTGGTTGATGTGTAGCGGCGGTTCTTTACGCCAGAGTGTGGGGTTGTCTATGAATTTGTATTTTAACTTTAGTTCGAGGCTCTGGCTGGTATCCTTTGTGAATGCCGCCAGAGCATCGACGTTGGTGTAGTAAGTATTTTTTCCTACTTGATAGTATAACACTCACCATCCCTCCGATTACATCAAGTCCAAAAGGTCTTGGTGCCAATTCATAAGAAATCTCAACTGCTTGTTTCTTGAGTAGTTGACTTCTTTCGGTAGTGGTCTAGGATCTCCGTTCACTTCAAAGTAAGCCGGAAGTTCTTTACTACCATGTATCTTTTTAGCAAGTGCAGTGGCTTCCTTCATTGACATGTTGAAAGCAACGAAAACAGGGTAAGTGTTCTTGTCTGCGATATCACTAGAACTGAACTCAGCAAAGTTTGTGTACTGTGTTTCGTTCACATCAGTCGATGCGAAACAATCCATCCAATCTCTGTTCTGTCCAGCATAAAGGTAATCTACCTCTCCACTCTGTAGAGCAGGCAAGTATTTCCTACTGCTACTGTAAGGGATTATCTTAGCAGTTGGGTTGGCTTTTAATATAACATCAGCGGCCTGACCTTTGTAGATTCCATTTCCATTGATCCCTACTCTTATGCCTTTGCCGTTTATGAAGTCATCAAGTCCACGACCTTCTGCACCCTTTATGTGACAAGCATGGTATGGGAAACTGTAAGCGATGCTCACTATGTTTTTCATCTCCATGTGGCATGGATTCTGTTTTCCATCCTCGGTTGGTACGTTTGTTGAGAACCAGTCCCATATACCAAACACTTTTTCGTCTGTGTTTTTAAGGTAGTCGATCATCTTCGCACAACCTCTGATTGCCTTTACTTCTCCATAAGAGTCGCCTAATAGAGGAATCAGTACTGATTGATTCATTCTGTCATATGCTCCACCTGGTCTGTAGTAAAGTAAAACATTCACATCTCCCGAGCCTTTTTCCCAACTGGGTTGGTCATCAGCAAAAGAAGAGGTAAATGTCATGGTCAATATCGTGAACACTAGTGTGATCATAGATATCATTTTTTTCATGTTTATCATTTGTTTTTTCCTTTTATCGTTAGTGTTATTTTAATAGAAAGATTGTAGTCTGTAAACCCCTTCTAAGAAAATATCGTGTAATACAAAACCATAAATTAATGGCATTGTATTGAATCTCCTGATCAAGTATCCGAATGGTAAGAGGCAAGCCAGTATTACCATGTTGTCAAACCCTGCATACAATTTCTGTGCCGTGGTGTAGCATATCACTAACAATAGCACGAAGATCGCGGAATAGAATACTTTTAAATTAAGTCCTGAAAAAACCTTCAAGAAGTTGACATACTTTCCTGCTATGAACAGTCCCAGGATACTACTGAGTGCGAACCCTATCATCACCGTACCGTACAGGCTTTGGAAGAACGCCACTGTTGGCACCATACCTTGGAATAAAAGTATGTTGTATATCAGTGCCGTACTGGCAGTGATCGGTATGCCTGCAAAAATCATCGGCACCATTGAAGTATAGACTCCTGCGTTGTTTGATGTTTCCGCCGCCACAAGACAGTTCACATCACCTTTCTCGTTGTAGATACCTTTCTTCTTTCGCAACATCAGTTCTGTGATGTATGCAAGTTTTGTAGAAAGTCCCCAACTCACACCTGGTACAAATCCTGCCAGTGCACCTATCACACTGCTTCTGGCTAGGGTGGATTTCATTTTAGTCAACATGGTACGAGCGGCCGACACGTATCCACTGATGGTAACTCCATCAAATTCTATCTTGCCACCGTTGTTCCATGCCTTTGCGAACACAGGCACAACGAACAAGGATATCATCACTGGCAAGAGGTCTATGCCTGCGTACAGTGAATTGATGCCGAATGTGGCAAAGTCCCATCCTCCGTAGAAATCATGGTAACCTACCATTGCCAGCAGATTGCCTGCCATCCAGAACAAGAAACTTATCCAAATCTTGTTTCCTGAGAAAATTATAATTGTGATACAAGCGATGCTCAACAGGAACACCTGAATGTGTGTGTTAAACATCTGGTAGAAAATATCTAGCATCGGTAGTGAGAGGTGTATCAACACTATTGCAAACATGCTGGCTATGAAACTTCCAATGGCCGCTGTCATTATTGCCTCTGATCCTCTGCCATTCTGGAACATAGAATGTCCTTCTTGTAGAGCTGGCAGACTGGTGTTGCTACCTGGTATGGCGAATACTGTGGCACTCACACTGCCAAAATACTGATGCACACTAGCAAGGCTGATGTACATGAACATTATGCTGACTGGATCCCAGGTCAATAACAGTGGGAAAACTAAAAGTATAGAAACAAATACATTCAGTCCGGGTATGATTCCGGAAATGACTCCGAGGCTTGATCCCACAATGAATGCTAATACTAATTCAAACATGTCTTATGAGTATAACATACCCTCCGATATCCAGTCAACATTGTTAATTGATGTTAGTGGAGGGGTTCCACGTAGGGCGGGCCTTTTAAAACCTGGATTTCTTCCAATCCAGCAGGTCCGTTTGGTCCCACGTCATCTGAACGATGGCGTTACAGGAAATATTTATTGATTATTTTAACTTCTTGAGCATTTCTGATTCTGCTCTTGCTTTCCACTTGGCCTGCTCGGCTTTCTCTTCGTCGGAAAGTTCTCTCCTGACAAACCCTGGCTCTTCTTTTTGTTCTTCGTCTTCGACTTTGGTAGGAGCCTCCATCGGCATGCCACAGTTGTTGAACCATCTGTTGTCTGCTGTTTGATAACACACAGAGTAGAATGAATTTCCATCCATACCTTTTACTAGTCTACGTTTTTTGTGTATCTTGCCTGTGTATTCTGAAAAATCTTTTTGTATCAGCCTGTGGGTGCCATGTATTGAACCATACAGTCTATCTATGTATATTGGATTGCCTTTGGCATCCTCACCGTATTGATTAGATACTACTGTGAATTTTTGTTCAAACTGTTTGGGTGCTGAGTCTGTTATCTTGCCCAGTCCTTCTAGTAATTTTTTTGTTTTGTCGCTTGGCATAATGCTTTATATAGTTAAAGACAAACAATCCAGGGACAACTTGGAACAGCCTCGACACACACCGCTAGCCAGCGTGGGCCTATCCATCCATCATCGACGTAGAGCGTCTCCTAAGGTTTAGATTACAAACGAGATACTGCCCATTTGTCGCTTCTGGATTGTTTGCTTTCTTAAATTATACACTTTTAACAATATTAGTCAACCACGCCCAACATCTTGAAGTGATCCTGTATGGTGTATGAATCCAGATCCACTATATTGCCACGCACATCCTTTATCATTTTGGTGTATCCTGCTAACTTGTATCTACGGAATGGGTACTCCCAATTACCCGCCTGTTGCCAGTCCCCTTCCAGTATGTGCTTGTCGGTGTCGTCAATCAGGCACAACGGCATCTGTAACACTAGTTCGGCTGATATCTTGTCGTGTAGGTATGCAGTGATTATTTTGTTCTGAGGTATCACATGCTCTAGGTGTTGTTTGCCTTCCATGTCCTGTGCTTTGTAATGATATCCCATGGGGGCCAACTGTTTCTGCATGGACCTTATGTAAAGAACCAAAGAAGTCTTTATGTGTTTCTTTGTGGCCTGGCTCCATTGATCATTGAACAGGTCTGCTTTCATGTGATCAATATATTCTGCCAGTTCTTTTAATTCAGGTCTATCCTTTGCTTTGAAGTTTATCTCAGGTAGGTTAGTAAGGCTTTGGAAGTCTATCATCAAACTGCTCCTCTGTTATCATTTCCATTACAACTGCATCTGCACCATTGTCATAGTGTTCCCACACTGCCTCAATGATGTCTTTGTATGGCAAACCATATCCGTATTCTTCCGTCTTGTTATTTTTAGTAACAAGACAGATGTAATAACTTAATTTACTTGACATACTTGTTGAAGGCCGTTTGTGCTTCTGATTCCGTTGCTATGTCACCGTCCTCGAGTTTCAAAGTAACATTCGGCATGTAACTTGGTTCGAACGTTCCGTCTTCTATGAGATACACTTCTCTCAACATATGGCCCATTGCCACTGGTGCGTCCCAACCAACACCGTTTGCGTGTTGCCATTGTTTTTTTGAAGCCGTGTGTATCAGTGTGGCACTAGGACAAACTTTTTTTGCAGTTTCAAGCATCTTGGTCATCCAATCTAGCGGGAGTCTTTTTAATCTTTTCGCTTCGGCACCCATTTGATATTGCTTCATTAGTCCAATAAACAGACCCTGGTTGATCTCTCCACCATCCTCATCGCCATACACAGTCTTAATTGCCAACAGAGCATCACGTAGGCCCTGTTCACCGGCCATCTTGATTCCTTTGTAGGCATAATCAAAATGTGAGAAGTAATGCTTGTTTGGTCCACACTTTCCTGTGCTCTTCCTAACACGTTTAGGTTCTAGGTCAATCTCGCACTCGTCAAACACTTTCTGTACTGCGTATGCTGTTGCAACCCTTTCAGTTTCTGTTTCTCCCATTTTATATCTGTGTAGTAGGCATCTGTGTATTTCTTCTGTACCTGCTCTCAATATGCCTGAATCGTTGACTATCTCGAATGCTTCAGCATCAAAGGCCGGTTCGTCCGTTTCTACTATTGTGACTGGTATCTTGGTCCAGCCTAGCAGTGCCAGGGCAACTGCTCTGTGTTGTCCGTCAAATATGTAAAGTGTCTCACCATCAGATCGTTTCACTGCTGACACGGGACAGCACACCCTAGGATCGAACTTCTTCATTATGTTCATAACATGACCAGCTCTCACATCACGTTGTACTGAGTAATTGAAAGCAAAATGCTCCAATGGATGGTCTTCGACCCCTTTGGGCAATAGTCTGCCTTTTGCTATTTGATTCTGTAAATTTACTTTTGATTCTGCTAATTTGCTCGTCCAGTTCGGAACGTCTTGAGGTGCTTCTCTTTTGACTTCGTCTACGACGTCTAGAAGCATTTTTATTTTGCTCATACAATCTCCTATAGATTAGTTAATGTATGCAACTTAGAGCAGAATTCCTACAATAGGATAAACTCCAAATTACTCAACTATTATAACAGATTTTATGAATTTGTCAATCCAGGCTTCATTTCACAAGTGAATTCAGATTTCTCCACTTGATATCCATAAACAGAATATGATTCAACAATCAAATCATGTTTTGAAGATGCATTTGCCATGCACTCACTTTTTGTGTTGTAATATCTCATTGGATCCTCTTCCATCATCATGCAAGGGTTTCCTAATGCACACACAATTATTACTACTTTCCACATATCTTTACCTCGTTTTTTTCTTCCCTAACAGGTCTCTTACTGCATCTTTACAAGCGTCATGCCAGTATATGCCTGACTCTCTTAACTTCTCATTGGCAAGCCTAAGTCTCTCCATTTTACGTTCCATGGCCTTGAACTTGCTTTGTTTTAATTCATTACCAATTAACTTCTCTAACTGATTCAGAATGTCATCGATCGCAGGACAGGTTATATCCGGCACTTTGGGAGCCTTCTTACGGATCTTAGACCAATAATTTGTTCGCTTCTGTGCTCTATAAAACATCAACATTCTCCCTCAACGATAATATTTACTGGCCTAATCTGCCAAATGATGTGCTACTATAAGTTATGTGCTAGTGTTTTGGATTATATTAATGTGAAGCAACCGTACAAGAAGATTGATGTGTAAACAGCAAGTATAGTCCACATCACCTTGCTCATTTGACTTTGTGATGCTTTGCCCAGTATTTGCTTTTTTTCATGCCAAGATAGTTTTCACCTGGTTCGTAGTCCCATCTGTGACCATGATGTCCTCTGATATCTGCGTACATCATTCTAAGTTTTACCAGCAATTTAACTAACGGATTCTTACTTGTTCTCACTTACTCTAAACCTTATCTACTAATCTTTTTCTTTCTACCTAGTGGTAATTTCTGATCTTTGACAAAAAGTTCTCCACTCTTCGTCGTCCACTCAATAGTTACCATCTTGGCTTTAGAACTGCCCTGAAATGACTTCACGGCTTTCTTGTAGGACATGGCTTCGACATCTTTAGTTTCTGTTCCGTCGGTGATTTTAAATATTCTATTTTTTGGCATATAATCTAATTATACACATTCTTGACAAAAGGTCAACTCTGTGTTTAAATACATTTGTAGATGTTGATCAAGACGAAATAAACATTTTGGACCAGGGTTCGATTCCCTGCACCTCCACCAATTTATTACTTGGTGGCTTATGTAATCCCTTCCGGGGGTGATCGGTTTCGACAGGTGTGTAAAGGTCTTGGGAGTTTGCCCAGTAGGTACGAGGATACGTCCAGTTTATAAATGCAAACAAAAAAGCATTAGGGTTTGCTGACCTAACAGTCAGTATGCCTGAATTGAGATTAGCGGCGTAATAACCAATAATTTCAGGGGCGGCCCCTGCCTTGCAACAGAAAGGGGCACTTTAATTAAATAGTTTTATGTTTAAAATGGTGCTAGTTATGTGTATTTTAGTGAACGGTGTTCCGGAATGTACGACATATTACGAAGACACCAAGCAAACTTACCCAACACAACAGGTCTGTGAGCAGGCGGCCGGCGATAAATTCTACGAGATGACCGGTGCTTTTGTACAGAACGATATACCGTTTGAGAGTATTGGTATTGGTTGTGAAAAGATCTAATTTTTTATTGAATACCAGACATCCTTGCCTGTAACCCTGTGGTTCTCTCCGAATGCTTCTTGTACAGATTGCTTCACAGGAGTCCAGTTGTAGTCATCCCCTATAGAGTATCCACCTGACTTGAGTTTGGGTAGATATGCTTCTATCTCGTTTTTGACAAAAGGATACGAATGATCTGAATCATGGAATATAAAGTCCATGCTGTTATCCGGTACTTGATCTATTACAGCAAGTGATCGTCCCTTGATTATGTTGATCCTGTCTCCCCACTGTTCTGCATCATTACGGAATCTCTGCTCGTTTGCATTGTGATTCCATACCTGTTTTTCGTTTTTGAATTCCTCTAGTCTCACTAACTTGCCTCCCTTGAAAACAGGCTTCTTGTTGTACTGCCAGTCATACTCGGGATTGTCGTCTTGTACTTCCCAGGCATCTATGCAGGTCATGTTCATGTCTGTGTTTCTCATCAACCAAAGTGTGGTCACTCCAACCCATACACCTAGCTCTAGTCCTTGTGTCCAGTTGTGTTGTTTAGCGAATCTTTCTATAACCCTATATCTGTCCATTGTACCTGTGCTCCTTTGTCCTTGCCTCTGCATCCTTTTTCATGATACACTAGGCATTGTAAGTGTTCTATTTTATCTTGTTCTGTCTTTACATCTCTGTGTCTGATCCATTCACCATTAGCCAGTTCCGTGTATGGCAGTCCACCGAAAAATTGTTTAATGACTTTCTGATCGATACCTACCACACCTGTGTTCTGTATGTCATCTGTCATTTGTTTGGCGGCCGACAATGCTTCTTCTCTTCTACTTGGATGGAAGTGACAGAAGGTTGCCATAAGCCTACCATTATAGGTTGTGAAGGCCATGTCTTTGATCAAGTGCTGGTGTTGAGATTCACTTGGTTCCACCAGTGCGTATGAATCAACATCGGCTACAATCACGTGCTGATTGCTTTGTACCTTGTGTCCTAGTAGTATGAAACGTTGTGCTTGACAATAGGTCACATAGGAGTAAGGCCATTTTAATGTATCACTGTCAGTTTCACAATATGTGTGAGAAACATTGAGTCTTTTAAGTTTTTGTAGTGATTGAGCAGAAGGATCAATCACATGAACATGTATGGGCAGTTGCCATTTTTCAGTGAAAGTTTTGTAGAACCGTGGGAAGTATTTGTCGAGATACTTCTCATCACAAGAAGTCAGTATGAACTCGTCATGTATGGGCCAGTCGCCTATTACATCTTTAAACATTAACTTAAGGTATCGGCAGATTGGTTGAGGTCCAGAGCTTGAGATATTTGTCTACGATCCTCGTCATTCATGTTTTCAAGCAACAGCTCGCTCAGTGTGTATACTTCTTTGTCTGCGATAGATATGTTTAATTGCTGGCATGACTTTATTATTATTTCATCCACATTCAACCTATCAAACCCTGCTGTGTCTATCCTGCTGTCACGTTGAGCCTTGTTAGCAACTGCGAATATGTCTAAAGGATCTTGAACATCTGGTAGTCCCGAGTTGGTGTAGATAGTGTCTACCAGTGTCTTTTTGTCTGCTGTTCCTGTTGTGTCGTATATCGGGTTGAGCGATGCGAAGTTATCCTTGTAGGTCTTGTAGTAGTTGACCCATTCTGGTGCCTGTGCCACTTTAGATAGTAGTTCGGCCATCTCGTCATCACTGCCCATTCCTGCATAGTTCTGCACATCTATTAGGCTTTTTATGTAATCTCTTATTGTCACGAGATTTGCATTCTCCAGTGAGACCTGCTTTTCTATTTTTATTTCTGCCAATTGCAATTGGTCACGTTTTGCTAGGAAAGTGTTTGTGTTTAGGCTATTATTAAAATTAGTGTGTGCTGTTGCTACTGCATTTGAAAGTGGGGTCAGCAATGGTGTTCTGTGTTCAATGTCTGTACTGTCATCGGTAAGGCTGTTTATATGTGCCTTCAAATTGTCATATGCAGTCTCCAAAGCGGTCTCGTTAGATAGATTGAATCCAACTATGAAGTCTACAGATTCCTTGAGCATGGTCATTGCCGGCAAGGTACTACCATCATCGGATTCCAGTAAAATGTTGTTTAGGCTTCCTAGGTGATCATTGACACTTCTCGATTTGTCTTTGGCTGTGCCACCATTCATTAGTGGTATGATTCCTTGCAGTGATTGAACACTTCCTAATATCTCTTCGAAAGTTCCTGGTGTAGGATTTAGTGCATCTGTGATCGGAAGTATACTGCCGTCGATTATGCTTTTGGTGTGACGGAGAAGATCTCCCAGCAGTCGTCCTAGATTAAGATAAGGAACATTATTAATAGTATCTTTGATGTCATTCTTCTGTGACAGAGGAAGCACACTGTTAGCAGTAATAAGGGCATCTAGTTCAAAACTTTTAATTACCCATCCTACTTTGATTTGATCTACTGCGTTCTCTATCGCCTGGTCTGAGAAGTTAGGTGAAATATCTACTAGGGTACTGAGTCCTTTTTTTATAGCCACTGTTAGCCTCCCGCGAAAACTGTTTGGGATCCTTTGTACATCATGCCCTGGTCTGTGCTGTCACCTATCCTCGCCGCCGGAATGCCTTTTACAAAAACACTCATAGATCCTTTGTTCACCACGGCAGACAAGTGGGGTATACAGTACTTGCCAGCCAATATCAGGTGGAAAGCAACTTTGTCTCCCATCACTAGGTTTGGTATCCCATTAGAAAACACCTCGAATTGTTTGGCCTCAACGGGTGCTGTGAAAGAACATGCGTGTCCTGTAATACATTTATCACCCATTCTTGACATTGGTCTTGACATAATGTTTGTATTTATAGGTTTAGAAAACCGCTCGTATTATAATTTAAATTGCTAGAAATACTAGTAATTGTTTGGTCTGTAGTTCGCAGTCCTTGTTCCTCGGAAACTGTTCCCTTTCCATTTCATTATACGATAGTCACCATCGGCTATTTCTCCCGCTGTGACTTGCCCTTTCCTGGCCATTTGGAATTGTTCATCAAAGTACATTTCGGCGCCGTCAAAAAAATCATTCTTGATGCATCTTTCCTTCATTGCCACCCAAATCTGTGCTCGGTGATGTTGCTCTTCGAAGTTTTGGTTCACCCACTTCCTGTGATTAATTACATTCTCTTCTGTAAGGTTCTCCGTTGACAGTGTATATCCTCTACCAAACGCATTTGGATCATCGGATTCGAAGCATTTCATCCAAATCTCTTTTGAGAATGTTGGAGTGTGTTGCACATATGCTTTCTTAAAAGATTCAATCGTGCTATTAATGTCGTCTAGTGATTTTTGGTCTTGGTGTAAGTTTTGTCTGGTGGGTCCTCTACGGTCTGTGACGCAATCAAAACTTACGTGTAGTGGTGGGTTTAGGGATTCAACATATTTTACGGGCGGCAATAACCTTTTCATTATCCTTGTCGGTCTGCCATGATATATGTCCTTTATTTCTGTTCCATCTTTTGAATCATCAGTAAGACAACCTTGCATTATACATACCTCGAATATTTTATTTTGGTAAAGATCGATATCCAGTGTTTTAGATTTTTCATAGGCGTGTTTAAATCTGCCTGCAAGATTACGTGCAAAGAAAGTAGACTCCCTAAAATTTACCGGACTTGCAATCACTACAAAATCTGCATCGTAAACTTTGCCCATCTCTGGATGTAACATATCTGGTCCAGTAGATGCTTCATAATCAAATTGTTTTAGGTTAATAATCTCTGATTCGATAGACTGTTGTTTCATCGATTTGGAAAGTAATTCACACCATGTCTGAGTGTCTGAATTTTTAGGATCTTTCATACTGCAAGAGAAAATAACTGCCTTCATGCCAATATTTATGTGTAGTGAAAACCGGGGGTGCTACTCGCTGTCGTAAAGCGGAACGATAGATTTACAAATAGCATGTAGACCTTCTTTCAACACCCTTTTCACCTTGCAATCATATCCGGTAATTCCTGATAACATGTGGTCGTCTGTGGTCTTTTTGCCATTGGCTGACAAACCGAGATCAACGGCGCCTTTGGCGTAGGTCACGGTTTTGTAGGTCTCATATGAACTAGTACCAGTGCCCACAACTGCTCCTATACTGCCACATGATGTCAACAGTAATAAAAGTATTAAAAATCTCATTGATGTTTTACAGTTTGAATTTACTGAACTGTCCTTTTTTGACATCTTGTTTTATACCACCAGAGATATAACTTTCAACTTCGGTCTCCTGTGGTGCCACTTGCATGCCTTTGCTTGATAGCCAGTGTGATGTCCATGGCAGTGGATTCGCTGATGCTGGCACATCGTATATTGGATCCAGTCCCAGTGCCCTCATTCTCTTGTTAGCGATCCATTCCACATAGTTGCCCAACAGTTTCTCGTTAAGTCCTATGATGGAACCATCTTTGAACAGGTACTTGGCCCATGCTTTCTCTTCTTCAACACAGTCTTTGAACATCTGTATGACTGTTTTCTCTGTGCCTTTCATGGCCTTGGTCATCTCAGGATCATCTCCCTTGTGCCATGCCTTGATAACGTGTGTTGACAAGTTCAAGTGTGTTGCTTCATCCCTTGCAATCAATGAAAGTATCTTTGCTGAACCTTCCATTAGTTTAAGTTCACCAAATGCAAATGTACAAGCAAATGATATGTAGAATCTCAATCCTTCTAACAGGTTCACAGTGTTCATTGCAAGATACAGTTGTTTCTTTAATGCTATCATGTCTACTTTTTTGCCAACTGCATGATCTAATGCCATCTTGCCGAACTTGTCATATTCTGCTGTGACGCTTTTTGCTCTCTTCAATATCTCTTTGTCATCCAGAATCGTGTCAAACACTTCAGCAGGATCACTGTAAACATTCTTCATGATGTGCGTGTATGATCTAGAATGTATTGTTTCAAAGAAGTCCCATGTGACTATGCAACCTTCCAGTTCTGGATTTGAAACATATGGCAAGAACATTAGACTTGGTCCTCTGCCTTGTACACTGTCTAGTAGTGTTTGGTACTTCAAGTTTGATGTGAATATGTGTTTCTGTTCAGGTCTGAAGTTCATGAAGTCTGCCCTGTCCTTCTGCAGACTAACCTCTTCAGGTCTCCAGAAGTAACCCAGCATGGTCTGATTTAACTTGTCAAACTGTGGATATCTGAAATCGTCATACCTCTGTATGCCACCATCCTCGCCAAAGAACATAGGCTGTTTAGTGAAGTCAACTTTGCTCTGATTAAAAACTGTTTTCGTCATAATACTTCTTTAATGTTAGATTGTACAAGCATCGCACTCACCGTCGTCTGCGGCTGTACTTATCTGCTCAACTGGATTTTCAGGTTCAAGGATAACATCTTCACCGTCGTCTTCCAATTGTGCGGCAATACCTGCTGGTTGTACGTCTTCATCATCTCCCTTGAAATCGTATGTGTTCTGATAGTAACTTGTTTTCCAACCAAGTTTGTATGCTGTCAGCATGTCATTAGCCATAACTGACAGAGGTACTTCGTTGTTCTCAAACTGTAATGGGTTGTAACTCCAGTTGCCTGATATGGCTTGATCGAAATACTTCTGCATCATTGCCACAACATTGATGTAACCCTCATTGCTTGGTGTTTCCCATAACAG
>Ga0209535_1001605_pt1 | contig 15325 bp, 9 predicted proteins | sample LinPmetageLP28_FD_184041 | JGI IMG/M metagenome (GOLD analysis project Ga0209535, IMG submission 184041) | Marine viral communities from the Pacific Ocean - LP-28 (SPAdes) (version 2) | ecosystem: Environmental > Aquatic > Marine > Oceanic | place: Pacific Ocean | collected 2009-08-22 | reverse complement strand
GTATATGTTTGTAGCAGTATTAGCATTTCCTGAAGCCCAAACAGTGTCATTTAAATAATAAGTCCCTATAGTTGGCATAATATATAACGTTTAATCTTGTAAATTTACAAAAAAAAAATATAATATAGTTAAGGACTACCGCAAGTTTCTATAGTGGCTACAAAACCAGTATTGTTTGTAATTCTATATCTGTTGCTTGTTCCTGAAGCATTGGTATGATACCATCCGTTTGGCAAAGGAGTTGTTCCTGCGGAGTCTGAAAAAACTAACTCGCCAGCTACAGGAATTGTTCCAGGCCCATTATGATAAAAAGTTTGATCAAATGTAGTGTCTCCACAAACACTATTAAAATTACCTATTATAGTAGAAGCAAATGATGTATAAGTTGTTCCACATCCTATACAACATACATTATCAGCTGAGGCTGCATCATAACATAAATCTCTAGCATCACCGCAATCAGTACAATTAGCAGCAGATTGTAACAATCCATTTACTTGTCTTCTTGAGATAGTGCCTAATGCATAATATCCATCAGCTGCTTTTGTGGTTAAAGCTTGATCAGTAAATAAAGCTATTGCTGTTGCAAAACTTAATCCATCAAAATAATATGTTGCTCTAGTTGCCATAATTTATTTAACAAGTTACTAATCCATTTCCGTCTATTTCTCCAGCACCACCTGTTCCAAAGTATACATTAGCTACTCCACCCGTACCTACACTATACACATAAACCATTGATGGAGCAATTGTTCCTGTGTTGTCACTATATATTACAGTTCCCGCTCCGTCACTTGGCCCTGTTCCTGTTGTAGTGTAATACACTTCATCCAACGCACCTGTATAAAAACATGCAGTTTGTGGGTTAGCCTGTTGTTTAGTATTAAAAGGATAGTAAGTAACTGTAGGACATGTTACAACTGCATACACTTGTCCAGTACCTAAGTTTAAATTAATAAATTCAGTTGATGAAATTCTATAATATCCGTTTGGTAATTCTGTTTGACCTTGATCTGAGAAACAAAAATCTCCAACTACAGGTAAAGTATTTGCACCTGTATGGTAATACGTTTGATCTATTGACTGCGTACAAATTGTAGAAATTTGAGGATCTCTTACACTAGCAGTAAAAGGTTTAATTGCGCAACTCCCTGATTGCATTACAACACCGCTTGAATTTACTCTAATCCATTGATTGCTTGCACCTATCTCATAATAACCCGCTTGTAGCTTTGTGCTTGTAGCGCTGTCATCACATGTAGTAGAAGAATACACTGTATCACTAATCACTGGTAACGCACCAGTACCATCATGATAATATGTTTGATTTGTTGGCTGTACACATGCAATACTAATTGTATCTTGCACTGTACTTGAAGCGTAAGGTGTGCAGAAACTTCCACAACCACAACACGCTTCATTGGCGTTTGTTGCATCATAACAAATCGAAGCTGAACTAGTCGTTCTATAATCATATATTAAATATAGGTATTGATTTGCTAAAGGTAGGTTTATTGAAGGTATAGTCGCTTCATATAATCCACTTGACGGACTGCTTACGCTACTATGCGCTATTGTGTTTACAGCTGCTAGTAAAGAATTAATTCCTGAAACCGTGTTACTATATAATGTATTTGAAGATAACCAAGCAAAATTGTCATTATTTACAATCCACTCATAATCATCAAAATTAATTTTATTAGATCTTATCGTTACATCAGTACCTGAATAAGGATATACACCTATTGACCTTGTCCCTGATTGAATAAAGTATTGCGATGCAATCTGAGAGTCTGATCCAAACGTCATCATGTTTGACGCTACTGGGCTTGACACATTAGCATCATTCCATTTAAATTCATTGTGAATAAACTTTCCGTTATCTTCGCTAGAATTTAATCCTACTTGTATAATTACCAAAGAAGCTTGCGTAGGACAATCGCATGTTATATCGTAAGTAGATGATGAAGCTGGTGTAACAGTTACTAAAACAGTTGTTGGACTGTTTTTAGTTTTGTCAAAATTTAAAGTTCCGCTAGTTGTAGCGTTTGTAACTGAAGCTACTTGACCACCGTCCCAAACCATAGTTATGTTTAAAGCTCCAGATGTAATGGTATAGTTAAAAATTACATTTCCTATTACATTACCTAGTTCTATTGTATAGTCTTGAGCGCTTATAGAGCCTATTAATGATTTTTGTGTACCACAAGGTAAAATTACAGGTGGTAATGGTATACTATCTCCGTTCGTACTTAACACATATTCATCCATGTATGGATCATACGCCCCTAATTTTTGTGTATTCAACTGCGCATTAAATTGATCTCTAAAATAAGATCTCATACCTGTATCTGATACAACTTCTAACGCATCGTTATTAGCTGAAGTACCTTTTAGTTTTAATACAGCGGTTCTTTTTGTGTCGGTAAAATACATGTCGTAACCCCAAGAACTAAAACTTTCTGGATTATAACTAATACCATATTCTTCTATTCTAGCTATTTGTGTTCCTAATACTTGAGGCACTGAAGCTATAATACCTCCACCTGTTGAATCGCTTATAAGGTTTTTACCTGTTAATACATAACTTATTTTGTCTTCTTGCAACACAAGTATATCGGTTTCTCTTGAATGCAATTTCATGATAGGCCCAAAGCTTGTCTCTAAATCTTTAAAATTAACTAAACCTAAGTTAAATTCATTTAAATTATTTAAGTTTGAGTTGCTGCTAAATATACCACTGTATGTAAGTTCGGCAAATCTATCAGCTTCTTTAAAATCTTCTTTAGACACGGCTAAAACTCGCTCACCTAAATTCACTGCTTGACCGTCTAATGCGTCTAATATTTTATAACTTTCTACACCATTTCCAAAAGTATAACAATTGAAAAACGGTAAAGTTACTATAGCGTCTTGAGTTGCTGTTTGTGCTTGATCTCCATCACCTTTCCCTCCTTTATGAAACCCACCTATAATATCGTACGATTCAGAAGAATCATAGAATAAATTAGGATCAGCATCAGCTGGCTTTGTTTCCCAAACAACTAAATTATTTGCCCTTGTCACTACTATTGTAGCTTCTATAAACCAAGTTCCTGCGGAACACGCAATAACTCCACTTCTACACGCTAAATACAAAGGAGATGTGGGATCACCTGGAACTGCTTGCCAAAACTGAAAGTTAGGTGTCCATTTATCAGGACACACTACACCACTTTGACTTGTAGCTATATTACTAGTAAATATAGGTGTTTGAAACCTTCCATTACCATCGTCAATAACTTCTCCTACAGCTGGATTTATAAAGTCACCAACAAACCAAGAGTGTAAATCATCATAATTATTTGATGCTACATATTCTTGATCCCATAGATATTCAATTCCATAACATCCGCTATCAAATCTTCCAATTCTCCATTCAATTTTAATACTTGATTGAGCCGGCACATCGTAATTTGTTGTAACACCCGCTGCATCAGTGGTAAAAGCGGGGTATTGTAAAAAAGGATTACAATATGTATCATCTTCTCCTCGAGCTTTTTTCTCTCCCTCATCAATCACAGCATTTTCATCTAAATTAATACTAAAGTTTTGAGCTCTAATCTGCATGTATAATCCAGAAAGTTGATTAGAATCATCCGCAGCCTCACCTTCAACTTCTAAAAAATTAGAGGATTCAGCTGAAACATCTAACACTTGACATGTAACTTCTCTATTTAAAGGCCCTGAAGCATCTCTTTTAACTATTAGAATATCACCTTTTTTTACTTTATTTTGATTGTCACCCTCTAACTTAAAGTATATAACTCTAGTTGATAAACTTTGGTAATAAAAGTTTGAGTAAATAGTTTCATACCCACCTTCACTAGGTTTTAATACAAATTTATATTTAGTCGCCCACTCTGGTGGATAATTTTCAATGTTTATTTTTATTCTATTTTGATCAACAGATGCCGATGGAGGTACAAAAGTTGTGTTAAACTCAGAAACTAATACAGTAGAAGCTCTACCGTATTCATCCATATACACTACTCCTGTTTCATAATCTCTATTACTATGTAATGATGATGTGTCTTGACTGGATGTAAAAGTCCCTTGTCCTCTTGAAAATTTAAAATATTCATAAACTTGTGCTGTTCCTGATACATATTTCATCGCCAAGACTTGTAACGAAAACACATTTGAACCTACAGTTGATCCAATTCTAAAACCTTGTTGAGTTTGTGAATCAATACTACTGTTAGTTTTTGTAAACACACAATTAACAGGAACTATTGTTGTTGTATTAAACAAGTCTGTTAAAGAAGTTCCGTCTGCGGAAGTTGCAAGAGGCTGAAAATTAGTGTTTAATACAGTACCTATCCTTTCTGCAAATGCAGCTGAGTTTACCATTTCATATACAGAGGAATAATTTTCGTTAATAGGAAATATTATTCTTAACTCAAATGGGGTATTGTTAAATGCTGAATCATAACACGCATCGCTTGTAGTCCCGTCTAATGAAGAATGCTCTATAAAAACTGTAAAAGATATTGAAGTACCTTTTAATAATTTTAAAGCTTGATTAGTTAAATCAAAACTAATTTTAGAGTTTTGTATTGTGGCATTTGCTATTGGATTTATTGTATAAATATCTCCAGTAGATAAAGTTGGCTCAGTTAAGTCTTCAAAAAGTATATCATTAGTAACTAAAGAAGATGTGAAATTTATAGGTATATTCTGACCTGAACTATTTACTATATCATAACCATCAGTGTAGTTACCATAAATAAGTCTATTGCCTTGTATTGTTTGTGCTTGAGCAACTTTAGGAACGTTATCGTATAATCTTAATAATTCATCAGATCCAATAACTGTATATATTTTACTATTTGTAAAGGTATAAGTTTGTTTAGAGTTGTCAGCCCATCCGTAATCGTTTTTTTTAAACCTTTCAATTACATAAATAGAATTACTATTACTAGGTTTAAATAATAAATCAACTTCAATTACTTTGTCAGATCCTGTTTCAAATTGAACTTCAGCTGAATTGTAAGTATTAACCATCGAAGCATTATTGAAATTGTTTACATCAAATTCAAAAGGCCCTGGCTGAAATGCTGCAACTGAAAATAAAGATGTAGCACTATATTCGTTATTAATATATCTATATCTATAACCAAATGTTATAAACCTAGTGTCCATGTAATTCTCTTGTCCCGGAACATTAAGCAATGTTACAGATGGAGCTGGTAATGTGTCTAGCGTATCAAAACCTGGTGGTTTTAAAATAACACTTATATCTGTTTCTTTTATACCATCGTTTGCCCCCGCAGGATCAGGATAGTTTTGTGTAACGTTTATTTTTCTTGGAGGATTTTTGTCGTCAGTAAAAAACAATAAATCTTCTATCTTGTTTACGCCTGTAATTAAAAACTTAGGATCAAATTTTAATACTTGTTTACTAATAACATGATATGTTAGAGCTTGAGACTGTACATTAAAAGAAACAATTAAATCTAATTTTCCTCCAGCATTAAAATTATTAGCGTCATGAATAAACCAGTATATCGTTTCTTTAGCCCCATCTTCATATGCGCCTATGCAAACAGCTGCGCCAGATAAAGGTGCGCCTAGATACATTAAAGTTGTAAGCTGGGTGTTTCCTTTAGAGTTTTCTACAGCTCCTATTTCAGTAGTTTCAGTAGATCCTAACCTTACGTTAATTGCATTTATATATTGGCCTGGTGGAACTAAACGTTCATCCACGCTTTTATTCATCTTCCCTGCAATAAAATTTGTATTTACTATTGGCATCTTACTTTAACCATTTATCCTGTCCTCTCATATTCATTAAAAGGCGACCAGGGTGAATATTACTTAATCTAATTTTTGCATTTCTTAACAATGATGACTTGTCTTTTCTTGCTCTGTTTACAATATATTCTTGTACACCTAATCTACCATTTAAAAGAGAATATTTAATATAAGCATATATATATTCTTCAAACAATTTATTAACGCTTATGTCTCCGTCTTCACCTTTTTCCATACCATCTGATACATACTCTAAAACAACTGATGCACCCCCTCCTATAGAGCTAAAATTAATAACTCCTTTTTGTTTGTCTATACTAAACGTAGCGTTTGCGTTTGCTGTTTCAGTATTTAATCCGAATCTACCTCCTACCGCAAAATCAAAATACCAACACCCATTTACATTCCATCCTGATTGATTATTGTAAGGACTGCTACTGTTTAGGTAAATGCTTTGAGCACCACTAGTAAAAGATTGATCTAATTGAGAAAACTCAGGTTTTAAAACATTACCATTTTGATCGTATAAAAGTTTAGAATTATTGTCTTGTAAATAAGTTGATGCCCAACCTATCTGTATGTTTTCTGTTAGCGGATATAAAACTCCATTTATGTATTGTGATATTCTTACCCAATTTACATAATCAGAGGGTAATATAAATCTTAAAGTTTCGTCTAAGTCTAATTGTAATACTTTTATTTCTTTCATCGCATCATAATTCAATTCTTGAATTCCTCTTTTAGCATGAAACAAAACTTGGTATCTATTAAGATTATTAATCAATTCATGATTCCCTTGATACATCAACATAAAATTATTGACAACATCATTTAACGAAACGTATTGGTATGAACCCCAGTTCTTGGTTTCAGGTGTTACTCCTGAATTTGCGTAATATGCATAGTCATTTATATAAGCCATATCTTACGTTTGTATTTGGTTATTTTGTACTTCTTCTTGTTTACCAAACTGATAAACATCTGATTCTCTAATTTCAATACCTACATACTGACAAATTTTAGCTACTATGCCAGGTTCATCAGACAAAGGTAATTCAAAGTCCTGATAATCCGCTTGATTTATATCAAACAAAGGTTCGCCAGAATTTAAAGTTTGGTATGTCCATTTTGGAGACAATGGGTATCTAATATATTCAGCAGTTACACTTCCGTTGTTTGTAATTGTAGACGGGTAAACCGTAATAGTATTACCTAATTGGCCTGTATTTGCATCGCCTATAACGGACGATGTTGCTCCGCCTAACACATAGGCTGGAAAGCCTGTTGAGGGCGCTGTAAGCGGTGAATTATTTAGATAAAATATTTTGTTTTGATTTACTCTTTCAACCTCAACAATACCTGTAGTATTAAATACACCATATGTGTTGCCAATAGTTGCAGCTACACCAAATGGTGAGTATGATAATGTTAGTTGTGTTTCACTATCTACACTTATAACAAAACCACTAAACCCTGAGTAGCTAGATAAAGCTGAAGTGTTTACTACTTGTTGCCCGACCTTAACACCGCTTGTTACGAACGTAGCGTTCGTATCAGTCAATGTGTTTAAACCTGCTGCTGTAGTTGTTCCAGATGTTATTTGTGTTGGATAATAATTAATCTTATTGACTAAATAATAATCACTAGGTAAGTTAAATAGATTAGCTCCTTGTTGCGCTAAACTTCTTGTAACTGAAAAACTATCAATTACCTCTACTAGTCCTTTTACAATATCAGCATATTCCGTTCCTGAAAGCCTTTGGTTTTCTTTATTAGTCCACGCATTGTATTGATAAAAATAATCTTCAAACAAATCCATTTGCGCTTGTTGCGCATAAAGATTAAAATCTTGAGGAGAAATATATCCGTAATTATTTTTATTAGCAATAGCTAAAACAGTATTTCTAACCGAGTTAATCATGTTAAATTCTTTTTACAAATATAGGCAAAAAAAAAGAGGTCACTTTTTTTGTAACCTCTTCTTTATTTGATAAGAAAATAAAACTTACGCTTGATCAGCGGCAGCTTTAACTCCCATTGCTATTGCTGTAATAGTTACAGGAACGTACGCACTAGCAGCAGATGGTGGGTAACCACTTCCTGAAGGCGAATACACTGGCTGTTGCCAAGATAATTGTAAAGCTAGTTCAACTGAATCATTCAAGAAATTTTTGAATGAAGATGAATTAGCAACAATTGCACCGTGAGTAATTTTAATCGTTTGCACAACACTAGATTGAGCTGGGACTGTAGCTGAACCATCATTAGCAATAGCATAACCTGCTTGTGCAGAAGAAATTACATTGTAAAAAATATTGATTACAGTGTCACTTTCTTGCTTAATTTCTCTAATTCCGTTTACAGGAATTAAAATGTCGCCTTTGTTTTGTCCGGCTCCAGAGACGAATAATTTGATAAACTTTTCCATAGGTAATAATGTTAATGGGTTAATAAAGCACAAAGATAAGCTTTCTATTTATCTTTTTTTAAGCGCTTCTGTAAGAACTTGTATGCATCTAAGCCATCATTACTCTGTAAATATGCAGCAACTGCACTGTATGGATCTTCATTAAAAGGCACTGATAACATTTTCTTTTTATTACTAGGTAAGCTATAATAAACATCTCTCTGGTTGTTTCTAAATGCTATAAAACCTTGATCAAAAAATTCTCTAATATCATTCTGTAACTCCAACATAGGATCATTAACAACTTCCATTAAATCTTCTGGATTGTTTTGTGCGTAAACTAATATGTCTCTTTTTAATTCAGGGATAGTCATGCTGTTTGCATAATTACCCATTAAAATTCTACTAACAGATATTAGTTTTTCTGTAGATAAATTTTTAGCTAATATTTGAGCATCTAATACTCTTTCAACTAATTCTAATTCTTTAGTTGCATCTTTAGCTTTATCAACTTCTGTAAATATCATTCCATTACCTGGGTGATGATGTAAAAACTTTTGAAGCACTTGATTGTCTCTTGGAACTACTAACATTCCATCTTCAAATACAATAGGCTCTAATATAGCATTACCATCTTGCTCGTCTTCAAATGGAGTTTTCTGGTTTCTTGCATATCTTAAAGGTCTATTAACACCTTGCTCTTCGTCAAAGTATAATAAAGGAGATCTAATCGAGTGTCTTGAGGATAACATATAAGCGAGAGGTCTTTCTTCTCTCATTAGTTTATATGCTTTTGTAACTAGGGTAGTGTTTTTTTTCATAATAATATAATTTAATTTGATTTAATAATAATAAATATTACCCCCGTCTTTAAAACGAGGGTAAAATTTATGTAACAATTTAGTCTTGGAATAAGAAGAAGTTGTTTGCACCTAAAGTACATACAGCTCTTTCAGACAGGAAGTTTACTTCCATTGCATCCAAGTCAGAAGTTCTTGCTCCACCGGCAGAACCAGTAATCCAAGTTTTATATCTTCTGTCTTCAGTTTCTGAAGCTCTATATCTAACATGTAAGAAAGGTCTCTTAGCATTCTTACCTAAGATTTGATCGTATACAGTAGTTGAACCAGCTGGTACTAATAGACCATTGATTGCTCCACCAACAACGTCACCTCTCATAGTAGGATCATTAAGGTATTTCCAGTCAGACTTGTAAAAATCATAACCTCTTCTAAATCCTGTAAATCCAAGATTTAAAGCCATGTCTTTATCATTGTCAAAAAGACCATAAGATGTACCACCCGCTCCGTAAGAGTTTTGAGCAGCTAACATATCATCAATATCAAAAGAGAATTCTCTGTTTACGAAAATTACATTTTCTTCAATTGATCCTTGCTTATCTAGTCTTTGGATAATGTTATCAAACTGAGAAAGGACTTGTGGGTTACCACCGCCCCAAACATTTCCTCTGTTTTGTACTACAAAGAATACACCGTCAGAACCATTTAAGTTAGCTCCAGATCCTCCAGCTGCTGTTCCTTGTAAAAAGTCTCCAGCTCCAGATCCAGCTGCTGCTGGTACTGCTTCTAGCATAGCCGTTTCTAGATAGTCTTCAAATCTTAATCTTGTGTCATGCTCAGACTTTAAATACCAAAGGTATCCGCTTACGCCGTCTTCACCTGTTACTTCAATCCATCCAATCTGAGCCATGTCAGAACCAGAAACAGAATATTTGTCTTTGATTATAATCGGCTTGTTGTCAAAAATTAAGTCATCAGATTCGTTAGACCCTTGCATTCCAAGAGTTCCTTTATTGAATTCTGATCCATATATAAATATATCACATAATGCACCTGCTATCATTGCTTGACCGCCTGTTTCATAGTAAGCGATTGTTATAGCGCCAGGAGCAGCTGATGTTGGAGCTACTGTTACAATTCCTTTATTAGATAAAGAAGATCCTGGAGTGTTATCGCTAATCATAACTGTTTGTCCAACTCTTAAAGCCGCAAGATTTTGTCCGCCTGCGTTTAATTGTGGGTTGAAGTTAGTAGGGCTGTTAGGTGCTACACCTGGAGCCGCTCCGACACCTGGAATAGTCCAAACACCTGTACGGTCTCCTACTGCACCTGCTGATGCTACGTTTTGATATTTTACATGTAATCTTCCTTGTTCTGCCCATTTAATAAGGTCAGAATTGGAAGGCATTTCTGCACCAACCATTCTAAGGAAGGATGCGATTGTTCTATTACCATATCTTTCAAATTCTTTTTCATAAGTATCTGGTAGATACTGATTCAAGAAATCAAAGTTAGTAATGTAGTTTGTACTTACAGGCACTTGTTGTGCACTTGGTTGTAAGTCAAAACCTGGGGTTAAATTTACTGCCATTGTTTTTTAATTTTTTTAATGTTTAACTTTTTTTAATACTTCTAATTCTAAGTCCTCTTCCACTATCAGTATTTCCAACTGGCCTTATTTTAATTCCGTCTTTTGAAACGGATTGAGGAGCCTGCCTCACATCCATATTAATGTTTTTAGATTTTCTAGAAACATTATCTACAGCGTTTGAAACACCTTGATTATAAAAATACTGAGCAAATTTATCAGGATTCATAGCGACTGATAAGGCTTTGTGATACCCTTTTGCGTCTTCTATTAATCCTTTATCATCCATGTACTTATTAATAAAATTAGTAACATCCATTTGAACGTTTTTAAGTTCATCAGCCGTACCTGGCTTAAAAGTTAAATTATTTTCACCAATACTGAAATCAAAACCTTTGAAATCATTGTTAAAAACCTCGTTGGTTTTATTTAAGAAATAATCATACCTTTTTTTTGTTTGCTCTTGCGTAGTTTTAGACTTATCAATGTAACTCTTATAAGCATTTAAATTTTCTTGTTGATCAGCAGACAACCCATCCCCACTTGACTCAAGAGGAACTTTATATTTATCTTTTTGTTCATTCAAAAACTTTTTAGCTTTCGCAAGTTCTCGTTTTTTCGCTAACTTAATCTTCTTAATATCTTTTGGATCATCAATTTCTTCATCGAAATCGAATTTATCTTCAATAATATCTTGAATATCTATTTCGTCCAACCCTTCTTCAGTTGAAGCGTAATAATTAGCTAGTACAGAATTTTCATCCATATCAGTATAATCCTTTTGTAATCTATAAAAGTCTTCTATACCTCTACCGGTTTCTTTTTTGTACTTCAAATACGCAGACACATCTTCAGGTAATGGTTCATTTGCCTCTTTTTCCGCAAAAAGTTCATCAACTGAATTTATATCTTTGTTATATCTATCTTTAATATAAGAAAGAACGTTTTCATCATTCAACTCTGATGAGGGAGTTTTATCTTCTACAGGCTCAACCTTTTCTTCTTGAACAGGCTCAGTTGTATTAACTTTTTCCGCAACACCTTCTTGTTGTGGAGTGTCTTCAAACTTTTCTTCATGCTTTTTTAAAAGTTGTTCTTCAACTTCAGCACGGGATTTTTCTTCAACCAATCCAAGGTCTTTTACTTTTATTTCCATTTAATTAAATTTTATATAAAGTTAAACATTTAAATACATTTATTTTAGCCTATCTAGGCTCAAACTCAGCAAGATCAAAACCATCTAAACTGTCTTCGTTAGATTCAAAATTAATAGGAGGTAAGTTGTTTTTTCTTTGCTCTATTAATTTAGATTGTTCAGTAGACTGTAAGCTTACCCTGCTGTCTTTTGCTTTTTCTCTATCTTGCTCTCTTTGGCTTAAATTAGATTGTTCTAAACCTTTTAACTGCATCTGATATTCAAACTCAGTCTGCATAAGTTGTTTTTTAAGTTCAGCCTCATTTTTAAGCTTCTCAATTTCAAAAGCCACATCCGCTTGTCTGTATTGTATTTTAGCTTGAGACTCCATCTGTATTTTCTGCATCTCACCTTGAGATTTAGCTTGTTGAGCTTGCATTTGCATTTGCGCCTGCATCTCTTGCTCTTGAGCCCTTTGTTGTTGTTCTGCTTCTTGTTTAGTTTTACGTTTTAATTTAAGAAGTTGATTAGCCATTTTAAGATTGTTAAGCTCTCTAATATCTATAGCGTCTTCAAGACTAATATCTTTTTGAGAAAGTGCCATTTGAATATTTTGCTCAAGCATAGCTTTTTGCTCTTCATCTGGAGCCATTTCTATAAATATACCAAAGTCATACATGTATAAATCTTTAATATCTTCTAGAATTTTTAAATTATATTTTCCTATCTGCATAGCAAACTCATCTCTAAAATCAGCATATTCTAAAATATCAGCTGTTCTTATTGATAAACACTCCGCTATTGTTCTGGTAACATACAAGCTACCTTGTAATATATGTCGTGTTGCGGTATTGGAATTTAAAGCTGCTAGTTTTTGAATACCCACCAATGAGTTAGGATCTGGTGTTGAACCGTCTCTAGCTTCATTTAATCCAGTAACTTGTCTAATCATATCTAAATAATGATTGTAATTTGCAATTAACATTTGCATTTTACTAGCTCCACTATTAGAAGTTAATTGAGTTATAGGAACTCTAGCGTTATTAAACTCTCCGTCTTGAGTATAACTACGTCCAACCACACTACCTGTTTGAAAATACAATCTTAAAGCATCTTCAGGATTGTATGCGTTCCCTGTCCCTAAATCAACTTCATTTAAACCATCTGCATCTATAAACACACCATCTGGCACAACCCTAGAAACAACTTGTTGTATTTTTAAGTGAGTCATTTGTATTAAATCAGCAAATGGAATCATTCTTCTTACTAACGATTCTAATCCTCCTTTATACATTCTAGGTGCCGCTGCCACATAATTAGGCATTGCAAATTGATTGGAAGATTTAGGTCTTACCATATTTTCAGCAAGTTTCCATTTTAAAACAATATTGGTTCCCATAACCATAACACCTTCATACCAAACATCAATCCTTTTGGTTATTTTTTCAAAGTTCCCTTCATCCATCATTTCTTGTGGTGGATTAAACTGATCGTCTTTTTCTACAGTTTTATAAGTTCCGTCTGCTAATTTTTTTCTTTTATATACAAATGAATGAGTTGTCTTATAATTAAAATACATTAACGTAGCAGTGTCTCTATAAAACATACTGTTTTCATAAAACTGAGCGTTGTTAAAGTAATTATACCATGACTGACTATATTTAGCAATCTGATTTAAATCGTCATTTGTTAAGTCAGGATCAATTTTAATTAGTTCCGTCATAGGAACTGTTTTAATTTCTCCCCAATAAAAACAATCTTTAAAATAAGGATCATCCGTGTAACTATAAACTACATTAGCGGGATCTACATAATCTAATTTAACTCCGGTTCCTAAAAGAAACTCATGTTTTGTAATTCCTATTCCAATAGTTGTTAAATCATAATCTACCCTACTTCTAATATCATTATAATGATTTTCAGACATTAATGTATCTATAGCTGTTTCTTGAGCTATTTCAATAGCTGGTTTATATTTCATATTCATAAACAACTCCATTTCCTCGTCACTTTCCGGCAGCTCATCTTCTTTTGATTGAAAAACATTAACTCCAAAATCTTGATCTATTTGTTGGAACAAAGGTTTAGCTAAAACTTCACCTTCTATCATTTCTTGAAACTCATTTCTTTTTTCAGCTGACAATGCGTCCTCAGCATATGCTTTAACTTTAAAAAGTCTGTCTGACATTCCATTAACTACGATGTCGACAAACTTTGGTATTATAGGTAGGGGTGTCCAATCTAAATTAAGATAACTTAAGTCACCATCTATTGCTAATTCGTTTTTGTATTTTGCTACGGATTGCTCTCCTCTAGCATACAAACGTAGTCGCATGAACTCATTCCATTGATTGTAAAATCTACATGAGCCACTATCTCTTCTAAACCATTCGTATTGTATTGCTTGACCTATCTGTAATCCATACTCTACGGTATCTTTTGTAGCATCAGAAACGAATTGATCTGGAAATGCAGCAGCCTGTATATCTATTGTTACTTCTTTCATTTATTAAGTAATTGACTTACTGAGTTCTTGTTATTATATCTCGCAAAGTTAATGCTTATTTTTGATTGTTTTTGAGTGGGAGTGTATAGGTGTTTTTGATTTGCCATAATTGCAAGCCCTGAACTAATAGCCGCATCAAACCTTGTTCTGTTTGTAATATCAAATTTAGCCCAGTCTTCTAATGTTCTTTGAAAATACATACTTCCTATATCATCTTTTTCTCTATAATCACCTTCAAAATCTAACCCTACATATTTTTCAATATACGACTCAATAGCTGAGGCGTGAGATTGTTTAACATCTTCCGATGAATTTGGAATACCTCCTAGTTCTCTTTCAGTTTTAGACAATTTATTATAAGTTTTATCCGGTCTATTTAAACAAAACCCTCTGTATCCTCTATTCTTAAAATGATACAACAAACGAGGTTTATTATTTTCACACAATATTGGCATGCCATAAAAAATACACGCCATTAAAACTTCTTCAAAAAATATCTCAGCGGTTTGAGGTCTGGCAATATATTCTAAAAAGAATTCATTACTAGGCGCATCATCCATATTGAATTTTGTCTGTCCATGTAAAGCTCCGTTAGAACCTTTACCTACTACAACTCCTGAAATATCATAAGAGTCACAACCAAACGATCCAATATGTTCATTCCCTGGATACATCTTTCCACCCTTCGTAATAACATTATTTTGAAGAGAAGCTTTAGGGATGTAAGTTACAAAAAATCTTCCTCTTTTATTTGGGCTCCATATAACCTTAGAATCTTTAATGCCATCTTTCCAATGAAAACCTCCTTGAGTCATATAATGAGCCATGTTTATAGAATCATTATAATCTATTTGCTGATATATTTTAGTTAAATTAAATAATGACTGTTTACTCTCGTCTCTAAATGCATGCGACTCTGTTCTAGGAAACTGTCTGTAAAATTCATTTAACGCATCAGGATCTGAGGTTAATGACTCAACTTCATTAGACCAGAAATCAATAGCTCCTTGTATTATAGGTTCTTTATCAATTCCTTTTATAGGTTTTTCTGGATTCTTAAATACAGGCATGCCGTACATATCAATAAAACCTT
>Ga0209535_1001604_pt1 | contig 15326 bp, 14 predicted proteins | sample LinPmetageLP28_FD_184041 | JGI IMG/M metagenome (GOLD analysis project Ga0209535, IMG submission 184041) | Marine viral communities from the Pacific Ocean - LP-28 (SPAdes) (version 2) | ecosystem: Environmental > Aquatic > Marine > Oceanic | place: Pacific Ocean | collected 2009-08-22 | reverse complement strand
AAAGTTGTGACTGCTGCCGTTGCGATCGTCGCTGTTGTGCTGGTAAGCTCGGTGATAGTACCGCCCGGTACTTCGATAACGGTGCCTCCCAAAAGTTTTTTAAGTCTTGCTGCATTAGGGGTAGTAGCCATACGAAGTTTCTCCTTTATAAAAAATTAATTAGCGCGTCGTGTTTGCTGTTTATAAGTAGTGGCAATGCCTGCTAAAAACACTTTATCACTATATAAAAACCAAAAACCCCCGCCACCGAAGTGACAGGGGAGTTTGTTTATTAGCGACTATAAGTCTGATCTATTAGATCATCCTCCAGACTCGCCGGTCAATCCGCGTACGACAACGATGCCGTACATATCGGGACGTACCATCTTCTTCGCATAACGAGTCATCACGCCCTTGCGAGGCACGAAGTCTTCTGGTCCGAAGATTGTAGGTGTGGTCTGCAGTGGCACGTATGGTGCGTACACGTATCCGCTTTCGAGGAAAGAAGAGCCGCGACGGCCAACGAGCAACACGTTGCGCAAGAAGTATGGATCAACGATAACGTCGAACTTCTTGTTCAATGCTCCCACCTTGACTGCTCCGATATCACCAGTTTCGGCATCAGCTGTGACACTAGCGCGGAATCCAGAGGTAAACTCAAGGACATTAGCGACTTCGGGTCCGCAGACAACGAAGTTAGCGCCACCGCGAAGAGTCTTGCGGTGAATAGCAGCAGAAACATCATTGATAGTTTCAATGAGGGTTTCATACCACTCGGAGACGGTACCCGTGAAGTCGGGTGCCTTGGAGCTAGCGCCAATCTCATCACCGGTGTCGCGATTAACGAACAGACCCGGGGAACGGGACCAGTATTGAGTTGCTGCGGTAGCACCATTAACCAAGTCAGCTAAGATTTCACGATCAATTTCAAGAGCAATTTGCTCCGAAAGGATCGATGTAAGCTCAACCTCTGCATCAAGGTTGTGGTAGGCGTTAAGGTCTTGACCTAACTCCGGAGTCCACTTAGCCTTGAGCTTCTTGGTTTGCGCGGTGATCGCGATAGAATCGACCTTGATGTCGATCTCTGGGATGTCAGCTTCGCCTTCAAGTCCCCATTCGGTTTGACCAACAACAGCACCAAGCGCAGCAGCGTTAGTGATATCATCAGTTTGCGCCCAAGACACAGTCGTATGGGACGACGTAAGTGTCTTGACAATCTTGTCCGACAAGTTCTTTGGAAGGTGGGCTCCACTACCATCAGAACCAGTACTTACGAACACCAACTTAAGACGTGGTGTGGACGAAGCACTGACAAGAGTGGTGTGACGACGAAGAAGTCTTGCCGCGGCTACACCAGCGCCGGCGCCAACTGTAGCTGTCGTACGAATAACGCCGTTACCAAAGGAACTCGAAACGTTAAACGATTGAGGTCCAATTCCCTTGCCATCAAGTTGAGCACACGCTGAAACGGGAATTGTAACTACAGCAACAAGAGTAGAGCCTGACACTAAGTCTGGATCGTATTCGATTGCCTTGTGAAGCACAGATGCCGAAGCTTCTGTCGCGCCCCAAATACCGTAAGAGCCTGCTTCTGGATCAAAATCACTGTTGCCGGCGGCAGAACCAGTTGGAGACGAGTAACCGTTATTAAGGTTATACGCGCCGCCAGCAAGGCCAACACCGTGAGCATCGAGATCGACACCACCAGTAATCCTGGAACCAACGCGGTTACCACCGTAGAGTGAGCTACTAATCTTGTAGCCCAAACGGTCAGTGGTAATAGCGTGACCACCAGCTTCTTGGCTGACCGTGAAGTCAAGGAAGAAGATGAGCCCACTTGGGAGACTCATTGGTTGAACGGAAACGAGATCGTTTGCGATCAAACCTGCAAAAACACGGCGGACGATTGGGAATGCAACTGCTGCAAAACCCTCAACGTCGCCACCAGCCATGCTGGAGCTTTCGCGGAGTAGTTCTTTTGCTTGGTTTTCAAGCAAGCGAGCCATGGACGAACGTTTACGGCTATCATCTAAGCCTTCAAGAAGTCCGGTCTTTTCCCACTTATTAAGTAGTGCGTGACCTTCGGCGCGCATGTCTCGATTAACCATACCTTCGGTTAATCGTTCTATGATACTAGACATTTTAAAATACCTCCTTTAAATTATATGTATTTTTAGTTTATACCTGCTAGTTTTTTCATTCTCTGGGAGAATGAGTCGGTTTGCACAGTCTCTTGACGAGATGCGCGAATAACAGAGGTAGGACGGGAAATTGCCTCGCTCAGTGATTTAGGTGTCTTGTTTGGTACAGACTCCACTGCGCTTTCAAGGGTTTTAAATATTGTCCTCGCTTCTGCTACTGAACCAGCGCTAGAAATCGCTTCGACAATTTTATTTTTTTGTCGCTCATTTAGGGAGGTATTTCGTAAAACACGGTTCGTGTATAACAAGCGCGCATTTGAAAGGTTGACATCCTCAAGGTTGTCTTTCATTTCATAAAGCGCCTGCTTGTACTTATCAGCGTCTGAGATAACTTGTTTATTTTCGAAAACTAAGTCTTCATAAGCTTTTTTAAGATCTTCTAATTCTTCTTCCACATGCGTACTTCGACGATGTGCTAATTCTCTTTCTGTTTCATAAATGGTTTGTTCAGCGGAGCGGCCGGCCCAGCCACCAAGCTCACCACGTACATCAACTGTTAACTTTTCTAAGATTGCATCGATGAGCGCGTTTTCATCGAGGTCTGGGTCGACTGACTCTGCGGCAATTGCAGAGATTTGGGCTAAGTCACCCATCCGATCAGCTGCTTCTCCAGCCTTCTCGTCTCCAATTTGGCCGGCGTACGAGACTTTATCGGTTGTATCGGTAAGAGAGCCTTCCTCAAGCTCATCTTCGTCTTCTTCGAGAGTTTCTTCATCTTCTTCTGTTAGGGAGCCAAGGTCAAGCTCGTCTAAATCAACCTCTTGTTCCTCAAGCTCAGCAGCAAATGCTTTTACTGCTTCTTCTAAAGCAGGTAAGTCTAAATTAATTTCAACGGATTCTCCATCTGCAATTGAGTCTACGATCTCACCTTCTTCCTCGGCCAAATCATCGAGGGCAGCGAAAGGAACGTCGTCAGTTACGTCATCGGAAGCAGCAGAGGCCACCGGGGATGCTCCCATATCTTGGGACATTGCATCAAGACCCTGTGGATCCCCAAAATCTTCCTGCTCTAAGATCTTGTCTAGGGTTTTCCTTACATCATCTGAATATTTCTCAATAATGGAAGATTCGGCAGTTCTAAGGGCTGTTTCGCGCAATGCTTTTGCATCGATAATCGCTTCTTTTAACAGATTTGACATTAATTTACTCCTACAAAAATAGTAATTCAAAGTAAATAGTACTATTTTGCTTGAAAAACCCGCTTTTTTGGTAACTATACCATTTGTTAGCTATGAAGCATCGTATAAGTGAAGCGTAGCCCAGTCGTAGCCGCTACCAATTGGAAACGCCACTACTTGTATACAGTCACCTTGTGCCAAAGCTACACCGGTAGAAACCCCGTCAATATTTTGGGCTGGATCATCATCACCAATAATACGCGCGACTGCAGAACCTATATTCTTCACCGTAAATTTAGAACCTTCCATCCCAGCAACAATTGTTGGGAGGGTCCCGGTGACAACCGAGCCATGATTGAATATTATTATGCTATCATCAACAGTAAGCGAATAATTAGCCGTTTTAACAGCTACTGGGTATCTTACGGAGCCGCTCAGATGAGTTGTTCCGTTAACCGAGAAAGTATTAGCTGGGGTTGCTGTATTTATTCCAACTTTCTCAGTGCCGCCATCAACAAACAACATGTGTGTATTGTTATTGCTTTCAACTCTAAAATCGACTAAAGAATCTGACCCTTGGTTAACTACCACTTCGGGTACGGCCCCATCAATCCGAAGACCCTCGCGCAATGTGCCGGCATCACTCGCTTTAAAGACGATATGTTTGTTTATCGTACTATTTTGAATAAGTATGTTGTCCGAAGAGTTGATCCCAATTTGTCCTAAATTGGCACCAGCACTTGAACTAAAGTGTATTGTAGGTTCGATACTGTTGAGAGTGAGTGAGCCAGAAAGATATGCTTTTCCACTTCCGCTTACAGCAAAAACATTACCTCTGCTGCTTTTAAGCGACAGAAGCTTGTCTGTATCTGAGCCGGTAACGTTGAGCTTGGCATCAACTAACACTCCGCCAATTGCCACACGGCCAGAACCAGTTACCGCCAAGATTGAATCGTGAAGCGGAGATTTAAAAATTGCAACAAGGCCATTTGTTGGTGCTCTGACATATAGTGTTGTCATCGTTGTGTTCTCAGGACCCAGAGAAAGTGACATAAGAGAGCCATGGCTACCAGATATAGAACCAGTAACACCCAATGTTGTGGCGATTTGTACATTGTTTGATGCGTCTAAGGTGGTAACCTTTGCTGAATTTTGTGTCGAGCCACCAATTGCAACGTTGTCCAGTGTGCCGCCATTAATATCTGCGGTGGTTACAGTACCCAGGTTGGCGACGGTCCTACCAGCGTTAGTCCAATTGGTATTGAAAGATGAGATTGCGAGCTGGCCGGCATTTGTTAGACCGTAGGCGCCCATGCGTAATGAGCTTCCCGTTATACCGGACGCTGCAGAAAGGTGAATAGCGTTTACCTGGCCGGTTCCGCTGTAGATAACTGCTTTGTTATTTACAACTGTGCCGGCTGAAGTGCCATCAACCAAGTTTAGCTCGCCGGCGTTTGAAGTTATAGCAGTACCTCCGAGTGTCAAAGATGAAATAGCAAATTTGCCATCGTTAGTTAATCCATAGGCACCCACTCGCAACGAACTGCCTGTTATGCCTGTCGATGCGGAAACACTAGTGCCGCGAAAAGTGTGCCCGTAAACGTCGTAAGAACCGGAGAAAACAACAGATGATGTAACCGCAGAAGCTGAGACAATGAGCCTTTGTACTCCATTCGTTTTAAGTGCTACTAAATCATTCTCAAAATCAATCTGGGTGTCGTTTGGATCACCTTCATACTGTATGTCACCGCTGTGCTGGTTTCCTTTCTGGGAATTGTACGCCATTTATATTTTCTCCTTGATATATTTGTTAATGTAAATAGTTGTAGCTTTCCGCTAGCTACCTAATGTTCCGATAATCCACCAGTTTTCTCCATCTGACTGCAGTGTTCTTGACGAATAGTTCATTTTCATGGCGACTGTATCGCGTAAATCTATATCGCCTTCTTCCACTTTTATCGTGACCGCATTTGAGTTTAACTTAAATTTATCTGTATGTGTTTTTTTAATCACCAAAACCCTGCCTTTATTGTTGCAAGCAGGAGGGAGATTGACTGTAATCGGACTCTTAACTGAGTCGCACAAAATTGTGTAATCGCTGGCTTCAACTTGATATTCTCTTGATACAATAGTTTTTATATTTTTTATAATCGCGCCGCGGCATGTTAGTGAATTTTCAACTTCTACTTCGGTCGACTGTGTCTTGCCTTGTATTTTTAAAAGATTTTTATCGGCATCATAAGTTAAATTTGAAGAAGCTTCAAAGCCTTTTCTGCCTTTAACTTGAATTTCGTTAGGGGAACCAGCTGAATGTGGTATTTTATTTTTTATATAGCTTTCGTATAGGTTCGATAATGTAGTGTTGTATGTTTGGCCACGGGAAGTATCAGACACCAAAAGCAAATCAGAATCACTTAAGTTTTGGCCATCACTTATGATGTCACTTGTTCTGGTTGGATCAATCACTAGATCATTGTTGGAATTAACTGACAATCCGCTGGTGGAACTTAAAGATACTCCGAGACCCTCGTTACCTACTCTCAAACCATTTGTCGTCATTAGTTGTAGACTTCCTCTTATATCTCGGAAAGGTGGACCTAGGGCAATTTGCTCCGCTTTTATCAAGCCGGCTAGTTGATACGCCTGTAGGTTCGTCAATTTTTCTCCCGAACCCATAAAATATTCAGCACGAACATTTTTGGCAGCTAAACAATTATCAGAAAAAGTTAAATTGTGGCTGCTTCGGGCGCCGGTAGGAGCATCGTAAATCAATAAAGCATCTTTACTCCGACCCTTTATATCTCTGATCGCAACGTCTTTCAAAGTTGCACAAGGGCTCTGGGCATCTGTATCATAGAACACGCTAGCGCTGATGGTGTTCTTGAATATCTTAATTCCATCGATTTCTTGATCGCCGTATTGGTCAACAGACCCTTCGACTGCACCTTTTAAAACATTATAAGCCATTTTTTACCTCGCCAACAATAAATAGCTTGGCTTTTATTTAACATCCACAAAAAAGAGGATGCCCCCCGTAAAGAGAGGCATCCAAGAATAAACAAGTTGTTTTGTCGAAACAAAACAAGATTGATTAGATGATGTACCAGTGCTCGTTATTCATAGCAACCAAGGTAACAGCAGAACCGGTTGATTCAAGGAAAATTGAACCTGCGGCAGCGCCGTCCTCAATGCAGTCGTTTGCAGCAGCTTTAAGGTTAACGTTCGCTTGTGAGCCCGAAAGCTTGACATGAAGAACTTTACCTTGAGTAGCCGATGGAAGTGTGTAGACCGCACCACCAAGACCGGTTGTAGAGCCAGACTTGATAAGAGCAAAGTCTGTTGAACTAGAGATGGTAGTTGCGTACGGGGACGCGCCATAGTGTCCAACATCCAAAGTCGTATCTGCACCAACGATTTCATCAGCGTAGATTTTTCTCCAGCGAAGAGTGTCACTACCCAAGTCGCGTGCAGAATCAGTCTTTGGAATAAGATCCGAGTCAATGCGACCGGTTACAGTGATGTCATCACCACTAGCGTTACCAAGAGTAACTGTACCGTTAAAGGATGCTGCACCATCAACACCAAGATCACCAATACCGATAATGTTTTCACCATCAGCATCTAACTCAATTGCGAGTTTGGGGATACTGACGTAGCCAGTGTTTGTTACACCAAAGGCAGCGATCTGAAGAGAACTACCTGTGATACCTGCCGAGCTGGATACTTTTGCGGTGGGCCCAACTGCCAAGTGTTGGGTACCTAAAAGGACTCCAGTGTTGGTGATTGTAGCACCTGTAGTACCAGCGAGACCGATTACAATTGAACTACCAGTAATACCAGTAGAAGCAGACAATGATGTTCCGTTAACCTGACCTGCAGCGCCGTAGATTACACCTTTGCTGTTAACAACTGTAGCGGCAGATGAGCCGTCGAGCAAGTTGAGTTCAGCAGCAGTTGAAGTAACTGCGCCGTCAGCAAGGTTAAGGCCACCAGCTTTAGCGACAGTTAAATCACTGTTCGCTTTCACAGTAACGTTAGCCGCACCAAGTACCAGCAAGTCAGCGTTAGTTGCGTTACCAACTTCAGCGTCGTCAGCACCCTTGAAGCCAGTACCTTGAACAATACCGCCAGCGCTGTAAATAACAGCCTTGCTATTGACAACTGTGCCAGCTACTGCAGTATCGAGCAAGTTAAGCTCTGCAGCAGTTGAAGTAACCGCAGCACCGCCGTAGTTGAAGCCACCGACTGTAGCAACCGAGAAATCAACACCATCTTTGACAGTGATTTCCGCAGCTGCGAAGTTCAATGCATCTGCATTGGTGGCGTTACCGATATCGAATCCATCTGGACCCTTGAAGTCGGTAGCTTGAACGATACCAGCATTACTGTAGATTACAGCTTTACTCTGGACGACTGTGCCCGCGGCCGCGGTGTCGAGCAAGTTAAGCTCGGCTGCGGTCGACGTAACTACGTCGCCTCCGAGCATAAGCCCGATAGAACCGTTGTGTCGTGGGACGTCGACGTTACCGTCTTCCAAGACAACCAAGTTTTTCAACCTAGTAATTGTTGTGCCATCCGGACCTTTTCCGTTAAGGAATGTGATCTCGCCGGCTTGTTCAAGGGCACCTGATAGTGCTGCTTGACCGATTTGAAATTTATAAGCCATTTATAAAAACCCTCCATATTTAAGTTTTTTAACTTAGACAAATATTAAACAACACTGACTCGCAAGTCAATGTTGTAAATTTAACGTTTGCCCACTCTTAAATAGTCACTTAGTCACTGCTTTTATCGTTTATATTATTGGTGTAAGCTAATACTGGCGTTACTTGTCATATCAGCACTAAATATTATTATTTTTGATACAAGTCATGCGTTATAAAATCCACCAATCACTAGTGTTATAGGCGATCAGGGTGACTGCAGAGCCAGTTGATTCTAAATAAATAGAGTTGGTGAGGGCGCCGCCTTCGATCCGATCTCCAGTCGCGGCTACTACAGAAACATTAGATACTGATGCAGATAATTTAACATGTAATACTTTGCCGGCTGAAGAAGCCGGCAGCGTGTATATCGCGCCACCTATTCCTGTTGTCGAGCCTGATTTGATGAGTGCAAAATCAGCCGACGAAGATATAATCGTGCCAAGAGGGGCTGAGCCATATTGTTCAACATCAAGTGGACCTCCTCCCCCGCCGCCGGATCCGGTAATACCGGTTAGTCGGCTGCCATCTCCTTCGAAAAAGTTAGCTTTGATGCCGATACTCGCAGTTAGATCCCCCGTTATACTAAGAGTATCCCCATCAAATAGTAAATTTGATTCACACGTTATCGTGTTTGCGTTTCCTCCAACATTAGTTATGAGTGAATTGTTGGTTGCGTTTGACAAACGTGGAACATTTATAATAGAAGCACCATCGGAGGTACTTAAGTTGCCAGATACAATATTGCCAATTACGTGGCCGCCGGGCTGGTAAACTTGAGCGGCCAAAACTGAGCCGGATAGAATGTTATAAGCCATACAGTGCTTGCTCCTTTACTTTAATTAGAAGACAAACCAATTGCTTCCATTAGAATAAAGGTTAATTGCTGGTAGCGAGCCAGTCATCACATACGAAGTACTATTGTCAATTTTTGCGGCGCCTGATGACAGTTTAATGTGAATACTACCGGTGCCGCGGCTGGGCATTTCATCTTTGATCACCAATAGGCGGCCGGTGTTTGAACCGGAGGGCGGAGGTAGTGACATCGTTGGATTGTTTGCTTTTACTATCCCTATAATATAATCCGCCGATTGAATAACGTACGGAGTTGCGTTAACTTGGGTGTAATTGCCGCCAAATCCGCGTACGCGAACGGACTCGTCATGAGCCGATGCGCTTAAGATGTAGCTGCCGGTACCAAAACCAACCTTTGAGACTGCCAAGCTACCGGTCCGAATATGGACATCGTCGTTTGTGTTACCGAAGAAGGTCGAACCTGTAGTGCCAATCTGGGTGATGTTTGCTATATGATAGCTGCTCGCTGAGATGGCGCCAGTAACGATGAGCGTGCCGGTTAAGTATAAGGTGTGACCAGAGCGGCCGGGCGTGCCTCCGGATGTAGAACCGGTATAATATGTCAAATAAGCGGAGCCAGTGGTGGCGCCACCTGATTCTGTAACGAACTGGATCGAGTGTGCCGGGCCGGCGGAGCCAGAACCCGAGCCTCCCTGATCTGAACAGTTTACATATGCCCAGCCGAACTGTGCCATATTATCCTACCCCTAGCGAACCTGACCAACTGTGACCCAAACTACCGCTAGCGCTGCGAGGAAGAATGTTCGTGAGGCCGGCTACAACATGCATGTCATCTGAACCAGCAAGATAAAGATGAGACACTTTAACTTGTATGCGTGCAACTCCGGGACCGCTGGAGCCTGACGCTGGGACCGAAAAATAATTCTTTCCAGTGTGAGCTATATTATCTGTTGCTGCGTTTTTGTACGGCAAATTACCAACCCCAAGGTGTGAAAATCCAACTTTGCAATCATTTTCGTTATCGTAGTTATATACTTCCAGCCACTGAGTGACATAAGGAAACTCCACCACCTGCGTAGCTGAGCTTGCATCGATATTTGCCTCGGCGAATGGTGCGCCACTGACTTGATACGCACCGACATGGTTGATGCCCGGTATCATGTTCCAACTATTAGCCATTAAAAATCTCCTAATTTTACGTTAATACAATATAAATAGTCTCTATTTTTTTCTATTGCGTCTTTCTTGTGCTCTTATTCTTTTTCGCTCTTCTCTCTTACGAAGTCTTTCTGCCTTAAGGCGCTTTTGTTTCTTCGCTTCTGAAGGCTTTTTGTATCTTTTACGGTCTTTAATCTCTTCGACAATCTTTTCTTTTTTTGTTTTCTTGATAAACTTTCTTATCATCTTATCGTGATTGCCTCGACATTCCTTTGAACTGACGATTACGTTAGCTTTTTTTCTACTTTTAGCCATTTTTCTACTTCATCGCTCGCCAGATCTTAGAAGCGTCACCGACCAAAGAACTTATGTTTACACCCGAATCAGCCGGGTCGCCTAAGTCAACTGAACCTGCTTTGGGAGATGCTGCTTCGTAGCTGTTCATCGGAGCTGTGCCTTCAAACAAGTCAACGCCATTATACGCATCCGAACCAATCGAATCCATAAGTTGGCGTCGGTACTCATTTATTTGTTTTTTAGTGTTTTTGGCTGTAGCCACGCGGGACTCTTTTCTTACAACTGGTGTTGGGGCCGGTGTGCTCTCGGATAACACTGAGGCGGCACTTAAGCCCGCGGCAACTTCACTTACCACACTAGAAAGCAGCCCTTCTTCTATCAATATTTCATTGATGCACTCTTTCACTAGTGGCTTTATAATCTTCTTTAAATCATTTTTTTTCATCGTTCACCAGTTCATCAATTAAGATGTCATTCATCAGACGGTTAATCTTGTCTTCTTTCGTCATTATTTTGTTTTGAAAGTTTTTGGATTCTTGCATCATAAATGCATTAGGTGTCGATGGTTCAGACACAAAATCAAAACATATGAGTTGAAAGTCATCTTCAACAATGGTGACATCTTTTTCTTCTCTTACTGAACCCATGCCGCGGGATGAAATTCCCATTTTACAGCCACCAATAACTAATTCTTGCAAAATTTTGCCGGCTGGGGTATTCATTACTTGAACCTTGCCCATAGCCACATTGCCATCCATCCAAATCTCAGTGACTCGATGGGATACTCTCTCCAAAGAAACAACATTGTTTTCGGGGTGGTCCAGTTCGCCCAGTGCTCGGTGTTCTGAAACTAATTTCTTATAGCTGTTTACTTCTCGTATGATAACTTCAGGCGGGTACATTCTACGGTTGCCGTTTACGACGCCACCTTCTTGAAGTTTGCCAGTCAAGATCATGCCACCTTCAGCAACAAACTTCTTCTCGGCTTCCGTTAGCAGATCTTGGCATACTCCGCCTTCACATAGCTCGTAATATTCTCTTAAAAGTTTCTGACCCATAGCTAACTTCCCTTACAACAGTGGCGCACTGGTTGCAACATCCATTTGGTGATCCATATATCGATATTCATTTTGTAGGCACCTCAGAGGTTTGAGAGCCCTGCCGTTGGACATCCTTAGAACGATTGCGGAACCTATTAGCAAAATCAAGATAAGTTCTGATTTTTTCAGACTGTGTAAAATCTTTCTCGTTTGCGTTCTCGATCATGGTGAGTACTCCCTCAAGAAAAGGAACTAATTCGCTATAGTCATCAAGTTGTTGTATTTGGGTCATAAGCATAGCCTGCATTCTTTCGAGCGTTACAGCTACAGTTTGTGGTACCTTGTTTTCGGGCGGTGGTTCTGGCGCTTCTTTTAAAGCCGTAGCGATCTCTTCGTTCAATATTTTTCTAAGTTCGGATTTTGTTATAATCATAATTTGTTTACCTCTGTTTTTTGAAAATTTATTCCTTCGTCGCCGAAGATTATGTTTAATACGTACGATGTTCCCGACGACAGCCACCCAAGAAGGAAGAAATTTAACACGGAAACGTCAAAATTAAATAGTTCTGTAAATGGAGAAAGTAACATCAAAAGCCAGCCAACATGAAAACCCATGCACATGGGGCAGTGAAAAACCTTGCCATATCCGCCTGCTGCTTCTTTTGAGGGTCGTAGCCTGTTTAGCATCGGCATGTCGCTATATACTAGTATTTGAGTGAGCCCGTAAGCGCATAATATAAAAGTTATTAAGTCCATTTTTTGCCTATATCGTATACATGTAGTTAGATGAGTAAGTGTCTCGGATGTACCCGGGCTGTATCGAACCTTTCTTGGTGCTCTGTGGCACTTCGCCAAGCTCTGTAGAATGTGTGTTGTCGGGGTTAGCTAACGCACTATCATCCATTGCCACAATAGCCTCAAGAGATTCAAAGTATGGTCGCTCTTCGTCAATAAATTTAGAGATATTTAGGAGAGCCATCTTTGAAGGTAGGGCAGCTTCGTCCGTAGACGTTTCTAGGGTTGCCTCGAAGGCTCCGAAAAAAGAACCCCCTTGAATACTTTCCGGCACAACGATGCCTTTGTTTTTGAGTCTCTCAAAGAGTCTATTTTGGGCGCCATATACCAAGTCATTTAAGGTAATCTTTGGAAACGCTATAACTTTATTTTTTTCTGGTGAGACAATAATATCGATATCGCCATGATCAAAGATCATAAAATCCCCACTTAAGCTCTTTCTGATATCAAGCTCCAATACAACTTCTTGTGGCTTGGATTTTGAACCAATACTAATCTTTATTGACATCTTCGCTAAGCTCCTTCACAAGTTTCTGAGTTTTCATTATAGTAATAAGAGTACTGTCCTCTAATTGACAAAGCTTGAATTCTTCTAATTTGTTTAGTATTCTTTCGGCTTTGTCAGTCATGTTGGCATCGATGGTTGGTGCCTTGTCAGTAATTGCTTTGGATATTTCAGTTTTAAGCCTGGTAATTTCTTCATTTAGAAACACTTTTAGTTCTAATGCATTATCAGAAAAGGATGAAATATAAAACCCTAACAATTCTTTCTGCTCATTGAGCAGGGTGCTATCATATTTATCATTAAATTTATTCAAAAAGATCTTAAAGGTAGATTCGTCTATAGTCTTCTGATCTGGGTTGCCTGCATCAACTTGTTTTGCGCTCATTGAATCAATCAATTGAGCTTCAAGCATTACTTGTCTTTTCGGACTTAAGCGACCAGAAAAAATTTGATCTATCGTAGCTAAATTTTTATAATTTGGAACAAAATTGTTGAAGACCTCTGTGTCCACTTCCTTGTTGATATCAGATATCATTTCACTTTGTTTCTTAAAAAGATGATCGGGTGTGATCATCTTTCTTCTGAACTTTGATTCTGTAATAATCCTTGCGCAAGTTTCTGGGCTAAGGTTTTGGTTTTCGTATAACGACCGATAGCAATCTAAATCTTTTCTTAGAATAGAATCTCCGTTAAAATACTTTTTAATTAAATCTACTACTTTTGTATGCTTATCGGTTTCATTTTTTAATATAGCAACAGTAGCTTCTTTAATTAATGCTTCATAAACAAACGCGGTGTTGCGTTTTTTATTGTGTTTAGTCTTCATTTTTTTGCTCCGTTATTGTGCTTGTCTTGGTTTCCAGTTCCAAAATTAAATCTCTGACTGAGTGGTTGACTTCAAAAAGTTTATCTTCTTCTGTGCGTTCCCTCAAATTATAAATAGAAGGAACTTCGTTATAATCACTTTCCGTAGTTATACCGTTAGCATAGCCGGTGGTTTTTACTAGCGACATTATGTCACTAAGGCCCGGCACTGTTTTTCTCGGATCATGGGTTCCTGCAGCTCTACTGAGGGATACCTTCCGGCGGCCTTTGTTATTGTAATTAGAGCCATCACGCTTTGGAAAATATTCTTTCCCTTTATCATTGGGAGTTCTTTGAGCCTTATTCTTACGGCGAAAGTCTCTGTTTCCAGGAGGGACAGCGACCAGTGCGGAGTCACTGCCCGAATCAGCAGGCGCGCCGGCGGCGTCAGGCGCGGGGCCACTATTATCGGGAAGCGCGGTGTCTGCCTCACCGGGCGTAATTTCCATTGGACCTCCACCACCGGCGGGAGGCATGTCGGAGCCTAAGCCCATGTCGGCTCCGCCCGGGCCCATCGCGGTAGCTTCTGCAACTGCCTGGAGCGATGCGTCATGTTTTCTGTCGTAATACATTTCTCGCTGGTTTCTTGCAAACTCTTCGGTTGACATACCAAAAACATGATCTGCCACCCAACGTCGTGAAAAGTATCCTTCCGTCGCTGAACCAGCAATATCAAATTTCTGTTTCCAATGCTCAAGTTCTTGAAGCTCGGCAATCTTGGAAGGGTTATTGAGCGCCAAATTAAAACTCAGTAAATCATCGCCGCGGAATCCAAGAGTATACAAATGAATGATTCCGATCTTAGTTAGCTCAGAAACCAACACTCGCTGCAGTCTTTGGATGGTGCGTGCGAACCTAATATCTTTTTGTGCAAGTGTTGTCTTATCTTCTTCCCCACCTTCACCCATTGTTAAATACGACTGGGGAATCTTGAGAGCGGAAAACAATTTATCTCGAAGATATTTGACATCATCAATTTGGGTAGTGTTAGTGCCGCCGGCAAGGTTTTGGATATCGGTCACAGAGCCCGGGCGTACGGGAATAAAGTAATCTTCCTCGATGCTCATTGGATTATAGCGTAAGTCAACTCGACCGGTATCTTTGTTAATAACCGAATGTCGTTTAAGTTGGGTTACAATTTTTTCCATATATTGTTCAACATCTTGGGGTGGTATGGCGCCAACATCGATTTTGAAAACGCGCCTCTCAGAAGACCGCACAACTCGATAAGCCATCATGGCATCTTCAGCCAACGTAAGTTGGCGCCAAATGCGGCGGGCAGGCTCTAAAATCGAAGTTCCATATGGCGCATATTTGTCATGCCCTAATATTCTAAAGTGTGCTATCTGCCAATTTTCAAAAGTCATGGCAGCAGAATTCCACTGATATTGTACATAATTTGGGTTGGTGGAATCTTGGCCTTCTAAGCGCTCAATTTCTGGTGGAGGAAGCGCTATTACAGATTTGACACCAAACTTTTCGTCAATGTCGAGGTAAAGGAAAAAGTCCCCATATTTGCACATAGTTCGCGCCCAGCCAAATAAGTTATACTGTAAGTTTAAAATGTTGTCAAACAGTATATCTAACACGGCTCGTATCTCTTCGTTTGCGCATTTAATCTTCAACATCGGACTAAGGCTTGAGAAGGTTGTCATCTCGTCTGCATAGATGTCCATGGCCGAAGCTATTTCCGGCATGTACTCCATTTGATCGAAATCGACATATCTTTCGTTTCTACGTTGACTTTGGATTGCATTTGTTGCAATTGTGTCTAATGGGTTATAAAGGGTCTTTTTAAATTGCTGGCCCGAGGCGGACTTGAATCTAGCAGAAAATTTATCGAGGTGTTG
>Ga0209535_1001603_pt1 | contig 15328 bp, 27 predicted proteins | sample LinPmetageLP28_FD_184041 | JGI IMG/M metagenome (GOLD analysis project Ga0209535, IMG submission 184041) | Marine viral communities from the Pacific Ocean - LP-28 (SPAdes) (version 2) | ecosystem: Environmental > Aquatic > Marine > Oceanic | place: Pacific Ocean | collected 2009-08-22 | reverse complement strand
TGTTATTAGATTTATTTTTTGTAACGCTGGTATCTGGGTATCTTTTTCTATATAGGCATTACTACTAGTCCTATATCCCTTTATTTCGACACCTAAAGTTTTTGATTTACCCATTAGGGTATCTGCAGCCTTAATAACCTCTTCACACTCTTCTGGTGTTAAAACATTATCCATAACATATAACCAGTTACTTTTTATTACTAAATCCATTATTTATACTCTGTTAAATTACTCTTCCATTTATTCCAAGTATCAAAATCCCTAAGACTTTGTAACCAAGATTTTTTAACTTTTATATATTCCTCTTCTTTTGGTTCCATTGGGTTTTGTACTTTGAAGTCTTCGTCTGAAAACATCTCCTCTCCATAAGGATTTTGTGGTGAATATTTGGACCTTAATTTTGCAGGGTCTGTTGTTTCAGGATATACTTTACCCTCTTCTTCTCCTCCGGTAAATTCTTCTTGCCACTTATTAGATTCTTTTTCGTGCCACTTTTGTTCTTTAGTTTTTTCTTGTTCTCCCATTCTATTTTAATTTATTTTCTAGCGAATCTACAAACCCAGACCTCTCACCTTCTTCAATCCTAGATTTAATATAATCAGTTGTAAAGTTATCCTTTACATCTCCCTCTTGTTTATTGATAGTCAATGTGTTATCTTTTTCACACCTATCATCAACATCTAAAACTTCACCAACATCTTTAGCCATTTGTTCTTGGAAATCTAACCATAACTCATCAATCTCTATTAAATTTGTATGCAGTTTAATCCTATTATTATAAACATACTTACCAAAGTCTATGCAGGTTTCTTCCCAGTATTTTGTTATTTCTTTATTCATAATTTTATTGTTTTAGTTTATTACATTTGAAGTGTTCATCACAGTATAGTTTATACCCATACAAAGCATCATCTCCAGTGGCTATAATCTTTCTGCAAGTATTACACAGTAAAGCACTATTACCATTGTTAAACTTTCTGATAGGTTTAGGTATGCTGTCATCTGAGTAGTATTTATCTAATGCTCTTAAGTCTTCTTCTGTCATTTTATTTTATTTTCTAATTTTTTTATTGTGGTTGGATCACTTATAAATACTAATTTTCCACCAATATTAAAGTTCGGTATCTTCTTTTCATGCAACATTCTTTTAATTAATACCTCAGAGAAATCCTGAACGAACTGAAAGGTATCCATCCTTCCCATTCTATCAAACTTTTCCTGATAACTAATATTAGGAAAACCTTCTTCCATAAGATAGTCTCTTCTCAAAATATCTATCCTCGCATAATAATCTATTTTACCTACATCCATTCTTTCATCCATTTTGTTTGTATCTTATTTATAAGAGATTGGTAATATAATACGACATCATAAGAGAGTCTTTCCATCCAATCACTTCGTGTCATAGTGTTTTGGAAAGATATTTCGTCCATGTTCCTAACTTGGAGCTGACCCTTACCTAAGTTACCTATTGTTAGACAATCCCAATTTAGTTGTTCAACTGACTTAACTTGGGCATGTAGAATTTGTATCGAGTCTCCATAATTAATATATTTAACAAAAACATATAGGAGTAAGTTTCTATCATTTTCGTAAAATTTCTTTAGTCTTGCGATTGAGATAAGGTTTGGCATAGATAGGTCTGACTCGGAGTCATGGGTTTTTATGTCAATCTTAACATCGTCGTAGTCATTAGTTATTAACCCAACATCTTCTATCGATCTTTTACTCTTAGCCTCATATGATTCTTTTATGGATGGGTCTTTTAGTCTTTGGATTATGTTACTAACTTTGACTTCGATAATATCGGCAATCCCTCTTTGCATTAGACCATCATCTACCATGGTTATTTCTCTTGGTAATTTTTCATCTAAATCTTCCTGTATTCGTCTTATAATATTTTCCATAGTACAAAGATAATGAAAATATTTTAATCTAACAAATTATTTCGGGTGGACTTCCCGGACTTGGTGGTATTTTAATTGGTGGGATCGGAGGTGGGAAATCATCCGGTAAAAGAGTTCTATGTTTATCATAATCTAATTCTTCAATATCTACCTCATCTAGTTTTTTCATTATTCTACTCCATAAACCTTCATAAGGGTGACCAGATAAACCAACCTCAACACCTCTTAACCATATAATAAATTCTTTAGGTTTCATTATTCCACTACAATTACATTTTCTTTAGCGTCTTCAACACTATTATATAGTAAACTTTCCTCAACCGATCCTTCTTTTCCCTCTAATTCATAGTTAGTTTCTGTTTTAATGGTACCGCCGTCCCCTCTATAAACAGTAAAAGAATGCGCGTATATACTTTTAATTTTAATTTTCTGTAATTTATTTTCTAGGAATACGTATACCTCGTCCCCTATTTGATATCTAGTATTAATCTTCATTTTCTAATTTTTTTACATCATTTATTATTTCAGGATTTTGTCTTAATGTCTGAACAGTAATTAAGTTTTTAATCCTTGTAGTGGACCAGTTATGTGCCCGAGTAGTATAAACTACTTTTGGTGGTAAATGGTCTCCAGTAAATGGTTTACCGATATAGTCATCTCCTAGAATTCTAATGTCGGGTTGGTAGAAGTTAATTAATCCTTCTAGTTCTTCTTCTGTTTGGTAGGTTTGGACCTCATCTACATATTTTATTGCCATTAAAGTTTTATACCTCTCATATAAAGGTATTACCGGTTTATATTTAGTGTTACGAGTTGAAGAAGGATCTCTTTGTAAGAAAACAATAAAGTAATCACAATGTTCTTTAGCCTTTTCAAATGTATAAATGTAACCTGGATGTAAGAGGTCAAAGTTTCCTGCTGTAAATCCTACTACTTTTCTATTTGATTCTATCATAATTCTATTTTTATTAGTCTAACAAAGTCATGTAAGCTTCGCTGTTATTCTCTCTAAACCATCTCAACCCCTTTTGAAGGTCTTTAATTATCTGAGGTGTTATGGTTCCGCTGTCCATTTCTAATATTATTTGAGCCCCTTGAATAAAGTCGTACATTGAGAGTTCTTCTGCTGTTAGTTCGTATTCTTCTCCAGAAAATCTATTTCTAACCTTGTCACCGTTTTCATAAAGACTCCCATTAAACCATTCTGGTAGTTTACTCATTTTCCATTTTGTTTTTAAGTTCCTCAATAAATCTACATAACGTAAAGTACGGGTTAGATGGTTTACCATTGTATGTTACATCTAATGCGTACATCTTATCCATATTTTCATATTGGTCCTTATCAATACTTTCCATTTCACCTATTAATTTTTCTAGGTCACCCAATCCTTCCACATTAACTGTACGTGTTACTACTTCTGGTTGTTGTGGTGCTTTTTTAAGATTTTGATGTGAACCGTCACAATTACCATCTTTATCGTGAGTTTCCCCACACTTACATTTGTTTACTTTTTCTTTTACCATTTCTAATTATTTTTATTGTGGGATTCCTCCCTTATTTATTGATTTTAGGACATACGAATATTCTAAAGTCTTTTTTATGTGCTCATCAACATCAAATTCTGGGTTTGGTATTGTTGGTAGCCAATCACTAGGAATCGGTGTTTCACTTTGTTCCCAATTATCAATACCACCCACCGCCATATTAAAATTTTCTCCATGAGTCTCACGTAGGATTTCTTCGAAATTCTGTGAATCAACATTTTTCTTCTCTAATTTTAATACTTTTTTTAGATTAATCAAACTTTCTTTACTAAAATATTTTAGATTAGGATATTCTTCTTTATGTAAATAATTTTTTATCACGTTCATTATCCCAAAAGGTATGTCTACTTGGATTGAGTCTACTCTTCTATCCTTTGCGTCCCACCAAGACATTTCCTCTTTACCACCTTCATATATCGCCCAATGTACTGCCCATTTATTATTAGTGGCCCTATCCATTATATATAAAAGTATTCCGTCTTTTGAATATTCGTAAAATTGTTTGGGTGTGTCTCTACTTGATGTACACCATTTAGTTGCTGTCCCATATACTTTGGCGGTGTAATAACTTAAAGGTTTTACTATATACCACCTATCATCCCTATAAATTTCCTCGTATTCATGTATATTATCTTCATGATTATTTTCTTCATAATCTACAATAACCTTTTCAATATCTTCAAATGAGTTGTATTTTTGAATATCGGTTTCCTTTATTTTATTAGTTCTTATTAATTCATCAAATACCTGTAAATTAGTTATGTTTGTGTAACTCAACACATCCATAATATATTCTACAACTCTATCCTCTAACTCATTCTTAGATTTTTTTCTTATTTTATCTAAGTAGTTTTGGTCACTTAAGATAGGACTGTAGTTAGTATAACCTTCTTTGTTATGTTTCTTTCTAAACTCTTTTACTAGAAATTTCATATATTTTCCAGTTTTAGAAGGGTCAATATATCTTATAAGGTCGAAAATATTAAAATTTAAGTCCTCCATTGTTTTTTTTAGTTGTTTATTACTCATTGTTGTATTTTTATCCGAAGAATATTTTTGAATCCCCCTTTATTTTCCCTAAATATATTAAAAATATACGTCTTGTAAAGTTAATGAACGTCTATTTTGTGTTAAAAAATAAGGGGTGTTTTATTATCCCCAGAAAAAGATCAGTGTTTTTGACTACCTTATCAAGGTTTTGAGAATATAGACTTTAATTACTAAAGAATATTCGTAGTTATTGTTAACTCGTGAGTGAAATCCCCCATATGTATGGGAGGAATAATGACCACACTAAACCGGAAAGGTGTGGAAAAAATCTGTTAAAAAATTATGTAACAGATATTAAAACAATTTTAATTATGAACGCTATTTTTTCAAAAGTAGGAGATTTCTTAAGTGGATTATCAACTATGCTTTTATCGCTAGTGACTCTTAGCATACTTGCTGAGGTGTTATTTGGTATAGGAGTATTTGGTGCTAATGTGGTTGAGAATGTAATGAAGTTAATAACAATGTTAGGTGACGGAGGATTTGTAGGGCTTATAGCTCTTCTTATTTTATGGAACTTATTTAATAAAGATAAATAACATGAAAAAATTATTAATGACATTGGCACTATCGATATTTACACTTATCGGTTTCGCACAAGAAAAAGGTGACTGGTACATAGGTACTGGTGACATTACTGGTGTAGCTTGGACTGACTGGGCTGTGGACGCAACTGTAGGCTATGGGATTATGGACAACCTGATGGTAGGTATGTCTGTTTCACAAGCTGACTCAACTGTTGACATGGACATGGATTTCCACGCAAGATATTTTTATAAAGGATATTTTGCTTATGTTGCTACAGACGGTATCGGAACTGACGGTATGAAAGTTGGTGCTGGAAAAATGTTTACTTTTAGAAACAATGTATTTGTTGACCCTAAAGTGGTTTACGATACAGAGGCTAAAACAACTAACTTACAGTTAGGTGTTGGTTTCAAATTCTAGAAGTTTATTATCTCTACAGTAGAGAAAAATGTTAGACATTTATAAAAAGGGGGAGTTTTTACTCCTCCTTTCTTTTTTGCTTAAAATTTACGATATTTATATATAAGAATTAAAATAAAATCATTATGAAAAAAATTACCCACTGGCACAAACTTCAAATTGGTAAATGGCAAAATCGTTTAAGAATAGATAACTATGAGACTATGTGGTTATCCTGGTTAAAAGGAATAATTACAGGTGTTATTTTAATGAGTCTATTATCAGGTTGTTACATATATGAAGTACCTTCTACATCCTACTCTCAAAGTGCAAACTATAATGACTATGATGATTTGAGTTATTATAAAACTCACTATGTTCCAACATTAGATTTATACTACTGGAATAATTTACCGTATTGGGGTTATTCCGATGGTTGGTACTATTATTATGGTTATAGACATTCCTACCCTTGGTGGTATTACTATCAATACTCACCATCTTATCATTATAACATACACACTCACGTATATTGTTACCTGAATACTAGTACTCATGTACAAAGACCCAGATCACATAGGAGAATGGATAATAAGAACAATAGGACCTATAATGTCACATATGTTAACCAGAATGGTGTGAGTATTAAAAATAATTCTAATACTCCGGTTAAATTCCAAAATAAGTACCCTAATAGGAATACGAAGGTAAATGTTACCCCTAATAGGAATACGAAGGTAAAAAGTAATAATACGCCTTTTAACCGTTCTAATGAGATTTATATTAATAGACCCAATACTAGAGTAAAGACCAATACTAGAGTAAAGACCAATAGAACTAATACTAATCGTTCAAATAAAACTAATAATAGAAGACCTAGATAACTTCACTCATTAGGATATTTATAATTAATGGAAGAACAAGATCTAATACTATTAAAGAAGTTTATGGAAAAGATATGGCCTGGTTACAGGAATAATGTCTACCGTGCTCTTTATCGTACCTACCATCCTAGTACATATAATGAAGGTTTTAGTACCCCAGTGGATTTAATTATGGTGGCAACTGATGAAATAGACGTAGCCCTCACTAAAGGAGAAAATTACGGATTGATTGATAAACTTACAGGGTATAAATTCCCTGAGGCTCCTGAGCTTCACATAGACGAAGGTTCTAATCCTCATCGACACCCTTGGATGGTAGCTACTCTCTTATTTAATGTCCTATGGGATATAGTAGATGAATTTAAGCATTATTGTGGTGAGAATGGTATAGATCCGACTGGTAAAGGTAAATGTATGGGTGAATTCCCATATTTATATGAAGACTACAATATCTTACACGATTATATGGAAGAACTACAAGACTTAGGAGCGCCACTAGATATATTACTAGATGAATATCCTCTACAATTAAATAAAATTCAATTGTCACCTGATTATCCTTATAGAACACATGAACATAACCATACAGATATTGATGGTTTCACTGGAGGTTCAATGGCTAGAAATGAGAATATAGATAAGTTCTTATCTAGACGATTGAGTGTTATAAAAGAAAATATATACACTCTTAGTGATGGTGCTTTATTAGGTGAGAGCGAACAACATCAATTAGAAAATCAGATGTGTGAATTATTTAATCTCCACAAACATGAATCATCAGAAAAACTATTTAGGTGGTCAATTAAAGATATTATAAAGGAAAATGAATCCTCTCTTGAGTCGTCTATGAATGAGAGTGGATTAAATCCTGAACTAGAAATAGGTGACGTTATAAAAATAATAGACGTAGATAGAGAGGTAGAGAATAATGCAATAAAATATCATATCCCACCACCAGAGCTAAGACCAGAAAAATTTACACCATACTCAGTAGTAGACAAAGAAAGTAATGGTTCGGAATCAAAATATCCTTTCCGATATACATTACTTCCAGAAGACAAACTGGAGGAATATGGAAGATATGAAGCACTCCATAACAACCCTCTTTATCATAAAAAAATTGGAGTAAAACTTCTATTCCCTTGGGTACACCAATGGATTTATGCTAACACTCCAATGGCAAATAAGGTGGATAGATTAACATTAACTGAATGGGAAGGTGAACATGAACCAATCATACAAAAAGAAAGAAACCCTGAGTTAGAAAAAGGTGACCATGTGAAGATAATTAGTATCGATGGTGAACATGCAAACATGCCAAAGAAGTGGGAGGTTTATGTTGTTAACTCAGTTTATGGAGATAAATACCAGAATCAAAGACATTATGGTTTGCACCCTACGAATCAGACAGATGAACAACTTACGAGTTCTATGTTAGCTGGGGGTGGTAAACAAAGAGAGTTATATCTATATCGGGGAGATGAATGGATGAAAGTTAATAAGGATGAAAAAGAATCAAAGCTTATTAAGAAGTTTGATGGTATGGAAGTAGAGATTGATGTCGTTAAATATGACTTAAGTTATGTGGATGAAGAAACTGGAGAGTATACTGAGAACCTATTTTTTGAGATGTCTTACCCTCGTTTTTCACCGATAAGTTATGGTGGGGATTCTCCAATAAGAAATGAGATGTTTAAGTATGATTTAATTTTTACAAAAGAAGAAAGTGGAATAATATCAGATTGGTTTAGTATAGTAGAACTACAACAGATGTTGAATCAGATTGGTATTAAAAATAAGATAAATAAAGCGGTTTATGAAAACTATCTTAAGTTATATGGTATTGAACAAAGGTATGTTAGCCTACAGGAGATTTTCGTACCTGACTCTTATGGTGAAATACCTTTTATCGCCGGTGGTAAAAATTTAAGTGAGGATATTTTAGACAAGTTCGAAGTTATGTCTGAGTTTAATAAAGGCCTCAAAATTAATTAACAACTCTATAGGTAGAACCCCTGAAGTGGTAAATAATCCTGGTTCACGATGATAGAATTCAAAATCTTTGTGTTTATTTTTTAAGAAAGGCCCAATACTACTAGATTGAATTAAATCATGGGCAACCTCAACATCATCTTCTTTAATCCATATAGATATCTTCATTACTTTTTATCTTTATGTATTTTACCACCACCTCTTACTTCGTATATCCAACCACTGTCTGTGTTCTGATTGAATATCTCTGCCATCTTTAATGCTTGGTCCAATTCTTTTATTTCTAGTATTGAAGATAGTCCGTCGAGAAGTAGGACATTTGTCACTTTATTAGTAATGGGATTCTTCATTATTTTCATTATATTATAAGTCATCTTATTTTTTATTTAAGTTTAACAATCTTTTTATTAAGATACCACTCTATGTGATATTCTTTTGTATACGTACCTTTATTATATGTGTTACAACAACTACCACAAGCTATGTTAGTTCTTCTTGCTCTGTGGAATTTCTTTTTACACTTTGGACAATCTCCAATCCATTTCATAACTCTTGAAAGATCAACACTACTATTACTTGTGCATCTTTCACCACTACAACCAATAGACTTAGCTAGACTTTTCCAGTTTTTATCATGATTAGAATAACCTCTTTTTTTGTGGTCTAATGCGTGAGCAATTTCATGTAGTATTGTATTCTTTACTCTATCCTCATTAGTCTCATGTTGAGTTAATGGTCTGGATAAAGAAATGGTCTTCATTCTACCGTTATGACACCCAAATCTACGAACTGCCTTATCCCACTTGAAAGTGTATTGTTTAAGTCCATGATCCCTCATCATCTTCATTGCCATATGTCTTGCTTTTTCTAATTTCATTTTTCAAAGTTTACTTTATCTATGCTTAATGTTTGGTCCATACCAATTAGTTTGAAGAAGTTTCTAAGGTCGTTTTCTGCCTCTCTTCTAATAAAACGTCTGATTTGTTTATGGTATTGGTCTCCCCATATTGTACTTCTTCTTTTGTAGTTGTTAGTCCAATTATTATCTGCTGGTCTTTTTATCACATCTATAGCTGGTAAAAATTGAGGATCTCCTTCTGTATAAATTTTTTTGTCTTCTATTTTACCTCTCACCATTATATTAACCTTAGTGTCCCAATATTCGTCATTGACCCAAGTAATACGATAATCTAAATTTACTCTTCCCTGGCGCCACCTTGAATGGCTATCAACAGTATTCAGATTAAATCTCTGTTTTTTAATTAGTTTTTGTGTATTTTTTTCTAGTCCATTCATACTACAAAGATAAGTAAAATATTTAACACTACAAAACTAAACTTGGTTTAATGTAGGGTAGAATTGATAATTCTTTGGCTTTGGATTCTACCATAATGTCTACATTATTACCATAGGTGTTTGGTACCTGTCTTATGTAGTCGGAGTGTGCTTGTGGTTTAATTTTATCATTACCTTCATGTAATGATTTTGATTCTGAATAATGTACTACTGGTGTAATTCCATTAGGCCATGTTGAAATTGCTAACTCAAGGGCTTCTTGTTCTGTCTTGTCACCAGTACAAAACTTATGGTGATGGTAATCAAATACAATAGGAATACCAATACGTTCATGTATGTACATTAAGTCTTTTACCGAATACATACTAGCCTTGTCATCATTCTCGACTGTAAGACGTTTTTGGACTGATTCAGGTAGTAACTCAAAGTTTTTACAGAATCTTTCTAGGGCTGATTGTTTATCACCGTACACACCATTACAATGTATATTGATTTTATTGTATGGTGTCCTATCTAAACCAAGTAAGTCAAATACTTTACCGTGATTAGTAAGATCAGTGATGGTATTTTTTACCACGTGTTCTCTAGGTGAAACCAGGACGTTGAATGGTCCTGGATGTGAAGTTAATCTAATACCATTCTCTCTAGCATAGTTCCCACAACTCGATAGGACTGTTTTAATTCTTTGATACTGAGGTAGCTCTTCTATATTATATTCTGAAGCCCAAGGAAAAAGGTCTGATGATATTCTAAAGAAGTTAACTCCATTATCAACATTCCATTTTACTATTTTACATAAGTCTCTTGAGTTGAGTAATGCCAATTCCCCAGCGTATTCCATACCTTTGGATAAGAATGTTTTTTTAATCATCGACCTGTTGGTTGTGATTTTGGGTTTCTCTCCCCCAAGTGTCATATTTATACATGCGTATCCTAAATTCATGATACAAATATAAGAAAAATTATTTAACCAAACTAACTTTCCCTGTGTAATGTTGATTGTGTGTTCTAATTGAGTATGTGTACACCCCTATCTGACAACCGTTACCATCCCAAGGGGTATTATTAGTTGTTTGATACACTTTATCACCCCATCTGTTATATATTACCATTAACTCTATCTTATCACTACCTAGACCATGTACATAAAAGGTTTCATTTATATTATCTTCGTTTGGTGTAAAAGAGTTAGGTACAAATATTTGTAAGTATGGACAATCCTCCACTATAACTTCGTAGTACGAAGTGTCTCCTTCACAACCAAACCTTGTAGTATAAACAGATAATATGTATGTACCTATAGAGTCAGGCCATTGTACTGTGATAGAATTATTATTATTATATAATATTTCACCACCTGATATATCCCAATAGTATAGTTTATTAACATCATAACTTACTTGGTATTCTTGTGGTAATAGTTCTCCACAATTCGTATAAGTCTCTTGTGCAAATAATTGTAGTGGTAGTAATATGTATACTAACCACTTCATATTAAAAGTGTTGTATTGGTCCTGTTACTGGTCCGTTATTTACAACAACATTAATAGTTGTATTACATCCCGCCATTGAGTAGGTTAGTACGTAATTACCTACACCAGCTGTTGATGGGTCAAAGTTGTTACCTGTTACACCAGTACCAGTCCACACTCCACCAGCAGGATTACCCACTAATGTCGTAGATGGGTCACCAGGACAAAAAGGTCCAATAAGATTACTTGACAGACTCAAAACAAAGATATCGAGTAGTACTGGTAATCCTGGACAACCTGTTGCGTTTGACTCTACTACTTGAATAGCGTTTAGGTATAATCCAGATACCCCACCCCAATCTACCGTGATTAAGTCTGTTCCTTGTCCTGTTTGTAAAGTTCCACCACCACCTGTTACCGTCCAGTTATATGTTGACGTTGGTGTGTTTGTTACAAAGTATTGTTCTCCTGTTGCATTAGCACATACTGTGTCTGGGTTGATTGTTGTTTGTCCGTAAGTCATTAACCCGAAGCAAACTAATAGGACTGTAAGTAATTTTTTCATAGTTTTTGTTTTTTTTTGTTTATGTTTTGTCCAGTTTTCTCGTGAATAAACTGGACAAAGTTATTATTAATAATGATAAATACTTGATGTACTTATTAAGTCTGGTGTTACTACTCCATTATATATTTGAAATGGTGGATCTACACAACAATTTCCATTACTCCATCCTCCTGTTGTACAATCATCAAACACCTCCATACTAATACTTAAATCATCTGGTGTACAAGTAGGTCCGACGGTTACTTGAAATGACATTATGAACGGTCCAGTTGATGAGGTCCCCCAATCCGGATTTCCAAATGGATCTGTGTTTATAAATCTCCAACCTGGTCCAAAGTTCAAACCACTCGGAAATGTATGTTGTAAATCCCATTGCCAACTACCTGTTGAACCACCTGGATTTGCAGGAGCTGATAGTGGAGTTAAGTTTGTCCAACCAACTCCTAAGTTTATTTGAAATGTATGAATCCAGTTTGTATTTATTCCCGTAAATGTACCTAGTGTGTACCATACAGTTATAACTTGACCAGGTGAGTATGTACCTCCTGGTGATACTACAACAGTTTCATTAGAGACACATTGAGAATAAGTAGTAATAGTTAGGAATATTAATAGTATGGTTAATAACTTCTTCATATACTATAAATATTAGATGTTACCATAACCTATTCGTTGGTCGTCAATGTATTCTTCCAATGAAAACTCATAGGTTCTACATTTGTCACCTCTTAAGCATTTCACTTGATATACTTTTTGTTCTTCTCTGTCTACGTATACTTCTACTACGCTATTAGTGTAGTGTTGAGTATGTACTAATTCTTTTTCTTCCATTCTTTTTATTATTTTTAATAAATGTTATACATCTCTACCGTTGGTGTAGATGTGTTTTACTACTGGAAATCTTAGTGAGTGACACCCGTCTTGATTAGTTGTCTCTTCGAAGTATTGAACTGTTATTATCTTACCTACTATTAGTTCTGGATTCTTAAAGTATTTTCTTCTTTCTTCTTGGTCAAATCCTGATCCTACGCCAACCTTACATCCTTTGTGTTCTATAATAACAGAACCCAACATTTCTTCTTCAACTTCTTTACCGTTTACAATGATTCTATGAATCGCAGTTTCTACAGACTTAACTACATATTCTTTGTCAAAGAATTTCTTGACCTTTAGAAGATCATTACTTCTTTTTCCTTTGTATTCAGAATCTTTTCGGAGTATTAAACCTTCCCAATTATTTTTGGTGGCTAGTTCTGCTAGTTCTTGAAAGTGTTCTTCCGACTCAACCTTCCATTGTTCTAGTAGATTAATACAGTTTAATTTTTCTGTAAATGCGTTAGAGATACCATTAAAACAAGATAATCGTTCACTTAGTTTCCGTGTACTGGTTTGATTATCAAACTCATCTAATAATAAATAGTCGAAAACTTTATATTTTGGGTTCTTAATGGTATGATCTTTTCTTTTTATCTCTTTCATTATGCCTTGGAAGTCTTCTGAACCACTTTTATCCATTAAACACACTTCACCATCAAATACCATATTACATAGATTTAGACTCTCTATCTCATCTCTTAGGACGTTTAACGTATCAAATACCTTACCTTGTCGAGAGTAGAAGTTACACTTCCCTTTCTCATCTACAATAGCAAGACATCTTACACCATCTAACTTGTGTGACGCAAACCACGTTTGTTTGTTAAAATTAACTTTACCCTTTTGTTTATCATAAGAGTTAGCTAGGGCTACCTTAAACGTAGGTACACATCCTGGTATTGCTTTATTGATTAGGTCCGCTCCCGTTCTTGTCTTTAGATTCTTATCTATCACACAATATATAAGTTCTTCATATTTTTTGTTCTCTAAAATAAACCTATTTACATTTGCAATTGCAGTATGTCCAGTACAAACTCGGTTTGTTAAATCATCTAATAGAGTGAAAATACTCCCATAAGTATTTGGGTGTCCAAGTAATACAGAATTCTTTTTACAATTCTTACTTGTTACATGAAATTGTTTGAATGGTGAATAAGTGTACTTCAATAGTTTTTCAATCTTACTATCATCCTTATATTCTTTGATTATTGCAATCTTATCATTAGTTGAGTTGGTGGACTTTAGTCTGTCCACAAATTCTTGTATTTCGTCGTAATCTTTTTTCCAGTTTATCATAGCACAAAGATAAGCAAATTATTTAATTATACCAAAGAAAAAAGGGAGAATTAATTACTTAATTCTCCCGTATAAGAGGGGGTTCCTTTCTCCTGTCGAGCTCTGCCCAATCTACACCAGCTATGAAATAACCTAATGGTTACCAGACCCTACGTGCCACTCTTACCTTAATTATTTTCTAAATGAATATGAAATACCCAAGATTGCCGAATGTCTTAGTGTGTAAGTTGTTGATACTTCAAACTTATTTGTTCTATAAGCAATTCTAATTCTTCTTTGTCTAAAGTCTCTATTCTTAGTAGGATCTACAACAACCAAATCAGGTCTGTAGTGATAAGCGTCGATGAAGTATAGATACAATCTACCCGACCTAACTCCTTTTGGTAATGGTATACCTAGACCATATGAGAATACGTACTCGTCATTTGAATCTTCTAAAGTCGAATACCCTACCGCTAGATAATGTATAATGTAATACTCATCTGTTATTCTTTGAGGTAATGTAATGTTTGGATTGATAAAACCTCTTTTCGTTGTGTCTGTGAGTCCTACTTCTACCCCAAACTGAGTATGTGTTGGAGTACCAAACATTTTAGAATTAGGTATTGTGTCTTGAGCACTACTAATTAGTGAACCTATAGCCACTAATAATGTTAAAATTGTTTTTTTCATAAGTCTTTTTTTAATTGTTTATTTTATTGCTAATCTTTTTACGAATATCTGACCCCCTCCATAACCAAATAGTTTTGCTTGTCGGTAAACCATTTTAGTTAATTCATTCCATTTCCAGTTTTGTATTGTCTGTTGGTTAGCATACTTTGTACTACCATTAGTAAACTCGTTGATGAGTGGTCTATCGTAATAATTACCTTCTATTAGTCTGAGGTTTATATAGATAGAACCCCAAGTGTTAATTTTAATTGAAGTTACTTTGAATTTTCCTGTATGGTATTCTGATTGTGTGTGGTGAAAAGTATTTTCTTTCTTCCACTCTAAGATGGTTCCCTTACCTAAAACTTTTTTAATAGTTTTAATAACCTTAGGGTTTCCGTAATTCAAATTTGTCTTTGTATGGTCCGTTCTATTCATACTACAAAGATACGCAAATTTAATTAAACTACCAAACTATACCGCTAAATAAAAAACAACTATCATAATGACTACGTATATGACTGGAGTTATGTCTATTTGTTTTGTTTCCATACCGATAAATAGTAAAAAACTACCTAAACTATGTTAAGAAAATGTTAATTCTTTGTTAAGTTTATTAATAAAAAACCCCACCGAAGTGGGGTTTATCTCAGGAAGAACTTCTTTGTTTAATTTAGTTTACAATTTAGACTGCTGTAGTCTTCCTTTCATATATAAATCGCCTAAGGCGAAGTAAAGTACAATCTTCTGGGTAGTCAGAATCATTTTTTTATTCCTAGTTTATTTTATCGTCAAGGTGGGGAATAATATCCACCTCTCTCTCTTGGTTTTGTTTTTAGTTGCCGAAGAGATTCTTTGGTCTACCCA
>Ga0209535_1001602_pt1 | contig 15329 bp, 17 predicted proteins | sample LinPmetageLP28_FD_184041 | JGI IMG/M metagenome (GOLD analysis project Ga0209535, IMG submission 184041) | Marine viral communities from the Pacific Ocean - LP-28 (SPAdes) (version 2) | ecosystem: Environmental > Aquatic > Marine > Oceanic | place: Pacific Ocean | collected 2009-08-22 | reverse complement strand
AATGGCAGGTCAATCTGGTGGAGAAGCTGCTTCTTACCTTAAAAAAGCAAGTTGGCTTAAAGGAGGACTATATGGAATTAAATCAGCTGTTAAAGGGAAAGAAGTTCATACTATTTTCAAAGACGTAGTAGCAGACATAGGAGCATAATGAATCCCTATCAAGACCATACAATAGATAATATAGTAGTTAGAGAATTTGCTGCTGATACGGATCCAATGTCATTAATCTGGCATGAAGATCAAGAAGATAGAATAGTAGAAATTCTAACAGGTAATGGTTGGAAATTTCAATTCGATGAAGACATACCATTCGAAATGGTTACAGGCGATAAAATAGATATACCGAAAGGTTTTTTACATAGAGTTATAAAAGGAAAAAACAATTTAAAAATTAAAATTTATAAAAAATGAATACTCAAGAGTTATTTGAACAAATCGAAGCTTTATATGAAACATTTAAAGCGGAACACGCTGGTTCTACAAAGACAGCACACGGAAAAGCTAGAAAATCATTAAGTGGAATTAAAAAATTAATCCCAGATTATAGAAAAGCCTCTGTCGCTGAAGACAAAAAATAGTATATTTATTAATAAATCCTTTAAAATTAAAACAACATGGCAACAATTAAAAAATCAACCCTCCTAGACCAATTAGGAAGAATCCAATCTACGGATTCAAATGGAAAAGCAAAAGCACTAGAAGTCAACACAGAATTATTAGATACAGTAATGTGTTCTACTTATTCTGATGTAGTTAATACTGTAAGTGGTAGTGGAGTAGTAAATATCCCTCTTACCCAACCCGCAAATACTATTTTAGAAGATATAATCCCAATATGCACTGTGGGAGCATCACATGATAGTGGTGATGTAGGATTTAAAGTAGGAAATGCGGCATTTGGAGGCGCACAAATAGTAGGCGCGGTAGTCAATGCTATACAGAACGATTCAACTTCAACATCAGCAGGGCAGGGTGCTTCTATCCATACTAAAATAACTACTGCCTTACAAGGAGGAGCACCACTCGAAGTTGTAGCAGGTGCTGGATATACTGCTACTGAACGCACTATCTACTGCCAAGTTTCAGCAAGTGCGGGACCTTCATATTTTAAGGATGGTAATGGGGCGTTTAAAGTAATTGCAAAATATTACAATATATAATAAACTTCAAACCTTTATAGACTGATTCATAGCCAGTCGTTTTAATAGCATACAGAGAGCTGTGACCTCAATTTGGGGTCACAGCTTTTTTTATTTATATTTACGTAATTTCAATATAATAATGGAAAAAGTAGTAATAGTAGGAGCAGGTGTAGCAGGCGTTAATGCTGCAACTAAATTAGTTGATAATGGGTATGATGGTTCTAAAATTACCATCATTGATATGGGCAATGATCCTTATAACCGTAAACCTGAAGAAGTAATGACAGGTTTTATGGGTGCTGGTGGATGGAGTGACGGTAAACTTACATATCATACTTCAATCGGAGGTCACTTAACCAAATATACGGGTGATGAAAAGGCAATGGAGTTAATGGATCAAGTAATTAATAACTTTAAACGCTTCCACCCCAAACCAGATGAAGTACAATGTTCTAATCCTGTAGCAGAGCCAGATTTTATTAAACCATATTTTGGCCTCCGTTTATTCCCAGTTTGGCACGTAGGTACAGATTATCTACATGAAATTGGTAAAAATTGGTATGATTATCTTTGTGATAAAGGTGTTAATTTTATATGGAATACTAAAGTTACATCTATAAAATTTGACACTCAAGTAGCTAAATTTGAAGGTGGGGAACTTAATTATGATACACTTATATTTGGTGTAGGTAAATCGGGAATTGATTTTGGTAAGCAACTAGCAGAACAATATGAATTACCAACTGAACCTAAACCGGTTCAAATTGGTGTACGTTTTGAGGCACCCCAAAAACACTTTCAAAAACTTATTGATGTAAGTTATGATTTTAAATTATATCGTAAATTTGAAGATGAGGGTGTATCACTTCGTTCATTTTGTACTAATAATAATGCAGCGTATGTGGCACTTGAAGAAACATATGGTGATTATAGTTACAATGGCCATGCTAAAAAAGACGAAGCATATCGCAATGATATGACGAATTTTGGTATTTTAATGGAAGTTAAAGGCATTGATAAACCATTTGACTGGTCCCGTGAATTAGTTTCGAAGGTAAATAAAATGGATATTGTATCTGGTGAAGGTAGAGGAGGGAAAAAAGCAATAGGTCGTTTTCAAGACAAATATAAAGCAGGTCTTTATTATAGTCCTTCATATAAAGATAAAACACTTACATCTGAAGGTGATTGGGTTAAAGCACATTACATTAATGAAAAAGGTCTCCAAGAAGTAAAAGATGCATTTAAAGGATATTTTCAATATATTGAAGATTTTATTGAGGATATGAAAAAAGTATTTCCAACACTTGGGGATGATTGGGGAATTTATGTACCTGAAGTTAAATATCTTTCACCTGAACCACTTGTAAATTATCAAGATTTAAGTTTAACTACATATCCTAATGTACACTTTGTAGGTGATGCATTAAGTGCGAGAGGCATTACAGTATCAGGAGCACAAGGTACTTTAGTAGCAGAACAAATATTATTACTACAAAAAGAGGTAAATGATTTTTTAAATGATCCTGCTAATAACCAAGAACCTCATGAAATGGGAGACACACATGAATATATTATGGGGGGTTTAACAATGCCTAAAGAAAACACTAATAAATTACAATAATGGAAAAAGACAATAAGTGGCCTAAACCAAGGCGTATTAAAACGCCTGATGGAACTATTCTCCATACTTGGAACGGAAAACTTCACAACTGGGATGGCCCAGCTCTTATACCTGAGGGTGTAAAACGGTTAAGAGAGTATTATCTTTATGGTATATTTCACACTGAAGAAGAATGGAAAGAAAAAAGACGAGACAGAACAGGATTACCTTGGTACAAAAATCCTGCAATGAGAGATAACGCTAGACAAGGAGGATAACATGAAAATAGGACTTTGCGGAACAATGAGTGTTGGAAAAACAACACTAGTTAAAGCTTTATCTGAGGTAGAGCAATTTAAGGGTTATACATTCACTACTGAACGTAGTAAATATCTTAATTCATTGGGTATCCCATTGAATCACGAAACAACTATTGAAGGTCAAACTATATTCTTAGCTGAACGTGTAACTGAACTAATGCAAGATCGTTTAATTACTGATCGGACTATTATTGATGTAATGGCATTTACTAATTGTGCTAGAATGGTAAGTTATATGGATGGAGACGCATTTGAGGAGTATGCTAAACGTTTTATATCCCAATACCATTATATTTTTTATATATCCCCAGACGGTATGGATATTGAAGATAATGGAATTCGTGAAACAGATGCTGATTATAGACGTGAAATTGATGAAGAAATTCAAAAACTTTTATCTAAACACCGCCCTGTTGTTCATACTCTTAAAGGAACAACTGAGGAACGTATTAAACAAATAATGAAAACTATTCAATTTTAATATTTATTAACATGAAATTATGGAAATGGATTATAGGACTACTCGCTATGTTAGGGGGGGCCGCAGCATTAGCTTCAACTCAAAAGAAAAAAGAGCACGATAAGAAAGTTAAAGTTAATAAAGAAAAAGTTAAAGTTGTACAAGCTAAAACCCGTAAGGTAGAAGAAGCTAAAGTAAAGACTAAAAAACAAATTACTGAGTCTAAAAAGAAAACTACTGCTACTAAAAAGCAAGTTAAAGATACTACAACAGCTAAAAAAACTGTTAAAAACTTTGAAGATAAGTATCGTAAAAAAAGCCCGGGTCGTCCAAAAAAGAAAGCATGAAACATTTACTATTAACTCTGTTTTTAGGAGCATCCAGTATTTGTTACTCACAGGATACTCTTCAAATCCCTGCAGTGGAGCTTGAAGAGTTTTTCTTAGCCTTAGACACTCTTAAAATTCAAGACTCATTAAAAACTAGTTTAATTTTAGATTTAGAAAGAACTGTAAAATTTTATGAATTACTTGCTGAACAAGATAGTTTAGTTATAAAATTTAAAGATGAAGAAATTTATCTTTTAAATGAACAAATCCAACTTCATTTAGATAGATTAGATCAAGTAGATAAGTGGTACAATAAACCTTCAGTAGGAATAACCGCAGGATTTTTAAGTACTATAATTTTAATTCACGCACTTGATTACACACTCCCTGAATGAGTGACTTAAAACAGATAATAAGACAAGAGTACCTTAAATGTGCCCAGGATCCTATCCACTTTATGAAAAAGTACTGTATGATCCAGCACCCCCAAAGAGGTAGAATTAATTTTCACTTATACCCCTTCCAAGAAAAAGTTCTCAATTTATTCCAGGATAATCCTTATTCTATTATACTAAAATCCCGTCAATTAGGTATTTCAACTTTATCTGCAGGATATTCTTTATGGTTAATGACATTTCATAAGGATAAAAATATTCTTTGTATTGCTACAAAGCAGGAAACTGCTAAAAACATGGTTACAAAGGTTAAATTTATGTATGAAAATTTACCTTCATGGCTTAAAGTAGATTTTGAAGAAAATAATAAACTAGCTCTTCGATTACAAAATGGATCCCAAATTAAAGCTACATCTGCTTCAAGTGATGCAGGTAGATCAGAAGCAGTATCCCTTCTAATAATTGATGAGGCGGCCTTTATTGAAAATATTGGTGAAATATGGGCCTCAGCCCAACAAACACTTGCTACTGGTGGTGGATGTATAGCCTTATCTACCCCTTATGGTACCGGAAATTGGTTCCATCAAACTTGGGCTAGGGCCGAAGCTAAAGAAAATGAATTCCTTCCTATTAAACTACCTTGGTATGTCCACCCTGAACGCAACCAGGATTGGAGGGATAGACAAGATGAATTATTAGGTGACCCCAGATTAGCAGCACAGGAGTGTGACTGTGATTTTAGCACTTCAGGGGACATAGTATTTTATCCTGAGTATTTAGAATTTATAGAAAAAACTACTATTACAGAACCCCTAGAAAGAAGAGGAGTAGACCAAAATTTATGGATTTGGCAACCCGCTGATTATACTAGACAATACATGATTTCAGCTGACGTTGCTAGAGGTGATGGGAAAGATTATTCGGCATTTCATATTTTTGATGTAGAATCTGCTACCCAAGTAGGTGAATATAAGGGACAAATAGGTACTAAGGATTTTGGTAATATATTAGTAGCTATGGCTACCGAATATAATAATGCCCTACTTGCAGTTGAAAATGCTAATATTGGGTGGAGTACTATTCAAACTATTATAGAAAAAAACTATCCTAATTTATATTACTCACCTAAAGCTGACAATGTTAGTGTAGATTCATATTTAGCAAATTATGAAAATAATGCTAGTATGACTGCTGGGTTTACAATGTCATCTAGGACTCGTCCTATGGTTATAGGAAAATTCCAAGAATATGTGGCCGATAAAGGGGTTACTATCCAATCAAAACGTTTATTAGAAGAAATGAAAACTTTTGTTTGGAAATATGGTAGGGCAGAGGCACAACAGGGTTATAATGATGATTTAATAATGAGTTTTGGAATAGGGTTGTATGTTAGAGATACTGCCCTTAAATTTAGACAACACGGATTAGATATTACAAAAGCAGCTTTAGGTTCATTCCACAAAACCACAACCAGTTATCAAGGGGCTTATTTTTCAACAGGTCAGGATAATCCATATCACATGGATGATGGGAAGGGTGGAAGTGAGGATTTTAGCTGGCTTTTATAATATTTATTCGCACATAAAAATATACTATGGCTGATACAAGCGTATTTACAAGATTAAAAAGACTATTTTCTACGGACGTACTAATTCGTAATGTAGGAGGTAGTAAACTAAAGACATTAGACTTTAGTAAATATCAACAAACGGGACAAATTGAAACTAATTCAATGGTAGATAGGTACAATAGATTGTATACTACTAACCAAATGCCCGTTTATAACCCGGCTCTTAATTACCAAACATTAAGAACCCAATTATATTCTGACTATGAAGCAATGGATACCGATGCTATTATCGCTTCAGCCCTAGATATTATTTGTGATGAATCAACCCTTAAAAATACAATGGGTGAAGTCCTCCAAATCAAATCCTCAGATGAAAATCTTCAAAAAATTCTTTATAACCTCTTTTATGATGTTTTAAACATTGAATTTAACCTTTGGATGTGGATCCGTCAGATGTGTAAGTACGGAGATTTTTTCTTAAAATTAGAAATAGCAGAAGAGTTTGGTGTTTACAACGTAATTCCTTATACCGCTTACAATATAATTAGAGAAGAAAAAATTAGTGAATCTAATAATCATCAAGTAGACGTTAAATTTAAGTTTGACCCGGATGGTTTAAGTGGTGGAGGAGAATATGGTGGTTACTTTGGAGGCTTACAAGGATCAGGAAAAAACACTCACAATAGTAAAGCTATATATTTTGATAATTATGAAATAGCTCACTTTAGACTTCTTTCGGATGTAAACTATCTACCTTATGGTAGAAGTTACATAGAACCCGCTCGTAAACTTTTTAAACAATATGTACTTGCTGAAGATGCTATGTTAGTACATAGAATTGTTCGTGCCCCCGAAAAGCGTATTTTTTATATAAATGTGGGTGCTATACCACCTGCCGAAATAGAAAACTTCATGCAGAAAACTATTTCTAAAATGAAGCGCACTCCCTATATAGACCAAAACACAGGTGATTATAATCTAAAATACAACATGCAAAATATGTTGGAAGATTTTTATATTCCTGTTAGAGGTAATGATTCATCTACAAAAATCGAAACTACCCCAGGTCTCCAATATGATGGTATTACGGATGTTGAATACTTAAGAGATAAATTATTTGCAGCTCTTAAAGTTCCCAAAGCATTTTTGGGATACGATAAAGATACAGACGGAAAAGCTACTTTAGCAGCAGAAGATATTAGATTTGCTCGTACTGTAGAACGTATTCAAAGAATTATTCTCTCAGAATTATATAAAATTGCCGTTGTTCACCTTTACACACAAGGATATGACGGTGACGATTTAGTTAATTTTGAAATCAATTTAACTACTCCTTCAATCATTTATGATCAAGAAAGAGTAGCATTAATGAAAGAAAAAGTTGATTTAGCAGCTCAAATGATGGAAACCAAGCTTTTCCCAACTGATTTTATTTATGATAATTTATTCCATTTAAGTGAAGATGAATATCATGAGTTTAGAGATTTAGTTAGAGAAGATTCTAAACGTAAATTCCGTAATGCTCAATTAGAAGCTGAAGGAAACGACCCAGTAGAATCAGGTGAGTCTTATGGAACACCTCATGATTTAGCTTCATTATATGGTAAAGGAAGATATTATGATGAGCCCGATAATGTGCCTGCTGGATATAATGAAAAAGAAATGGGTCGTCCCGAAGAAAAAGTTTCTAATATTAATACCCAAGATGGTAATTTTGGAAAGGATAGATTAGGTGTTGATGCTATGAAAGGTAAAGAAAATGAATCAAATTCTATAAAACCCTCATATAAAGGAGGTTCTCCATTAGCTTTAGAAGCTAAAACAGCTTATTTACAAAATAAAGATATGCTTAAAAAAATACCGGTTAATCGCAAACAGTTGGTTTTTGAGCAAGATGAGTCGCTACTTAATGAAGATAACCTAAAGGAGTAAAAATCTTTATATATTTATAAAAAAGCCTATTGATGAAAATTAAACATTCCAAGTATAAAAATACGGGCCTTTTATTTGAGCTTTTAGTAAGACAAATAACTGCCGATACTCTTAACGGTGGTGAATCTCCCTCTTTAAATATTTTAAAGAAATCCTTTGCTAAAACTGAATTAGGAAAAGAATATAAATTATACGAAACTTTATTTAAAACTAAAAATTTAAGTGAAGGTAAAGCAGAAATTACTTTAAATGCAGTATTAGAAGCTACTCGTAAGTTAAATAGAAGTGCTTTAAGAAGGGAAAAATATAATCTTATAAAAGAAATTCAACAACATTATAATGTAAATGAATTCTTTAAACACCAAGTCCCCAATTATAAGGGCTACGCTGCTTTTTATAAACTAACAGAAATATACAACTCAGATAAATTATCTGAAACTGACCAAATCATAGATAATAAAGTAACCATATTGGAATGCTTAACTGAACGTCCTGTTAGCCAAAAAAAAGTTAAACAAGATTTAGTTGAAGAATTTGCTAAATATGATAAGGATTTAAGGGTGCTTACCTATAAGGTAATGCTTGAAAAATTTAATGGTAAATATTCTAATTTAAATAAGGGACAAAAAGAAGTACTCAAAGAATTTATGAATTCTATTGATAATACTCCTCGTTTAAAGGAAATTTATAACACTAAAATTGCTGAAGTGAAAAAAGTTCTTCAATCTTATACTACAAAAGTAAAAGATGATGCTACTAAAATCAAATTATTAGAAGTAGTTACTTTACTTAAAGAAATAGATAAAGGTTCTCGTATTAGTAACGATGATCTAATCAATCTTCTCCAGTATTATGAATTAACTGAAGAATTAACTAAAGTAAATAAGTAATGCCTATTAAACCTAAAGAACTAAATCCTAATTTTCTAAAAAAGTTAGAAGATAAATATGGTCCTATAAGCAACGACGATTTTTTTTCTGATAATTTAACTTATTATGCTAAAGCTAATAAACCTGAAGAAAGAGGTGAAGGAGGAGGCGTAACTCATACTATTATTGATCTTCCAAGTTTTATAGAATTATTTAAAAATTTAGACAAATCTAAAGAAGTTGCTAAGGATTTAACCACCCAGAAAGAATTAAGAGGTGATCAGGATTATAAAGAACAATATAAAAAAATTGCAGATACTTTTAACAAGTTTAGAACATTTTTTAGAAAAAACTACCCAGACCAATATTCTATGATAAAATCATCAGTTGATGAAAGCTTAAAAGAAGCATCAACTTCAGCAGGAGTTTCGGGTTATTCAACTCCATATGCATTCGGAAAGTCCCCAATATCATCATACACTAAAATGGGATATAAACCAGTAAACCGTAAGTCTTTAAGAAAAAAATCAAAAGGTATAGACTACATTGATTTATATAAGGATTAATATTTATAATCATGAAAACATTACAAGAACAATATAATTTAATTAAAGAAGGAAAAGGACATAAAGATGTGTTCTTAAAGGAAGCAAAAAGATTGTTTCCTGATGTTGTTCCTAACAGCTCTACATTCAATCAAACTACTAAATTATTAAAGCAACGTAGTGTAATTAATGAAAATATCTTTCCACTAATAGCATCCTCAGGATTGAATCCTTTTTCTACTTTTGATAAATTTATTAATGAAGAAGCAAAAGCTACTGAATCAAAAACTACTAAAGAAGTAGAAGAAGCTGAAACTGCGGGATATGACTATAAGGATCCTAAAAATCTTAATAACCAAATCTTTGATCAATATTTAAATGGTTTAAGAGTTGAAATGGAAAAAGATCCCAAGTTAACTATGGATCAAGCAAAAGAAGTAGTTGCTAAAAATTTAGAAAAAGACCCAATTTTTTATACTAAAAATGCTGCTTTTAAAGTAGACGGTTTAGGATACACAGAAAGTGCCCCAGCACATGATCAACCAAAAGGTAAACACAAATCCTCCGGCTACGGAGACTTAAAAGAAAATAAAATGAAAGAATTGAATACATTTAAAAAATTCATCAACGAAGACGTGGAAGAAAAAAAAGTAGTTTCTGAAAACGTTAATTCAGATGATCTTAAAGAATTATTAGAAGAAGCAGTAGCTGGAATCCCATCTATTGGCAATCCATTTTTAGACCGCCCCAAATCCGCTTATGAAAATAAATTTGAATCTTTTTTAGCAGAGGAAAAAAAGGAAGAAATGGAAGAAGAAATGGATCCTAAGATGAAAAAAGAAGAAATGGATCCTAAGGTGAAAAAAGAAGGAAAAATGAGCTACAACGAAGTAGTTAAAAAAGCCGAAAAGTTAGGTGAAATGGCTAAAAATAAAGTGATGATGGAGGTTTATGGTAAGAAGAAAAGAGACTTAGAAGAAACTTTAGGTACCATAAATGAAGACTCTAATCTATCAGAATTTATTGATGAAGGAAAAAAGAAAGAACTCCAAAGTGAAATTGCTTTGTATGAAAAGGCATACATGACCGCTGAAGCTGATTACAATACTAATAAGTAATGCAAACACTTATAGAGACTCAACTTTTTGAAATTTCTCCTCAGTCACTAACTGAGGCTAAAACATCTGAAAGAGGTAATTTACTTGTTTCAGGTAGACTACAAGCCGCTCAAACTAAAAACGGCAATGGGAGATATTATCCTAAAGAAATTTTATTAAGAGAAGTTGATAACTATAAAAAAGGTCCTATAAAAGAAAATAGGGCATTAGGTGAGTTAGATCACCCCGATTCTTCTATTATTAACCTTAAAAATGTTTCACATAACATCAAGGATATTTACTTTAAGGGAGATGATGTAATGGGTTTAATAGAAATTCTACCAACCCCCTCAGGCAATATATTAACAGAGTTATTTAAAAATGGAATTACAGTAGGTATTTCATCTAGGGGTATGGGTAGTTTAAAACCTGGACAAGACGGTGTACAAGAAGTACAAGATGATTTTGAATTATTATGTTTTGATTTTGTGTCAACCCCGTCTACTCCGGGAGCATATATGCATACTATAAAAGAAGGTTTAGATTCTGCTTTATTTAAACCTAATAAATACAATAAAGTAAACGAAGTAATAACAGAAATATTATGTAATAACGGGCAATGCCCCATAATTTAAAGAGAAGCGCGATGAAAATCGCGCTTCCATTTTTTTTATATATTTACATGTGAATATACCATGAAATTAATATGGTATTCTATTATTATTAATCACTATTACGCTTCTACAGAATAAGCGTATTTTCCCAACAAAAAAATTTAGGAATAATGGCAAACAGAGATTTGTTAGCAGACGCTATTGCTGACGCAAAAGCAGTCAAAGAAGTCGCTATCGCGAATGCGAAAGCCGCTTTAGAAGAAGCTTTCACCCCTCATCTTAAGGACATGCTTTCTCAAAAAATTAACGAAATGGAAGATTTAGAAGAAACTGAACTTTCAGAAGTTGATAAAGAGAAAAAAATGGACGAAGAGATGAAGGACAAAGTGAAAGAAGAAAAAGATGATTCTATGGAAGAAGAAATGAAAAAAGACTCCATGGAAGAAGAACTCGATTTAGAAGAAATTCTAGCCGAGTTAGAACTCGAGGAAGAGGACCTTAAAGAAGAGGAACTCGAAGAAGTTGGTGGACCAATTGACCCAGGTGCTGAACCTAAGTCATTTCTTAGAAAAAAACCAGATTATGTTCAACTTGAAGAAGATGAATTAGAAGAAGGTAAAGAAGAAATGGAAGAAGGTAAAGAAGAAATGGAAGAAGCTTACGACGATAAAATGGAAGAAGCTGAAGACATGGAAGGTGAAATGGATGATGCCGAAATCAACCTCGAGGATATGAGTGAAGATGAGTTAAAAACTATGATCGAAGATGTTATTGAAGACATGATCGAAGACGGTGAACTCGTTCCTGGACCAAATGCAGATGAATCTGAAGCTGAAGAAGATGAAGATACTGACGATGGTACAGAAGGAGATGCTGACGTAGACATTGAAGTTGATGATATTGACCTTGAAGAAGGTAAAGAAGAAAAAGTTGACGAAGAAAAAGAAGAAATGAAAGAAGAACTTGAAGAAGCAAAAGCTGCTATCAAGCAACTCCGTTCTGATCTTAATGAAGTCAATTTACTTAACTCTAAATTACTCTATACTAATAAGATTTTCAAAGGTAAAACTTTAACTGAAAATCAAAAAATTAAGGTTCTCAAGGCTTTTGATAAAGCCGAAACTGTTAAAGAAGCAAAAAGAATCTTTGAAACTCTTAATGAAAACTTAGTTGCTAAAACTGCTAAGTCTAACATTAGAGAATCATTAGGTGCTGCTTCTAAGCCCGCGGGTGTTGCTCCTAAGCGTCCTATAACTGAAAATGTTATCCCACAAGATGCTATGGTCAATCGTTTTAAACAACTCGCAGGTATTAAATAATTTTAACCTTTAAATAAAAAACGACAAAATGTCAAATTTAAATTCTCTTTTAGAAAGCTCTAACCAGTGGAAGTCGATGCAAAGCGACGCTGCTAGGTTAGCAAGCAAATGGGATAAGACAGGATTGTTAGAAGGTCTCTCAAATGAGACTGAGAAAAACAACATGTCTTTGATCCTAGAAAACCAAGCGAAGCAACTCGTTGTTGAGTCTTCGCAAACTGGTGGTGGTGTCAACTCTGTTGGTACTTTTAACGCTGGTACTGGTGAACAGTGGGCAGGTGTTGCTCTTCCTCTCGTAAGAAAGGTATTTGGTCAAATCGCAGCGAAAGATTTCGTTTCGGTTCAACCTATGAGCTTACCTTCTGGTCTTGTATTCTTCCTCGACTTCCAATACGGAGGTGGTGGTGCGATTGCAGGTGGTCAAAATGGTAAATTCGGTACTGGTTCTGACGTATTTGGTACCTCTTCTATGTATGGTAAAACTGATCAGTCAGATTCTCCAACAGATGGTTTGTATGGTGCTGGTAAGTGGACTTACTCTACTAACTTCACTGAATCTTTAGCCAATATTTCTCCTACTATTACTACAGCTTCTTGGGCTGATTTAGGATATGATGCTGATCTTTCAGCTTCACAGTTTGCTGGTGAAATCAAGAAAGTTGTCTTCGCTAAGACTGCAGGTGGAATGATTGCCCCTGACTTAGAAGGTGTTAGAGGCTTTAGCATAGTTTCAGCTACGGGTACTGGTCTTACTAATGGTGGTGCAAATGGTTTCCCACAGTTCAATACCTCTGATGGTACTGACATTACTATGTTCCATAAAGGTGCTGATGCTGTTGCACCCGCAACAGCTGTAAAGGTTCTTTATGTACAACAACCTACTGATAAGAACAGAGGCGATTTCGAAGATAACAACACTGCGTTAAATAACCAAAACACAGATATTGATATCCCAGAAATTAACATTAAGATGAAGTCTGAAGCAATTGTTGCTAAGACTAAAAAGCTTAAGGCTGTATGGACTCCTGAATTTGCTCAAGACTTGAACGCTTACCACAGTTTAGATGCTGAGGCTGAGTTGACAAGCATCATGAGTGAATACATCTCACTTGAGATTGACTTGGAAATCCTCGGTATGTTGATTGAAAATGCCCTTACTACTGAGTACTGGTCTGTTAACAACAATGAAGTTGCTACAGCCACTGGGATTAATACTAGCTCTACTAATGTATTCTACAATACACAAGGCCAGTGGTTCCAGACTCTCGGTACTAAAATGAACAAAGTTTCTAATAAGATCCACCAGTTAACCCTTAGAGGTGGTGCTAACTTCTTAGTTTGCTCTCCAACTATCGGTACTATCTTGGAATCAATTCCTGGATTTGCTGCTTCTGATGGTGCTGATGCAGACAATATGAACTATGCATTTGGTATCCAAAAAGTTGGTAACTTAAATTCTAAGTATCAAGTTTATAAGAACCCATACATGACTGAAAATACAATCTTGATGGGTTATAAAGGTTCACAATTCTTGGAAACAGGTGCAACATTTGCTCCATACATTCCATTAATTATGACTCCTCTTGTATACGATCCAACGACCTTCACTCCAAGAAAAGGTCTCTTGACTCGTTATGCTAAGAAGATGTTAAGACCTGAATACTATGCTAAGATTCACGTTGCAGGTTTGAACAACCTCTAATCTAAGTATTAGTTAATACACTAAAGAAAGTCCCGCTTCGGCGGGACTTTTTGTGTCTCTAGTAGGTAGTACATATTTATAGGAAATAATTAAACAGTTTTAAAAAATGAAAGAAACCCCTTCTCAACTGCCCATCCCGGCATTCGTTATGAATTTCCCCTTTACTTTAGACACTGCAGTTCCTAATAACATTTGGATGCAGGAAATGGAAGAAAAAGAATTAAAGGTAAATAAAGGAAACGCTTACAGACAATTTTTAGATTTATACCAATTTGTAGCAGGTAATTCTCTAGTTTATACTCTACCTGCTGAAGGTAACTTTCAGGATTTAGTATACGTAGCTAACATGGGATTACAACTCCCCCACATTAAGGATTCAAATAATATTATTATGTCTAATTTTACTTCTGAACCTCGACAGGGAGAAGAAAAAGTTGGAAAACCGTTTTTTGACTCAATGGGGTACAAAACCCACACATGCCCCTTTAAATGGGAAGGAGAGGCGGATTTAAAATATCTTTACGATAATGTTTACATAGGAGGATATGGACAACGTTCAGATATCCAAGCTTTTGAGTGGATGGAAAAGAAATTTGACATGAATATTATTAAGATTGAAATGGTAGATGAATATCTATACCATCTTGATTGTTGTATTTTCCCGTTAACTAAAGATAAAACGTTAATTTGTACTGAGCTGTTCACCCCTGAGGAGTTAGCTCAAATATCACAATATACTAACATAGTAGACATAAGTGTTGATGACACCTACAACGGTATTGCTAATTCTGTTAGATTAGGCAATATGATTTTATGTGCTTCAAATATTTCTGAACTTACTAGAGCAGATGAAAATTATGAAGCCGAAAAAGCTAAAATCAATACATTAGAAAAAATATGTTTTAATGAAGGACTAGAACCAGTCTTTTTTAACATTTCAGAATTTATGAAATCCGGAGCTATGTTAAGCTGCATGATGATGCACTTAAATTATATTGACCAGACTAAATCTCTTCTTTAATGGCTCAACATTTAGAAGATTGGTTAGAGGGAGAAGTTGCAGAACTCTCTAAATTAGAAGTAGGTGAATTATCTAATACTTTTTTCTTTAGAGACCCCATGCGCCCCAACTATATAGATCATAAACACTTTTATGCTCCCGCAGATGGTACTATTTTATATCAAAAATATGTAAAAGATGCTACCGACCCTATAGTAGAAATTAAAGGTATAGATTATACATTACAAGATGTTTTAGGTAACAAACAGTATAATCAACCTTCCCTTGTAATTGGTATATTTATGTCATTTTACGATGTCCATGTAAATCGAATACCCTACCCAGGCATATTACAGTATAAAGGATTGGATCCAATTGAATCTACTAACAAACCTATGCTTGCTGTAGAAAAAGACATTCTTAATGCTGCTA
>Ga0209535_1001601_pt1 | contig 15330 bp, 20 predicted proteins | sample LinPmetageLP28_FD_184041 | JGI IMG/M metagenome (GOLD analysis project Ga0209535, IMG submission 184041) | Marine viral communities from the Pacific Ocean - LP-28 (SPAdes) (version 2) | ecosystem: Environmental > Aquatic > Marine > Oceanic | place: Pacific Ocean | collected 2009-08-22 | reverse complement strand
AGGCAGTAAAGAAACCAAAACAATAATGGACAGGGTTCATGATTTACTGCATGATTACAGTTTAAGTGTTACTGGATTTAACTTAGTTAATCTTAGGTTTGAATTTGGTGATGTTTTAGTAGACCCTGATGGGATTACTAGGCACGGTGTCATGCGATTCCGAGCCATAATATTAGGAACTTCTTAACTAGCTGTTACTAATAAAATAGGATGCCAGTTGGCTTGTTTAATTAGAAAGTAAATAACTAATGCTTTCTCAATTGGAGTATAAATATGGCAGCACAGAAAGGTAGTGCAATGCTTATGAAAGTGGGTAACGCAGGTTCACCTGAAACTTTCACAACAATAGCAGGCTTAAGATCAACAAGTCTTACAGTCAACAATGAATCAGTAGACGTAACTAACAAAGACAGTTCTAACAACAGAACTTTGTTAGCAGATGCAGGTGTGCAATCTATTAGTGTTTCAGGTAGCGGTGTCTTTACAGACGGAGCAAGTGAAGCAACTATGAAAACAAACGCACTAGCTGATACACAAAATAATTATCAATTCCTAGTACCTGACTTTGGTACATTTACAGGTGCTTTCCAGATTACATCGCTTGAATATGCAGGTGAGTTTAATGGTGAAGTAACTTACAGTGTATCTTTTGAAAGTGCAGGTGCTATTACGTTTGCCACAGTCTAACAAATGGCTTGGCAATCAGTAACAGTCAAAGGTGCTAAAGGCAACATCCCTGCTATGCTTAACGGGGATGTTCTTGAAGTAGCCGACCAGTTAGGAAAAGACCCATCTGACGTAACAGTAGATGGTAAGTCCTATAAGGTGTTATCTAGTTCAGTAGATGAAAGAGATGACATTATTACAATCAAACTTGCAATGGCAAGTACAACAAAGGAGAAGTCAGATGACAAACCCACTAAAGGGCGAGATTGAGATAGAGTTAGGCGGTCAAACTTATAAATGTAGATTGACCATAGATTCACTGGTAAAGATAGAAGATGAACTGGATAAAGGGATTCTTGAATTAGCAACAGACATGGGACAAGCTAAAGTCCGATTGCGTACACTTATAGTAGTCTTACGTCATGCTTTAAGGGGTGGCGGTAATGACTTTGATGAAAAGAAAATCAAAGAAATTATACAAAGTTCTTCGCTTATAGAGGCATCAAGTGTTGTTGCACAATTAATAGCGGACTCACTTACTGATCCTGAAGAAAAGGAAGAGGGCAGTTCTGCAAAAAAGCCACAGGAGATAGCAGAATAGAATGGGAAATCTATATGCAAATTTGTTTAGGCATGATGGTTATGAGACCTGTAGATTTTTGGAATATGTCACCAAGAGAAATGTGGTCAGCTATAAAAGGCTTTCAACAGTTTAATGGTGGCAATAAAGATAAACCAATGAGCAAAACCGAACTTGAAGATTTAATGGAGTTATACCCTGACTAATGGCAACTGTAGATGAACTAAAGATTCTTATAAAAGCTGAGACTAAACAACTCAGAAAAGAACTTGACGGAGTTAATAATAAGTTAGACAAAACAAGTAAATCTGCTGTTAAGTCAGGCAAAAATATGACTGCAGCTTTTAAAAAGGTAGGTTTAGGTGTAGTTGCTGCAACAGCAGTTATAGGTAAACTTACTCAAGTTGTAGCTAAAGTAGGTATGGAGTTTGAGGATTTAAAAGATTCTTTAGACGTTGTATTTGGCAGTATGAAAGATGGTGATGCTGCTATGCAAAAAGTTTTTCAATTTGCACAAACCACACCGTTTCAGGTTGAAACAGTTACAAAAGCTTTTATAGCACTACAGTCAGTAGGTATTGAACCTACAAACAAAATGTTACAAACCTTTGCTGATACAGCATCAGTATCTGTAGATCAGTTAGGTGTATTTGAAGCACTGGTTAGAACAGTACAAAGATCGGCTGCAGGTGGTTTAGGACTAGAAGAATTAAATATGCTTAGTGATAGGGGTATACCTGCACTTAAAATATTGCAAGAGGAATTAGGTCTTGCTAAAGATGATATAGCTACTTTTGGTAAGACTGCACAAGGCGCTAAATTAATTACTGATGCTCTACAAGAAGGACTATCAAAAAGATTTGGCGGTGCTATGGAAAGTAAAATGGACAATCTATCCACTAAAACTTCCAACATGACTATAGCTTTTAAACAATTTTCTAATGAAATATTTGAGTCAGGGGTAGGAGACTTCTTAAAGGGCTTAGCAGATAACGTAACTTCAGTTGTAGATTCAGCAACTAGATTTATGCAAAAATTTGGCGGTAGAGGTATCGGAGTGGAATTGACCAGTCCTGAAATAAAAAAAGGCATGGGAGCAGATGATATCCTAGCTGCTAGAAAAAAATCTGCCGCAGACAATATTAAGATATTACAAAAAGCTATTGAAGATACAGAAGCTGCTTTTTTAAGAGGTAAAAGTAACAAAGGCACGGATAAAGCAATGGAAAGATATCTTGAAGGACAGGGAGGTGCTTTAAAGAAAACAATATCTTTAATAAGAGAAAGAAAACAAGAAGAAACTGATTTATTTAAAAGATTAATAAATGGCGGTAAATTAGTTAGCGACCAAGAAGTTGAGAATAATTTACTACTTGGCGAAAAACATCAAGCCTTAGGTGTTATAAATAAAGCATTAGAGAAACAAAAAGGTAAGACTGACGAAATAGCTATTGCAAGCAAACATTTAGCAGATATATTTGCAGCAAACCGAGAAGAATTTGAAAAACAAGATATTTCTATACAAGATATTGAAAAAGCCCTTGAAGGGTATAATTCTAAAGCAGAAGATACTGTTACTATGGCAGACCACATGAAAGATGCTATAGCAAATACAGCACAAGCTTTTTCAAAAGAATTTGTTGATTCCTTAATGGCAGGGGAAAGTGCTATGGAGTCGTTTAAGAATTTTGCAAAGAATATTGTTTCACAGATCATAAGTATCTTCTTACAAATGGCTGTAGTTAATGAAATTTTAAATCAAGTTTTTGGTTTGGAAGGCGCAAATAGATTTTCTACTTTAAGTGTGCCTAATCCTACAGATAGTAACGCAGGCGGTGGCACAGTACAAAAGGGCAGACCCACAATGGTTGGAGAACGTGGTGCGGAGATATTTGTTCCTAACACTGGTGGTACTATCATGAACAACATGAATAGTAAGAACGCTATGGGCGGTCAACCTATCATAGTCAATCAATCAGTAAACTTTGCTACAGGTGTAGTTCCAACAGTAAGAGCAGAAGTACAGAAGATGCTTCCACAGATATCAGATGTTACAAAAGGTGCAGTGCTAGAAGCAGCAGTGCGTGGCGGTTCATTTAGAAAAGGATTATTAGGAAGTGGCTAGATTAATAACAATGCCTACAACTCCTAACTTTGTTAGAAGTAATTTCAGTTTATACAGGGCAATAGGACAAACAGCTTCACCATTTACAGGCAAGCAACTTACACAGGAATATGATGCGGTATATTGGACTGCAGATGTAACTCTACCTGCAATGAACAGAACACAGGCTAAAGAATGGCAATCTTTCTTACTGCAATTAAAAGGCACTACAAACCATTTTAAGTTTGCTGACCCTGATGCCCTAACTAACACAGGAACATTCAACCACACGCATTTATTAAGCGATAAACGTGTAAATGATACAAGTACAACAGTTGCGGTAAGTAATACAAACACATTTACTACAGGTGATTCTGTTTTTGGTAGTGCAGTAGTCGGAGATTTTATACACGTTACTGGTCTAGCAAATGAAGAGAATAACGGAACACATAAAATAACAACCAAAACGAGTGCAACAGTAGTCGTAGTAGATAGCGTATTAACAAATGTAGGTGCAACAGCTAGCTGCAAAGTACAACAGAACGTAAAGGGTGCAACAGGATTATCATTAGACACTACAGGTAGTTATACAGGAACTATAAAAAAAGGTGACTATCTAGGTATAACAGCAGGTACATCAGCAACAGCAAATCCAGTGCAGTTAGTTATGGCAGTAGAAGATGCCACAGTCACAGATGCAAGTCCTGATAGATACTCTGTACAGATAGAACCTAAACTAAGATCAGATTTAGCAGATAATAAATGTATTATATTTCAAGCACCAAAAGGCTTATTTAGATTGCAGGCTAATACTGTAGATTGGGATGCAGATAGAGCATCATTATATGGAATAAGTTTTTCTTGTATTGAGGTAGTGTAATGGCTACAAGACAAGGTGTAGATACAGCAATATCCAACAGACTTGGTGCTGATGCACAAACAATGTTCTTTGCTATTAAGGCAGAGTTTGACACTGACGATATAAGGGTTTGGTCAGGTACAGATGATATTACAGTTAATTCAGAAACATACACAGGAGCAGGCTCACTGTTATCTATAAGTGGTGTAGAGGAAGATTTAGAACTTAAATCAAGTGGTTTAACAATAGCTTTATCAGGCATGGATGCAACTGTTCTTGATTATGCTCTTACAGAGAATTATCAAAATAGACCAATAACTTTATTCTTAGGTTTTCAAATGGGTGGCTCTAATGAAAGCGCAGGTGAACTTACATTGTTTAAAGGTCGCATGACTTCATTGACAATCACTGATACACCTGACGGAGCAACCATCACTATTGATTGTGAAAATAGATTGGTAGATTTAGATAGACCTTCCAACCTTAGATACACTTTAGAATCACAACAGTTCTTAAATAATGGAGATACAGGATTCAATAGAGTTCAACAGTTAGCAGATAAGCAAATAGCATGGGGACAGAAACAAGATAACAGTGGTGTAGGTGGTGGTAGTTACGGAAGCAATGATCCTAATGATTACCAATCTAGAATGTAGTCATGAAGAAAATACCTAACTGGGAAATATCTTTTGATGCTTATATAAATAGAAACATAAACACACCCTTTGAATGGGGTAAATGGGATTGTGTAATGTTTACTAATGGTTTTATTAAAACTATGACAAAAAAAGATCTTTTGCCTAATACGTGGAAATGGGAAACAGAAGAACAAGCCATGCAGAGTATTTTTAAATATGGCAAAGGAAAAGGATTGGTTGCAGCAATAGACAACGCAATAAAAAAGACTACAGGTATCAACACAATAGAACCTGCTTACATTACAAAAGGGGACTTTGGAGTTTACAAAGAAGAAAGTGAACTAGCTTGTGTCTTTGATGGAGTAAGTGCTTTAGGTGTTGATGATGAAGGCTTGGTAGTCAAGCAAAATGTAGATGTTGTAAAAGCTTGGAGGATAGATGGCTAAGGCAGTCAAGGCAGCTTTATTTGTCGCAATAGCAGTATTTATACCTGCTGCACTAATACAGGGTGGTGCTATGGTAGCAGGTACTGCATTTGCATCTACCGCTCTTGGTATGGCAGCAATGGCTTTTGGCACAACTCTCTTAACAAGTGTCATAGGTGGTATGACTTCTAAAGGATTAAATGCCTCAGGTGCTAATTTTGGAACTAAGTTTGCTGCACGCGCACCGACTGCACCTAGACAAATAATATATGGCAAGTGTCGTGTGGGTGGAACAATAGTACACATGGAAACTACTGGTACAGATAATTTTTTGTTACACGCAGTTGTTGTTCTTTCAGGTCATGAAATAGAAAGCTTAGAAAGTGTAAGGCTAAACGATGTAGACCTTACTACAAGCACTAGCACTATAAGTGGTTCAACAGTACACACAGTTACCAACTCAGAATTTTCTAATACAGAAAATGAAAATAAATACGACAGCAATGGCAGATTGGTAAGATTTTCTTTCCAAGATGGTTCACAGACTGCAGCAAATGGTTATGCAGTTGCACAAAGTTCTCTAGTATCAACAGATAAGTTTTTAGATTGTGCATACGTCTACATTCAAATGGTATTTGACCCTGAAAAGTTTGGGGGTGGTATGCCTAATATGTCTTTCGTAGTTAAAGGTAAAAAAGTTTTTGATCCTAGAGACAGTAGTACCGCATGGAGTGATAACCCTGCTTTGTGTATAAGAGATTACATAACAGATACGACCTATGGATTAAAAGCTTTAACTGCAGAGATAAACGACACAACAAACGCAGGAGGTGTTGCAGCAGCAGCCAGTGCTTGTGAGGTTGCAGTTACTCTAGCAAATGGCAGTTCAACAGAAGAAAAGTACACAGCAAATGGATTCACTAACTTTGGTGCTAGTGGCAATGGTGTTATAGAAGGACTGCTTAGTGCTATGGCAGGTAAGATGTCCTACACCAATGGACAGTTTAATATCTTTGCAGGAACTACACAGACACCTTCCTTAACTATTACAGATGATAATCTGTTAGCACCTGTCAATGTATCTACTAATAGCGGTACAGGAGAGTTATACAACACAGTCAAGCCTATATATGTAGACTCTACTAATAACTTCATAGCAGCAGATGCACCTGTGTATCAAGACTCTACATTCTTAACAGAGGATACACCTAACGGAACAACAAACGATAAACCCAACTATGTAAAACAGATGGAGAAGCAGTTGCCATTTACAGTTACACATACAATGGCGCAACGTATAGGAAGGCTTGCTCTTAAGAATCAAAGACTGTCTACATCCTTAAGTTGCTTGGTAGATTTATCTTTTATGAAACTACAACCTGCAGACTGGGTGTATGTGACCAATGAAAGGTTAGGTTTCTCACAAAAAATATTTGAAGTTATTTCTGTAAATATGGAAGTGATGCAAACAGATGATGCTCCAACTCTAGGTGTCAGACTTGCCCTTAAAGAAACAGCAACATCTACCTTTGCCTTTGCTACAAGTGATTATCAAGCAAATATAGCAGCAGGAAGTAATTTAGCATCAGGTGGTGGCGGTATTGCAGCACCTACAAACTTAAGTGCAGCAACAGACACTACAACAGTTGATTCTCTTACTACAACATCAGTTACCCTATCTTGGACAAACGCAATCTCACCTTTAGTTACAGGTTCTGACGTACAGTTTAAAAAGAATGGTGCAGCAGATTCTGCTTATACCAGTACGATCGTAGGCAAAACATTAACTAAACAAACTATTCTTGGTTTAGAAATAGGAGTAGCTTATAACTTTAGAGTAAGGCATATAGGTGGCACAGGTATATATTCTGACTATGCAAGTGCTAATCACACTGTAGTTGGAACAGCTACTGCTAAAGCAGACCTGACTAATTCTACTGTAGATTATGCTTCTGACGGAACAGGTACTATGCCTGCCAATAAAGGCGGAACAGGAATTACCAATTTTGCTAACTCTACACACTTAAACTCTAATACTACACCTGCAAATATTGGATTGAGTGGTGGGTTAGTTGTACCTACAGTTTTTAGAGCAGATAATGCACCTACAGCTTTAGCGACAGGTGATCTATGGGTAGATACAAACGATGGCAATAAACTATATAGATCAACAGGAACAGGCACAGGTAATTGGGTAGAGGTTTCTTTAACAACATCAGGTATTGGATTAGGCAACGTACAAAATAAAAGTTCTGCCACAATTTTAGGTGAAACACATACAGGTAATGTAACAGGAACAATAGGCGGAGTTGCTAACAGCACAATAACTACAGGATCAAGCAGAGCAGCATCAGTCATAGATTCTAACAACAGATTCACAGGTGATTTGACAGGAAATGTTAGAAGTAATGGTACTACTAAAAGCATGACAGAGATCATAGATGCGCACGATAGAGCAACAGCAGGATTAGACTCAAGTGGTAATGTACAAAGAGCAGTACCTGCAGCACAAATCAATGCAGCATTGGTGACTATTCTTTCAGCAGATTCAACAATAGCACAATGGATATCTAGTGATGGGTCTTTCTACTCACCTACATCTTCAACTATAGATTTGACTGTTACGGCAGATAATGGCACAAGTAAACAAAGTTGCACTATAAGATGGACATTTGTAAATGTAAGCAATAGTACCGCAGACTATATAAGTGCTTGTGCAGAACAGGCAGATTCTAGCAACGCTTTTACTTTAGGCAGCATAACTAACTTGTCAGGTAATGATGTAAAAGTAGCAACTTGTGTTGTAACCCATACAGCATCTAGTGAAACTATCACTTTGTCAGCACTAATTTCTTTAACAAATGTATCAGGAGGTGGCAAATAATGACAACCGTAACATCAAGCAATGGCTATAAAATAAGACCTATGATTGAAGCAGACCAATCTTTTGTAACAGAATGCTTAAAAGACTTTCCGATTGGTTCTAATACTTATTATCAAAGAATCACAGAATTTAGCCATATGTTATATGTAACAGAGGGATATACAGAATCTAAAGTTAAAGCAGGCAACCAATGTAGTATTACATTAATGCTAGAAAAAACAGACGGAACAAAGCTTGGTTTTCAACATTCTGATTTTAACAACAAAATAGTTCATGTGAAGATGGGTGTTCTACATCCTGATTACAGAGGCAAAGGTCACGCAACAGCTAATTTAATGCTAGGTGGAGAATTAGCTTACAATCATTTAGGTTGTTCAGGGTCTGTTATGGAATTAATTGATACCTATGAAAATCAACTAGAGAGATGGAGACCTGACTTAGCTACTGACGAGACAACTAGAACTACTGATGGAAGTAAGTTTGGAGATGGACAAAATTATAATTTAATTAAAGTGACCGCTACAGCAGCAGAACACGAAGCCCACAGAGCAGCACATAGCACTTGGGGTTCAGTAACTTACACAATAAGCTAATGCAAGAAGCAGTAACATTTATAAACGAAGTTGGTTTTCCTATAGCAGCAGCACTAGGTCTAGGTTTCTTTATATGGAAACTTATCAATAGAATTATTGATGGTATGGAAACAAAGCTAGATGTTTTAGATGATAAGGTTGCAGATCAGATAGAGCAGATGGAACAAAGACTAGGTACTAAACTGGACTCACAACACGGAATACTGGTAGCATTAATAGACAGAGTGCGCAGTCTTGATAATGAGATCATAAGGCAAGACACGCTCATTAAGACAATCTTAGGAGTACCACAGTTGATTGACAGTAACAAAATAGCTAAAGCAGATAGGGATGATCAGAGAAAAGACTGATGACTGAGTGGGATAAATACTTAGCAATAACTGGTATTGTAATAATCTTATTGGTTGTTGCTACAAGTTCTTTAGCAGATGAAATGGTACACGGTTTTAAATCACCTTCTTTTAATGGACAGGGTACATCAAGCCATTATTTAACAATACAAAATCAAGAATTTAACCGCAATAAATCAATACAAGAAGAAATTGAAGCATTGAGAGATGAAATTGAGAGAGAAGAAAATAATACTGTAGAAGCTAGGTTTATGCGCAATCTTACCAGTCGTATCTATGCGAACCTTGCTAGACAAATAGAAGCATCATTATTCGGTGAAGAAACAAGTAAAGCAGGACTAATGGAATTAGATGGCAATACTATTGAATATGAGATAACAGAAGAGGAAGTTAGAGTAACCATAACAGATGAGGATGGCAATGTTACAGAAGTCATTGTGCCTATTGGCGGTTTTACTTTCTAGTTGTAGTTTAATGATTGACCCTCTACAAAATAATCTACCACCTGTAGAGTATGTAGAAAAGGCAAATACAGTCGTACTACATACAGAACTAGCAAATGTAGATGAACCTGAAAGAAAACCAGTTATTGCTGTATATGCAAATGACTTTAAAGATCAAACAGGACAAAGAAGGTCAAATTCTAAATATGCCACTTTTAGTACAGCAGTAACACAAGCACCACACGCATACCTTATAAGGGCATTAAAACACGCAGGTACAAACAAAAATGGTTTCTTTGAGGTAGTAGAAAGAGTATCACTAGAAGCGGTAACAAAAGAACGACAATTAATACGCTCTACTAGAGAAACATTTGAAGAAAAAAATAAGCTTCTACCTCTTACTTTTGGTGACATGATAATGACTGGTGGTGTCTTATCTTACGAAGCCAACATAGAAAGTGGTGGGGTAGGTGCAAGGTATTTAGGTATTGGTATGTCACGCAAAATTAGACGTGATCAAATAACTATCAGCCTAAGAACAGTCTCTGTTTCTACAGGTCGTGTGCTTATAGAAACATTAGTTACAAAAACAGTTTTTTCAGCATCACTAGATAATGATGTATTTAGATTTATCTCTGATGAGACAGAACTGATAGAATTGGAAGGTGGTACTGTAAAGAATGAGCCAATGAGCATAGCTTTGCAGATAGCAATAGAAACAGCAGTGCTTCAGACAATAGAAGAAGGAGTTAAAAATAATTTTTGGAGGTACAAATGAAAAAAATTTTACTCACATTTCTGTTAGCTATGCCATTGATGGGTGCTGACAATGAAATCTTTGTTGATCAGAGCAGCGGTTCGTCAAACTCTAATATGGACTTAGAGCAACTGGGCTCAGGCAACATAATTGGAGGTATAGACGCATCAGCAGGTTCAATGACTGGTCTTGATTTAGATGGGACTGCTATGACTCTTGACATAAATCAGATAGGAGACAGTAACAAGTTTTTAGGTGACATCACCGCAGACTCATATACTGGTTTCTTTGAATTTGATGGTAACAGCAATACATTTAATATGAATACAGACAAAACTAACACATTTGGAGCAGACAGTTCAAATGTGAATGTTGACGTGACAGGTAACAGCAATGTATTTACTTTAAATCAAGCTACTGTTGCACTAGCTTCTACATTAGATTTAGATTGGATTATAAATGGGTCAAGTAACAGCATCACGTCTGCTATAGATATTGATGGTGCTACTAATTATATGGACATAGATGGTTCAGATAATACTGTCAATTATAATGGCGATGGCTATGCAGGTGGCTACTTTTGGCTAGACCATACTGGTAGTAATAGAACTTTTAATATTCAACAACAGAGTACGCAAGACAATGACTGGCTTAAGATTATTAGTGTTGGTTCTACTACTAGCTCAGTCTGTGTTATCCAAAACGATCAAGGCACAAGCACAGGCTGTTGATATAGGTAGTATCAGCGAACTAAAAGGCAACGCGCAGGTTTACAGAGATAAAGCCTATGGTGCTGAATTAGCTTTTCCCATACAGCAATTAGATAACGTAAAGACAGAGGCAGGTAGAGTTGCCATAAGGTTTGAAGATGATACTGTTGTGAGAGTTATGGACCATAGCAAGTTAGTTATAAATTCTTATATCTACGACCCAAATCCAAAAAAATCAGAAATGGCTTTGCGATTTGCTAGTGGTACTGCTCGTTTTGTCACAGGTAAATTTAATAATAAAAAAGCAATTAGAATACAAACACCTAGTGCTGATGTTTTTGTAAGAGGTACCGATTTTACAATCACTACAACTCCAGAGACAGGAGCATCATTGGTCATTCTATTGCCTGATGAATATGGAAATTCTAGTGGTGAAATATCCGTAGAAACAGCAGCAGGTCAAGTAGTGCTAAATCAACCTTATCAGGCTACTACTACAACAACCTATACATCTATACCTTCTAAGCCTGTAACCTTAGATATAAGTTTAGATTTGATTGATAACATGCTTATAGTAAATCCTCCTCAAGAGAAAGCTGATTTGATTACAGAAGAAACACAACAAGGAAGTGCTGACTATCTTGATTTTTCTGATTTAGATATAGATTTTCTTGCTGAAGATTTTTTAGACAACTCTGAAGAATTATCTTTTACTGAATTGGATATAAACTATCTTGACGTAAATTTCTTAGAGGATTTATTAAATATTATAGATGCGCTTGCAGTATCAGAAGAAGAGGACAAGCTTAATCAATTAGCTACAGGAATAAGAATTGCAGGTACTGATATTGGACAAGACAAAGACACACAAATTACAACAATAATAACTGGTCAATTAATTAGTATTAGAAGGTCTGTAGGCGATACTTTTAGGTTAGACTTAGATGGTTCTAGTGCTTACACATTGTTATTGACACAAAATGGTGTAGAAAATTTAGTCAAAGTTAATGGCGGTTCAGACAATACAATAAAGATAACACAGGGTAACTGATGAAAAAATATTCAGGCATATTAGTAACAACAATACTTTTGTTGCCTTTGTTATTTCAGATCACACCTCTTGAGATTTTAAAACTGAAAACTTTTGATGCTTTTATACCTAAACAAGAACCAACAGGTAATTTTATTGTTTTAGATATTACAGAAGAGAACATAGCGCAAGAAGGCGGATGGCCTCTGCCTAGAGAAAGACTTGCAGAAATACATATAGAATTATTAAAAGCAGGCAGTTTAGGAGTTGGTTGGGTTTTATCTTTTCCACAACCTGACAGAATGGGAGGAGACGAAGCGTTTGCCAATGCTCTTAACTATGGACCAACTGTAATGTCTATGTTTGAAAATGATAATGGTAGTTATCCGCCCACAACAGGAACAGTCATTTTAGGTGAAGATACAGGCGGTGGTTTCATTGCTAGAGGTGTTGTAGAAAATATAGATATATTAAAACAATATTCTGCACAAGGTATAGCTTCTGCACCTATTGACGTAGATGGCTTGGTAAGACAGATACCTTTGTTGTTAAGAACTGATGATGGTTTTGCTTCTTCTTTTTCTCTAGAAGTTTTGCAACAACTGGTACAACAAGATACCTTCATTATAAATATGAATGATAGTGAGATAACAGTACCATCACTGCCACCTATAAAGGTAGATAGTATGTTGCGTAAATGGATTAGTTATGTTGATACACCTACTATTGGTCTTAATGAATTAGACAAAGCAGCAGATGCTTATGTGATTGTAGGAACAAGTGGTGGTGGAATAATGCCACAAGTATCTACTCCTGTAGGTCTTTTATATCCACATGAACTACAGGCATCTATAACTGAGTCACTGTTAATTCCTAACACACCACAAATACCTGAACTACACTTAGCCATAGAGGTAAGCTTATTTATACTCTTAGTGCTAATTTCATGGCTTTTAACGCAAAAACTATCTATGACCATAGGGTTACTTAGTTTTACATCTATTTTTGTCTCTACGCTCGTTTTTGGCATTTATACAATAAAGAATGGTTACTTGGTAGATGTTACTTGGACATTAATATCACAATTTATTCTTGCAAGCATTTCGTATTATTTAAAATTTGTTGAGCAATACAAGCTTAGACAACAAATTAAAAAACAATTTGAGCATTACTTAGACCCTAGACAAGTCAAACAACTGCAAAAACATCCTGAACAATTAAAACTTGGAGGTGAGAAACGCTATGCCACCTTCCTGTTCACAGACGTACGTGGATTTACTTCACTATCTGAGACACTAGAGCCTGAAGAAGTGACCTATATAATGAATAAAGCATTGACTGCACAACAAAAGGCAGTTCAGGCTCATGGCGGTATGGTAGATAAATATATAGGCGATGCAATGATGGCTATCTTTAACGCACCTTTAGATTTAGATCATCACGAAAATAAAGCCATAGACTGTGCCAAAGACATACAAAGGAATATGGAATTTTTAAATGATGAGTTGATAGAAAAAGGCATCAAGCCAGTTGCCATAGGTATCGGTATAAATACAGGCTACGCAGTTATTGGCAACATGGGCAGTGAACAAAGGTTTGATTACACAGCTATTGGTGATTCAGTAAACATAGGAGCAAGGCTAGAAAGCGGTACAAAGGATGCAGGAGTAGATTTGCTCATTGGCTACAATACTGCTATAAAGAGTGACTATACTTTGAAAAAGTTAGAGCCTATAAAGGCAAAAGGTAAGAAAGAACCATTACAGGTGTATACATGGGAATGAAATTATCATTAATACTTGGCGGTTTATTAGTATTAACAATCGCCAGTTCAGCTTGGTACATTGACTATCAAGCAGATCAGATCAGCACTCTCAAAGGTAATCAGATAGTTTTAGAAACACAGATAGAAGAACAGAACGCTTCTATAGACAGATACCTAGAACAACAAAAGGCACAAGAGTTGCAACTAAATCAACTTGAGCAAGAAAAAAGACAAGCTATGGAAAGTGTAAATAAACTTAGAAAAACATTTTCTAACTTAGACCTAGATCAATCTGCACTAGCAAATCCTATTGATTTACAGGCAAGAATAAATAAGGGCTCAGCTAGAGTTATGGCTGAACTTGAAAAACTAACCAACCCTAACCAATTTGATGAGAAATTTAATACTAATTAGTCTTTCTGTAGCACTTGCTAGTTGTTCTATGTTGCAATCAGTTAAACCAGTGCAAGTCAAAACAATATCAGAGAGATCACCTATATATCATCCACCCTTGCCATACAGAATGAGTTTATCAAAAGTTGATTGGGAGGTTATGACACCTACAACCATGCAAGAATACTTAGATAATTTACAGTCAGGCAATGCACCGAAAAGAGCCTTTTACTCTCTTTCAAGTAAAGAGTATGAAAACTTATCTATGGACATGGCAGAGATTACACGATACACAAAAGATATTTTGAATATTATTAAATACTATAGAGAACTTGATCAGAGAGAAGCTAATCAAGTAGAATCAGATAAATAATTACATAACGGGAGAAAAATATGGAAATTATGGATATCATTAACTACATCACTATGGCTGTCACAGTAGCTTCTGCAATAGCAGCTTCTACACCAACACCTAAAGATGATGCACTCTTAGGAAAGGCATATAAGATTATAGACCTTATTTCTATAAACATAGGTAAAGCTAAAATGGCAGCACCTAAAGAAGAGTCTAAGTAATGAGTGAATCCCCTGATGCTTTCGTATATAGAGCAACCTTAGACAGGGTGGTTGACGGGGACACTTTAGATTGCACGCTTGATCTAGGCTTTGATGTTTTTCTAAATAAACAAAGAGTTCGTTTAGCAGGTATAGACACCCCTGAATCAAGAACAAGAAACCTAGAAGAAAAAGCACTTGGTCTAAAAGCAAAAGAAAGATTGATAGAACTGTGTGTAGGTAAATTTAAAGTCAAATCATTAGGTAAAGGTAAGTATGGCAGAATTTTGGGCATCCCTTATACAGCAGATGGCGAGGATATTTGCCAAAAACTTATCAACGAAGGACACGCAGTTGAGTACTGGGGCGGTACAAAAACAGCTAAAGTCAGAGAAGATGGAACATGGGGAGAATAATATGCAGATATCAGAAGAGGGATTATCTCTAATAAAAAAGTTTGAAGGTTGTCCTGTAGATCAGGATGGCAACTGTTACAGTTATCAAGATGTTGTAGGAGTTTGGACTATAGGCTTTGGAAGAACAAAGGATGTTAAAGAAGGCGACAAGATGACTAAGGA